>Ga0307515_10018637_pt1 | contig 12541 bp, 9 predicted proteins | sample 17_EM_MG_FD_194513 | JGI IMG/M metagenome (GOLD analysis project Ga0307515, IMG submission 194513) | Populus trichocarpa ectomycorrhiza microbial communities from riparian zone in the Pacific Northwest, United States - 17_EM | ecosystem: Host-associated > Plants > Roots > Unclassified | place... | reverse complement strand
GAGCATAGGGGTGACTGTGCCCCCACGGGAAAGCAATAGATCGGATGGTCGGGGATCGATGCCGCTTATGGCACCGTGCGCGCGGCCTCGGCGCGCAGCTGCGCGCGCAGCCAGCGCAGGCCTTCATCGGTCTCGCGCGCCTTGTGGTACTGCGTCATCTCCCGCATCACCGGAAAGTCGAAGGGCAATGGCGCCAGGGCCAACGGGAACTGGGCGGCCATCTGCCGGGCCATGCGCTCATGCATCACTGCAAGCCTCTGCGTGCCGCACAGCAGCCACGGCACCACCGTGAAGCAGCCGCAGGTGAGTTCCACGCGTCGCGCCGAACCCTGGCGTTCGAGTTGCCGGTCCGCGAAGGAGGGCACGCGGTTGCTGCCGACATGCACGGCCACATGGCCCAGCTGCTGGAAATCGTCTTTCGAGATGCCGCCTGCGAGCGCGGGGTTTTCCCGCCAGCCCACAACAACCTGCCGCTCCTCGCAGAGCAGCTCCGCCGGCTGGTCAGGATCCATGAAATCCTCGGGCGTGATCACGAGGTCGGCCTGGCCTTCCATCACCAGCTGCACGGCCTCTTCGCAGGGGAGCATGATCTCCAGCCGCACACGCGGTGCGCGCTGCGTGAACTGCCGCATCAGCGGGCCGATCACCGAGGCGGTGATGTAATCCGATGCCACGAGGCGGAAGGTGCGCTGCGAAACCGCCGGATCAAACGAGGCGGCACTGGTCAGCAGCTGTTCGAGTTCGCCGAGCATGCGGCGCACCGGCTCGGCCAGTGCCTGGGCCTGCGCAGTGGGCACCATCTGCCTGCCCTGCGCCATCAGGATGTCGTCCTGGAAATATTCGCGCAGTCGCGCCAGCGCCGCGCTCATCGCGGGCTGGCTGACGTTCAGCCGGCGCGCGGCGCGCGTGACATTGCGCTCCTCCAGCAGTACCTGGAGCGCGAGCAGCAGATTGAGGTCGAGGCCGTTGAAGCGCATGCGGCTGGTGAATCTACCACCTTGGCTGGCGGGGAGCGCCAAGCCTGGCCTGTCTTATGTGACACTTGTTGCATGAAGAAACTCAAGCACGAAGCCGAACTGTTCAAGGCCGCGTTGCTCGCCGGTGTGGCGTACGCGGAAAGCCGCAAGGCAGTCGAGTTCGAGGCCACCGATTCGGCCAGCGCCAAGGCGCTGTACGTGTATCGCCTGCTGGTGCACGACAAGCTCATCGCTCCCATGCCCGAGGAGCAGGTGAGCGAAAAGACCATCCGCCATCGCCTTGCCGCGTGGCATGCCGGCAAGTTGCCGAAGGGCCATCCGCTGCTGGGCTAGCGCGTTCGTCGAAATCTGCCGCCGGTCAGCCGCGTTACCTGAACAAATCACTGGCGACGAACTGGCTCACCGCCTGTATCTGCTCTTCCGAGAGCGCCGCGCCGAACGGTGGCATGTTGTTCTTGCCTTCCCTCACCGTGCGCATCACCAGCGCGAGATCACTCGCCTTGTTGAGCGGCGCACCGCCGCCATGCCCGCCCTTGCCGTCGGCACCGTGGCAGGGCAGGCAGGCCTGCTGGAAGATCTGCGCGCCAGAAGTCGGGCCTCGTGTGGCCGTTGCGGCAGCTGGAGGCGCGGCAGTGGGGCGCGCTTCCGTATCGCGTTCCTTCGCCGGCAGCAGCGTGCCATCCAGCCCGAACAGCCACACGCTGTCGCCCTTGGCGCTGCCGATCAGCACATTGCCCGCCGAATACGCCACCACGTACTGCCTGCCACCATGCTCGAACGAACTGGCGGTGGCATTCATGCCGGCGCCGGTCTGGAACTGCCAGAGCATCTTTCCATTGTCCGAATCCAGTGCGGTGAGCCGGCCGTCATTGCGGCCCACGAACACCAGGCCGCCCGCCGTTGCCAGCGAGCCGCTGTAGCACTGGTCCAGCCAGCGCTGGCGCCACACCAGCTTGTTGGTGCGCAGGTCGAGCGCGGCGAAGATGCCGCTGCGTGGCAGTGATGCGAAACCCACCGCGCCGCCGAGATATTCCTTGCCGACCGGTGGCGCTTCGTTGTCCTTGTGGCCACCGGTGAAGTACCCGGGCACATCCGAAGCGCACACGAACAGCAGGTCGCGCGCCGGATCATGCGAGCTTGGTGGCCAGTTGGCGCCGCCGAACAGGCTGGGGCTCGCGATCACGCCCTTCTCGCCATAGAACGGCGTGAAGATGCGGCCGCCGTTCACCAGTTCATAGCCTTCCGGCGCGATATCCACCTGCTGGGGCACGATGGCATCGCCACGCGGGTAGGGCTGCGTCGCCGCGGTGGCCTGGCGTGGCTCCTGCGGCACCGGGCGTTCATCGATGCCCACCAGCGGCTTGCCGGTGACACGATCCAGCAGGTAAGCCCAGCCGGTCTTGCCCACCTGCGCCAGGCCCTTGCGCGGCACGCCGCCGATGATGGCGTCGTACAGCACGACGGGACTCGGCGAGTCGTAATCCCAGATGTCGTGGTGCACCTGCTGGAAATGCCAGCGGTACTTGCCGGTGCGGGCCTCGATCGCAACGATGGAGGCGGTGAACAGGTTGTCGCCAGCGCGCACGGCGCCGTTGAAATCCGGGCTGGGATTGCCAGTGGAGAAATAGAGCAGGCCCAGTTCGGCATCCACCGCCGGGGTCTGCCACACGGTGCCGCCGCCGCGCTTCCAAGCATCGTTGCCCGCGGGCCAGGTGTCATGGCCTGTCTCGCTGGGACCAGGAATGGTGTGGAAGGTCCACAGCAGCTTGCCGTTGCGGGCGTCGAAAGCCTTCACCTTGCCGCGCACGCCGAACTCCGCGCCGGCGAAACCGGTGATCACCATGCCGTCGTAGTAGAGCGGGGCGCTGGTGATGGAATAGCCGTCCTGCCAGCGCTCGGCCTGCACGGACCACAGTTCCTTGCCGGTCTTCTCATCGAGCGCGACGAGTCGACCATCCAGTGTGCCGAAGAACAGTTTGCCTTCCGCGAGGCCTGCGCCGCGGTTGGTCCATCCGCAGCACACCGTGGAAATCGCCGGATCAAGGCGCGATGCGTACTGCCAGACGATTGCGCCAGTCGCGATATCCAGAGCGAACACGTCATTGGCGCCGGTGACGATGAAGACCTTGCCATCGTGGACTATCGGCTGCGCCGCGCCCGAGTACTGCGGCCCTACGCCCGACCCGTTGAGATGTGTCCGCCAGACTCCCTTCAGCCCCGCGACGTTGCCGCGGTCGATCGTGGTCAGTGGCGAGTAGCGCTGGTTGTAGAAGTTGCCGCCGTTGGTGGGCCACCCGTCACGTGGCGGCTGCGTCAACGCTGCCGCGGCGAATGCCTTCTGGGGGCGTTCGGCTGCCGCGACCTGCGCGGCAGACAGCAGCACCATCACCGGTAAGCCACAGACCACGAGATATCGGGACAGCCACGCGGTCTTCTTCATTGTTCCCCCTTCGAGAATTCGGCCGTGGCCATCTTCTCACGCAGTCAGGGAGGGCGGCGCTGCGCTTCCTGGCGGTCGAGGGCCATCGCGATCTGCGAATCGTCGGCCCACAATGAATTCAGGTTGCTGAAATGCCAGTTCTCTGGCGATTCGCGGCCCTCGATGCGATCCCGGTTGGAGGGCGCGGCGAGGTCCAGCACCTCGGGACGCAGCGCCACTCCCGAACGCGTCGAGAAGAACACCTTCACCTTCGGCGTGGTAAGCCGCTGCGGGTTCTGCTCCAGCACCACGGCGAGCTTGCCCGACTCCAGGCGCACCAGGGCGCCGGTCGGATAGATGCCGACAGCCCGGATGAACATCTTGAGCAGGTCCGGGTCGAAATGACCTTTCCAGGAGGCCATTTGCGCGATGGCCTCCGCGGGATCCCACGCCTGCTTGTACGGCCGGTTCGACGTGATGGCGTCGTACACATCACACAGGGCCCCCATGCGCGCGTAGCGCGACAGCGCCTCGCCCGAGAGACCATCGGGATAGCCGGTGCCATCGAAGCGCTCGTGGTGATGGCGGACCACGTCCAGCACTGGCTCGCTGGTGACCCCGGCATCGCGCAGCATCTGCCAGCCGCGCACTGGATGCTCGCGCATCACCGCGAATTCCGCATCGGTGAGCTTGCCGGGCTTGTTCAAGACCTCGATGGGCATGGCCGCCTTGCCGAGGTCATGCAGCAGGCCCGCCATGCCGGCGTCGCGGCATTCCTCATCGTCCAGCCCGGCCTGCCGGCCCAGCGACACCATCAGTGCGCACACCGCCACGGAATGCATGTAGGTGTAGTCGTCCGCCATCTTCAGGCGGACGAGGCTCACCAGTGCATCGCGGTTGCGGTGGATGGATTCGACCACTTCGTTGACCACTGGCGCGCAGCGGACCGTATCGATCGACTTGCCCATGCGCGCATCGGCATGCAGGTCGATCATCAGTCTCCGGGAGCGCTCGCGGATCGCGGCCGCAGTGCGCAGCTCATCGCCCAGGGATGCCACCGGGTTGGTCGCCGGCGGGGGAGGCGCTGCGGGTTGAGGCAGTGCCTGCGCCGGCGGGGGCTCGACCACATCGAGACCTTGGCTGACGTCGATCCATACCTCCTGCGCCCCGCTGTTGCGCACACGCTGGGCCGTGGCATCGTCCTCGATGACGAAGCGTGTCTTCCAGAGGTTGTGGTCCAGCCAGGGGCCCTCCAGGCGCTTGATGTACATGCCCTTGGTGACCTGGGCGACGGAAATGAGCTTCAGCGACATGGTGTCTGTGTAGTCGGAGCATTGTGCTTTTGCAATGAACTGGGTGGCACCGACCACCTGGGCGCGCGCCGGGTGTGACTCATCGCTCATTATGGTTGCCGTGACAGCCAGCGATTACCGTTTGCACATAACTGGTGAAAGCCAACGGCTCCTCCTCATACTCCGTACGCAAAGCGACAGATCCGGACGATCTGTCCCTCTGCCGCAACATTGAAATTCAAGGGGGATATTCATGCCGATTCCAGTTAAGTCGAGGCAGGCTGGCGCCATCGCGTTGGGCCTTGCCGCACCGCTGTTGTGCCAGCAGGCCCTTGCCGCCGAGCCAGCAGAAGAAACCGTATTGCAGGAAGTGGTGGTGACCGCGCAGTTCCGCGAGCAGCGGTTGCAGGACACACCCATCGCGATCACTGCGGTCAATGCCGAGATGCTCGAGGCGCGTGGCCAGACCAGCATCGAAGACGTCGCCGCGCAAGCGCCGAACGTGTCGCTGCGACCACAGCCGCAAAATGGCGGCTCGGGCCTGATCGCCTTCATCCGCGGCGTGGGCCAGACCGACTTCAACTATGCACTCGATCCCGGCGTTGGCGTTTACGTGGACGATGTCTACATCCCGACGCTGTCCAGCTCGCTGCTGGAACTGATCGATCTGGATCGCATCGAGATCCTGCGCGGCCCGCAGGGCACCCTCGCAGGCAAGAACTCCATCGGCGGCGCGATCAAACTGTTCGGCGCCAAGCCGCGGGGCGATGATTCCGGTTCGTTGCGCGTGTCATACGGTTCACTGAACGAACTCACCGTCCGCGGCATGGCCGATCTCGGTATCACCGACAATCTGGCACTGCGCGTTTCGGGCATGAGCCGCGGGCGCGATGGCTATGTCGGCATGCTGGACTATGGCCAGACCCATCCCACTTCCAACGTACGCCAGAACAACGTGCGCGGCAGCGGGAACTCCGATTACGCAACCATGGGCGGACAGAACATCGTCGCCGGTCGCATGGCCCTGCGTTTCACGCCCAGCGAGCAGCTCGAGATCAACCTGACGGGCGACTACACCCGTGAGAAATCCGAAGCCATCCCGGCCGTGCTTATCGCGGCTGGTGCGGTCTGCTCGCAGCCGGGATGCACCGTATTCGATCCCACTTCGACCGGTGCGTCGAGCTCGCCGAACGGCACGGCTACCCCGACGCCCTGGCTCGTCGGCAAGAACGGCGCGGCAATCAACATGTCCTGCGCTTTCGTTCCGTATGGCCAGTACAGCTGCGATCCGGCAGGCCGTGACCTGCAGGGGTGGGATCCGCGTTTCGTCAGCTACTCGAACTTCATGGATGGCATGGCGAACAGCGCGCAGGCGCCGTTCAAGCCCTACTTCTCGCTGCCCACCACCGAGTTCCGCGGCTCGGGCTTCTCGGGCAACATCAGCTACGACATCAACGACAACCTGCAGCTGGTCTATATCGGGTCGTACCGCAAGTACAACTCGAAGTTCGGCCAGGACCAGGACGCGACGCCCATCCCGGTGGCGCAACTGGACAATGAACTGGACCACCATGCGTTCACTTCGGAAGTGCGGGCCAACTTCAAGTCTGAAGGCGGCTTCGTCGAAGGCACCGTCGGCGCGTTCTATCTCGACCAGAAGGGTACCTACACCGCCCGCGTCGACCTGAACTACGTCGTCCCGTCGATCGACTTCCTCCATGGTCCCGACGGCACGCCCAGCGAAACAAAGGCGGCGTTCGCCACGGCCACGGTGCACCCGACGGATGCGGCCAGCCTTACCGGCGGCCTGCGCTTCACCAAGGACAAGAAGGACTACACCTACTTCCGCCGCAACCCGGATGGCAGCCTGCCCAACGGCTTCAACTGCTTCGTGGCCAATGGCGTGTTCTCGGAACCGAACTGCCTGCTCGCGGGCATCTATGACGTGACCGGCAGCTTCGGCGGCAAGGATGGCGAACGCTGGGACTGGCGCGCGGTCGGCGACTATCGCTTCACGCCCGAGTTGCTCGCCTATGTGTCGGTCTCGACCGGTTTCAAGGGCGGCGGCGTCAATCCGCGTCCCTTCGTGACCGACCAGATCCTGCCGTTCAAGCCGGAAACCCTCACGACGTATGAGGCCGGGTTCAAGTCCGACCTGTTTGGCCGCCGCATGCGCCTGAATGGTGCCGTGTTCCTGAACAAGTACGAGGACATCATCCTCGGCAAGGCGGTGTGCCCGGAATCCGTGCTGCAGACGCCATGCCTGCGGCCCGCCAATATCGGTGCGGCCGATGTGAAGGGTGCAGAGCTGGAAGCTTCGATCTTTCCAGCCAGGGGCCTGTCGTTTGACGTGAGCGCCAGCTACCTGGACTTCGAGTACACCACCCAGTGCGTCGGTGGCTTCCTGGTCGGCACGGCAATTCCCTGCGGCGCCATCACACCGTATACGCCCGAGCTGGCCTATGCGGTGGGTGGTCAGTACGACCACGACGTGGGCGAGGGCACATTGAGCTTCCGCCTGGACGGCGCGTACCAGGGCAAGGTGTTCACCAACGCCGAGAACACCTCGTGGGCGAAGGTGGACGGCCGCTTCCTCGCCAATGCCCGCCTCAGCTGGGCCCATGCCGAGGACTGGAGGGTGGCGCTGGAAGTGCAGAACCTGTTCGACAAGTACTACTTCCAGTCGGTCAGCGACGTGACCACCTCACTGGGCCTGGTCACCGGCGTGCCCGGCCTGCCGCGTACTTTCGCGGTGTCAGTGGAACGCAAGTTCTGATCTGACAGGACCGATGCAGACGAAGCGCCGCCGTCGCGAGATGGCGGCGTTTTTTTTTGGGCGTAGGCAAGGCCATGGCCTGCGCACGCTGGTTTCCACGGCCGCCCACGGCAACGGCCAGCGGCGTACCCTACGTCTCAAATCCATGTAGGGGGCGCTCGATGAAAACGCATCGCAGGACTTTGATCGGTGGCCTGTTCATGGCGCTGCTGGCCTTGGGCCCGTGGGCCACGGCGCAGACTACCGTGGACATGAAGGGCAAGACGGCACTGGTCACCGGCTCCACCAGCGGCCTGGGCGAAATGGTCGCGCGGCGCCTCGGCGCCATGGGCGCCATCGTCATCGTGCATGGGCTGAATGAACAGCGCGGCCAGCAGATCGCCGCCGAGATCACGAAGCAGGGCCCCGGGCGCGCGGTCTACTACTCCGGTGACCTGGCCTCGCTGACCGCAGTTCGGGCATTGGCGGGACGCGTGCGCAGCCAGCATCCCCAGCTGCACCTGCTGGTCAACAACGCCGGCATCTTCGGCGGCGCGAACGATGCACGGCGCGAGAGCGCTGACGGCTACGAGCTCATCTTCGCCATCAACTACCTCTCGCATTTCCTGCTGACCCGGGAACTGCTGCCGGTACTGGAGCGCAGCGCGCCGGCCCGCATAGTCAACGTCGCCTCCATCGGCCAGCGACCGGTGGACTTCGACGACATCATGATGACGAACGGCTTCCAGACGGGTAACGCCTATTCGCAATCGAAGCTGGCGCAGATCCTGTTCACCATCACCCTGTCGGAACGCCTCGATCCGTCGAAGGTCACTGTCAACGCCGTGCATCCGGCGACGCTGATGAACACCCCGATGGTGGAGGGCATGGGCCGGCAACCCATGTCATCGGTGGAGGATGGCGCCAATGCCGTCATGCAGCTGGCCGTGGGTACGGCGGTTGCCGGCAAGACCGGCCTGTACTTCAACCAGATGACCGAGGCGCGCGCGAATGCGCAGGCCTACGATGCCGCGGCCCGCAAGCGCCTCTGGGATTTGAGCATCGAGCTGGTGGAGAAGTCACAGCGGTAGCGCAGCTCACCGCATAGCGCAGAAGGCTCGAGCGAGCGGCGTCGCTGCCGCCTCACAACAACGAAAGTTCCGCAAGACTGGAATGCGGACAGCTCAAGACGTGGTGCTTGCGCTGCGTCGCTTGCGCATGACATGTTCCCGGCGGGAGATGGGCAACAGACCCGTCCCACATCATAGAAAGAATAGAACCTTGGGGGGTTTGTCATGCCACGTTCACGTGAAGCTTTGTGCCGTCTGTCGCCTGTTGCCGCCGCAGTGGCGCTGGCTGTTTTGTCGCCGTCGTCCTTTGCCCAGTCGGGGCCCGCTGCCAAGGAAGAGGAACTGGCCGAAGTGGTAGTCACCGCGCGCTTCCGCGAGGAAAACCTGCAATCCACCCCGCTGGCCATTTCTGCGTTCTCCGAAGAAGAGCTCGAGGCCCGCAGCATCAAGAACGTCAGCGACCTGGGTGGCACGGTGCCCAATGCCTTCATCCGCCAGTCGGTGAGCAACTTCGGCCCCACGCAGACCATCGGCATGCGCGGCCTGATCCAGGGCGACTTCAGCTATGCCTTCGAGCCGGCCGTGGGCATCTACATCGATGACATCTACCACGGCACGCTCACTGGCTCGACCATGGACCTGCTGGACCTGGAGCGCGTGGAAGTGCTGCGCGGTCCGCAGGGCACCTTGTTCGGCATCAACACCATGGGCGGCGCCGTGCGGCTCATCTCCAAGAAGCCCACCGGCGTTTCCGGTGGATCGCTGGACGCCACGTATGGCTCGCGCAACCGCATCGACGTGAAAGGCGTGTCCAACTTCGCGCTGGCGGATAACCTGTTCGCGCGCGTGTCCGGCATCGCGCGCCGGCAGGATGGCTACGGCCAGCGCCTGGATTACACCTGCGAGATGGTTCGCCGCGGCACCCCGCAACTGGCTGGCATCGGTGATGGCAGGGGAGCGGGCGGGGTGGCCGTGACGCCCGGCAGCGCGGCCGATGTCTTCTTCCCGCAGACGCTGGATCCGCGCGGGAGCTGCAAGCTGGGTGACCTGGGTGGCTCGGAATCCATCGGCACGCGCGCGCAGCTGCGTTACCTCGCCAGCGACAAGCTCGAGTTCAACCTCAGCGGCGACTATTCCACGCAGATCTCGGATCCGCCGGTCGAGGCGCAGCTCAATGCACGCAACGACACCGGCTACGCCACCACCGTCAACAACCGGTATGGCCTGAGCATCACCACGATGGAACGGAACATGGTCTCGCCGGATCCATACACGAACTTCGCCACCTACGGCAATGTCGTGGACGGCACGATCTACGACCCCAATGTGCGCCTGCATGCCTGGGGTGTATCCGGAACGGCCGACTACGACTTCACGGAAAAGCTGCATCTGAAGCTGATCAGCGGCTATCGCACCTACGACACCACCTGGATCAACGACAGCGACCTCACGCCCTTCGAGCTGCTGCACACGCCCAGCCTGCAGGAGCATCGCCAGTACCAGGCCGAAGCGCAGCTCAGCGGCCTTGCCTTCGACGACAAGCTCGACTGGACGCTGGGCGCGTTCTACTACGACTCGCGCAGCCGCTCGTACTACCTCGCGAACTTCGTGACTTTCGGCCTGAAGTTCACCGCCGATGACCTGTACACCAGCGAGAACGCTTCATTGTTCGCGCATGGCAACTACAAGCTCACTGATCGCCTGGCGCTCTCGGCTGGTCTGCGTTATTCGGATGAATCCAAGACCAACTGGTTCCGCCACTACGGCCCTGGCCAGTATGTGGGGCCTGCGCCGCTGGGCTTCGGCAGCAACCACGTGAGTTTCAAGGCGGGCCTGGACTTCCAGGCCACCGACAATCTGTTCCTGTACACCTCGGTGTCGGATGGCTTCACCTCGGCGGGCGTCACGCCACGTATCTTCACGCCCGAACAGCTGCAGCCGCTGGATGGCGAGCAGGTGACGAACTACGAAATCGGCGCGAAGCTGGAGCTGTTCGACCGCAAGGTGCGCATCAATTCGGCAGTGTTCTTCATGGACTATTCCAAGCGCCTGACGCAGGTAACGGCGAGGGAGTGTGCGCTGATCAACAACGGCGTCGACCCCGGCCAGCCCGTGTTCGGCCTTGGTGCCACCGACGCTTGCCCGGCCGGTACACCGTCGGGTGACCTGCCGCTGTCCGCGGGTACGGCGCGCAATGGCACGAGCTGGTTCTACTACATGCAGGCACCGGGCGAGGTGAAGGGCTTCGAGAGCGAGATCTCGGTGTTCCCCGTGCGCGACCTGATGCTCAACGCGGCCATCGGCTACAACGAGTTCAAGGGCGACCAGACCCTCGCGACCGCGGTGAACTACCGGCACCCTTCATCGATCCTGCAGCCAAAGTGGAACCTCAATGCCGGCGCGCAGTACGCGTTCACGCTGGGCAATGGCGCGCGCCTCACCCCGCGCGTGGACTGGTCCTTCCAGTCCTATCGCACCAACGGCACGGTCAGCCAGCCGCAGCGCGATCCGGATGACATCAATGGTGGCTATGGCCTGATCAATGCGCGCCTGAGCTTCGAGCCGGCCGAGGGCGACTGGCAGCTGGCGCTGGCCGTGCTGAACGCCACGGACAAGTTCTACTGGCAGCAGAAGGGCACGGCCACGACGCGCGCCGGGCTGCCGTCCACCGGACGGGTGGGAACGCCGTCGCGGCCGCGTGAGTGGTCACTGACCGTGTCGAAGAAGTTCAACTAGGCGCGCGGCGTGGGAAAAATCCCTGCTGGCGAAGCCGGCAGGGATTGACCAGCCGGTTACGCTGCAACCGGTTTGTATTTCTCGAAGTTTTCCAGCTGCGCCGCCAGTGCACGCTGGAACGCCGGACGTGCTTCTCCGCGGTCCTTGTAAGCCGCAAGGTTCGGATACTCGGCGACGATCGGGATGTGGCGCAGGAAACGCAGCACCGACACCATCAGAAGATCGGCGGCAGTGAAGGAAGCGCCCTCCAGGCACGGCTTTTCGCCCAGTGATTGCGATAGCGATGCAAGGCGTCCGCGCAGCGTCGCCTCGGCCCCGGGCCGGCGTTGCTTCGCCCAGTCTTCGTCCGGATGGAACAGGTCGATGAGGTTGAGGTTCTGGACATGCGGCTCGATCGAGTTGAGCGCCGCGAACATCCACGTCAGCGTGCGTGCGCGTCCTTGCGGGTCACGGGGCAGCAGCGTGTCCGATCTCTCGGCGACGTAGGCAACGATCGACCCCGATTCGAACAGCGTGAAGCCATCGGCCTCGAATACTGGAACCTGGCCGAATGGCTGGAGCTTGCGGTACTCGGCGGATTTCTGCTCGTCCGCGCCGATGAGCACCTGCTCGTAGGGCAGGCCGGCTTCCTCCAGGGCCCATCTCACGCGCAGGTCGCGGACCAGTCCCTGCGCAAAAGGGGGAACCCAGCGGAACGCGGTGACACGGATGTTGTTCATGCTGACCTCTGGGTGGGGAGAAGCCCTTGCTGGCAGGCTTCCTCGAGGTGCTCGAGTCCACTGGTCCAGCCTCTCGAATGTCCCGGCAGTTCGCTCTCCGGCAGTTTCTCGTGCGTCACCACCACTTCGGTGCGGCCATCCACCGGCAGGAAATCCACTGTCACCAGTGTTTCGCTTTGTTCGGTGAATTGCGAAATCCACGTGAACACCAGCTTGCGGGGCCGCTCGATGACCAGGTAGACGCCGTGATGGATGATGGGGTTCGAATCGCCCCGCATGACGATCTCGTAGGAGCCACCCACGCGCGCCTCCACGTGCGCGCGCGTGTCGCGGATGGTGCCGGGCCGCATCCACACGGCAAGTGCCAGCGGGTTGAGCCATGCGTCGAAAAGATCTTCCGCGGATGCGGAAATCGTACGCCGCACGACGACGGCGGCAGAGGCGAGGGCGGCATTCATTTCTTCTTCCTCCTGGGTCCGGTGACGTATTCATCGAGCGCGGCGAGCCGGTTTTCCCAGAAGCGCCGGTAGTGTTCGATCCAGGCCGCCGCTTCCGCCAGTGGCTGGGCATTCA
>Ga0307515_10018636_pt1 | contig 12541 bp, 1 predicted proteins | sample 17_EM_MG_FD_194513 | JGI IMG/M metagenome (GOLD analysis project Ga0307515, IMG submission 194513) | Populus trichocarpa ectomycorrhiza microbial communities from riparian zone in the Pacific Northwest, United States - 17_EM | ecosystem: Host-associated > Plants > Roots > Unclassified | place... | reverse complement strand
AGCTTCGTGTAGAGCTTCGTGGAGAGCTTCATGTAGAGCTTCGTGTAGAGCTTCGTGTAGAGCTTCGTGTAGAGCTTCATGTAGAGCTTCGTGTAGAGCTTCGTGTAGAGCTTCATGTAGAACCTTATGCAGAGCCTCTGAGTAATAAAACTGTGTAAAAATTCATTTGCGTAATTAGTATATAACTTTACCTTAATTGCATGTTAAGGAATATACAGTTAGCTTTTAAAGTTGTTAAGTAGGTTAACTGCGTGTTAAGGAATATGTAGTTAGCTGTTAAGTAGGTTAACTACGTATTATTTAACTTTTAAATATATTAAGTAGGTTAACTGCGTGTTAAGGAATATATAGTTAGCTTTTAAAGTTATTAAGTAGGTTAGCTGCGTGTTATTTAACTTTTAGATATATTAAGTTGGTTAATTGTGTATTAAGTTAGTTAATTGCGTGTTAAGTTGGTTAAATTGCATGTCAATTACGCGAAACGCGAAAACCAAAGTCTACTTAAATCTCATCCTGCGAATATTTTCCCGATGTAAATACTAAATACGTTGCTACACGCCACTACTATATAAGATAAAGACGTAGTAATAGCGGTAGAGTTAGATACGAAAGCGGAAAACGCTAAGTTTTAGCCCTAAGTTATAGGTTAGGACGCCCTAATAATGGAGGGATCTATATATTAGCTTATTTAATAGATAACTCTATAAAAATAAATAAACGGAAATAGATAGTTTTACCTATAATAGGAACTACTGCTAAAAAATAATATAAAAGCCGTTCTATAATTAATTACAGAGCTATTAATAAATTTATAGATACCTAATTTATGCGCACTTATAACCTACCTACCTTACCCCTTACTAAAGCCCGCGCCCTATAACTCGCTAATAGTAGTTATACTATATAGAAGATTACCTATATAGCATAACTCTACCTAGATATAAATAGGCACTAGGAAGAACTTTAGGCCTATATTATACTACTTACTAACTACCCTATTATCCTTAGAATAAACTAGCTTAAATAATATAACCCCGCCATTAACTAGAAGAAGAAAGAAGTAACCTTTAACTCTAAATATTGTAGAGAGACTTGCCTAAGGCATAGCTATTACGGGACACCCCCATGATACCTTACATACGTCCACCTGTTTCTACCGACTTAGCAATTAGAGACTAACCGCGAAATGGCAATTTAACGGCAATCTACGGTATTCTGCCATATTCTGCTAAGTCCTACTAAATTCTGCTAAGTTCTGCCAGGACTACGACCTAAACCCTATTCTGCCCTATATACGTATTAACTAAGCAACTAAGTCAATAATATATACCCTTTCTTCTCATTTTTCTACCTTCTTTCCTTACGCAACGTCTTAATTTTATTACACAGTTTATATATATAGCTTAATAATATCTACTTTGCTATATATTATCGTCGCTTATACTTACTCCGTAACACTATATTGCGTTAAACCTATACTACCTTATCCCGCCTAATATGCAGAACAACCTAAAAGCCCCTATATCTGTAACTGACTTATATAATATATTTACCAAATAAATAAAGGGCCTATAATAGGCCTTTATAGATACCCTTGCTTAACAAAAGGCTTAATACTAAAAGACAATTAGATCTCTAAGAAAAGAAATTAAAGAGATCCGCCGTAACCTACCGTCTGCTATACCGTCGCCTCTACTTATTCCTACTAGTGTTAACCTATAAGTACTAAATAGAGGAGATATATCTAAGACTAGCTCCTTAACCCTAAATTCGCTAATTAGTGCCCCTATAAAGAAGCTAACTAAACATCTTCCTAATCCTCCCGCCTATTTAGGTAAAAGGAGCGAACTACGCTCCTTCCTTAACCAACTCGAGAATAAGCTAAACGGTAATATTGATTACTACCCTACCCCTAATAGTTAGCTATATTATGCTATAAGCCGTCTAATAGAAGACGCCGCGGAAACTATATACCCGTTTTAGCTAAGCACTATAAAAGAACTAGTTACTATACTAGAAGTATTTTATGGCAACCCTAACCAAATTATAATAGCATAAAGGAAACTAAATAAAATGACATATGGCTCTAAGAGCTTCCTATTATACTTTGCTGAGTTCTACCGCTATGCTAAAGAAACTAAATAGAATAAACCCGCCTTAATTAATCGCCTAGTGGAATCCTTAAACTCTAAACTAAAGGCTTCCCTTATAGAAGTTAAGCTGCCGGATACCCTTACTGCCTACGCTAATGTTATTAACGGCCTATATAACGACATACTACGCCTTACCCCAAAATATATACCTTAATACTCTGCTCCTTAACCGCCTAAGACCCGCAAGGACCTAGACGCTATAGATATTAACACTAGAACCCTCTCCTACGCCCTAAAAGGATCTGCTAAATATAAACAACGTATTAAACACGGCCTTTATTTTAAATGCGGAAGCGACGCTTATATCTTAAGTTACTACTCTATCCCCCTACCTAAAATAAATATTTAAACAACTAGTATAGGCGGTGTACCGCTGTCCTAATTATATAAAAGGATAACTAGTATAAGCAACCGATTGCTTCCGTTAAGCCCTACCTACTAACCCTAATTATTATCTAATTCCGGTTTAGCATTTAGTAAGTACTACTTATAAGGACGAAGCTATAATTAATACGCTATAAGAACTCCGCCCTAATTACCTCTAAAAGGAAGATTTTAGAGCTAAGTTACTCTCCGGGACGGCTCTGCCTTAGGATCTTATTAAATACTTTAGACGTTATAAACTCTAACTCTTAGGACCATAGTATAACCGTTAACTGCCGTCTTTAGCAGAACAGTTAATAGGCTAGTGCTTAAGTCCTAATTAATATAGGAGCTAGTGGTATAGGATTTATTAATAAGATCTTTATATAAGATAATGGTTTTACCCTAACCCCCCTTAACCGGTATATTGACGTATTTAGATTTAATGGTAAACGTACGGTCTTAGGCTAAATTACCTATATAGTATACCTAAGACTCTAATACCTAAACTACAAAGAACTAATTAGGCTTTTTATTACCACCTTAGGTCACCTAGTAATCCTTAAATAACCCTAGATAAAGCTTTATAAGGTAACTATTAATTAGGACAACCTTAAGCTTTTATTTACTACCTCCCGCTATAAGCAGAAGTGCCTTACAACTTACTGCTTAGACCCAGAACTAAAATCCACCCTATACCCGAGAAGTCCACCCGATTCCACTAGCCTAGGAATTCTACCGAATTCTACTGACATAAGACTTCCACCAATATCCATTAAGAATCTAAAAATTCCACTAAACCCTATAAACCGATTCTGGCTACCGTACCGCCCCAAGCTAAGCAGAAGCTTAAGCTTAATACACAAAAATACTAAAAGGACTGGTATTTTACCATAAAAAGGATTTTTAAAGAACCCGAACCTAAATCTAATACTAACTCCGCACTTAATACTAAACCTAAAGCTAAATAGGAAGCTATATAAGAAGCTATAAACGATCTAAACGAGCTTAATACCCTAGACATCTGTATAATTGGAGCTACCCCACTAGTATAACTTGCCAAGAAACCTAAGTATACGATCTTCGCTGTTATAATAGCCGATATTAAGAAGGCCTTAGCACTAAAGAAGTACACTAACCCTGCTATAAAGGTACTAGTAGAGTATTATTACCACCTAGATATATTCTTATAAAAGGAAGCTAATAAGCTACTAGAATACCGACTATATAACTATAAGATTATACTTAAAGAAGGAAAGTAGCCCGGATTTGGACCCCTATATAGGATATCCTAAAATAAACTCTAAGTGCTATAAAAGTATTTAGATAAGAACCTAAGTAAAGGGTTTATTAGAGTAAGCTCATTACCTATAGCCATACTAGTAATCTTTATTAAGAAACCTAGCGGCGGTCTACGCTTCTGTATAGACTACTAAGCTCTTAACGCCGTTACCATTAAGAATTAATATCCAATCCCGTTGATATAAAAGACACTAAACTAACTAAGTAAAGCTCGCTACTATACAAAGCTCGATATTATCTCTATATTTAACCGTCTCCGTATAGCAAAAGGAGATAAATAGCTTACTGCATTTCGTACTCGGTATGGATTATTTAAATATTTAGTGACGCTATTTGGCCTCGCAAATGCCCTAAGCTCGTTTTAACATTACGTAAATAATACCCTACGTCCCTACCTAGACATCTTCTGTACCGCTTATATTAACGACATCTTAATATATAGTAATAACCTAACCAAATACTGAAAATACGTTAATCTTGTCCTATAAGCCTTGCATGGAGCTGGTCTATAATTAAATATAGATAAATACGAGTTTTATAAAACAGAAGTCCTATACCTTAGACTTCTTATCTTTATAAACGGCATATAAATGGACCTAAAGAAAGTTAAAGTAATTATAAACTGGCAAGAACCCGAGAACGTTAAGGACGTAAGAGCCTTTATAGGATTTGCTAATTTCTACTAACGGTTTATTAATAACTTCTCCGCCCTAGTTTTACCCCTTATAGCCTTAACCTAAAAGGATAAAGCCTTTATCTTTAATAAGGAATATAAGAAGGCCTTTGCTTATCTAAAAGTTATATTTACTACTGCGCTAGTGCTCTAACACTTTAACCTAAACTAAAGGAGTGTTATAAAAGCCGACTTATCTAACTACGTTACTAAAGGTATCCTGTCTTAATATAACGAGGATAGAGTATTATACCCTATAGTATACTTTTTAAAATAACTAAGCCTAGCTGAATGTAACTACAAGATCTATAATAAGGAATTGCTAGCTATTATTAGATATTTTAAATAATGGCGACCCAAACTAGAAGGCGCTAGATTTCCAATTAAGGTCCTTAACGACTATAAGAACCTATAGTACTTTACGACTATAAAACAGCTAAGCTACCGTTAGGCCTACTAGTTAGAATACCTATCCCGTTTTTAATTCTTAATTATATACCGCCTAGGCGTTTAAGGCTAGAAGCCTAATGCCTTAACCCAATGCTTGTAAGACGTGCCAGCATTAAAAGAAGCGCGCTTTTACTAAAATTAGACCCTGCTTTATCCTAAACTATTTAACTCTCCTACTAAAGACCTTATAGTACACGTCCTCGAAATAACTAATTAATTAATTAAATAGATTATAGTCGACGAATACCCAAATAATGAGTTTATCTAAGAGATGCTTAAGCTAATCCACGATAGCGTTAGACGCTCTAAAAAGATCTCTTTAAGTAAATGTAAAGCTTGCGGAAACCGCTTATATTACCAGAACCGTCTAGTTATCCCTAATTATAATAAACTTAAGCTTAAGCTCCTTAAACACGTATACAACCTACTAGTAGCCGGCTACCTAGGCTAAGGGAAAACTCTAGAGCTACTCTAACGGGAGTACTATTAGCTAAATATGTATAACGCGATATAAAGGTATATCTCTAGCTGCCATATCTACTAACGAGCTAAAGCTTCGCATAAGACGTATAACGGCCTTCTAAAGCCACTACCTATTCCAGACTAAAGATAGAAGGATATCTTAATTAACTTTATTATTAATCTCCCTATAAGTAAAGGCTGTATAAATATTATAGTAGTTATAGACTAACTATCTAAAATAAGACACTTAATCGCCTGCCCTAATATATTAATACCTGCCGTCGCTTAACTATTTTTGGACTATATATAGAAACTTTATAAACTCCCTAAAACGATTATCTTTAATAAAGGCAGCCAGTTTATCTCTATATTTTAGAAAAAACTAACTACCTAACTCCGTATTAAAGCGCTGCTATTTATAATATACTACCTAGAAACGGATAGTTAAATAGAACGTATAAATGCTATAATAGAACAGTATATTCGGATATATACGTTATACTTATAAGATAACTAAATTAACTGGCTTATATTTACTAAGTTTACTATAAATAATTCCGTCTCGGAAACTATAAAGGTCTCCTTATTCCTAGCTAACTATAGCTAGCATCTATAAATGGGTTTTAAACCCTTTAGTAATATTCCTCGCCCCACTTATTACGCCTTATAAGTTATAAAAGCAAATAAATTTATAAAGAAGATGGAAGAACTATAACAGTTCCTTACTAACAAAATAATATAGGCTTAATCTGTTTATAAAGCCGCAGTAAATAAGAAATAAACCCTAGCACCGGCCTACTAAATTAGTAACTTTATTTAGCTAGATATAAAGAATCTAAATATAAAACGACCTACTAAGAAGCTTAATTAGAAGAACGCTGGCCCTTATAAGGTTAAGAAGGTTATCTCCTCCTACGCCTATTAACTAAAGCTCCCTAATACGGTTAAAATCCACCCTATATTCCACACGTTAGTTCTTTACCCTACTACTCCTATATTAGACGCCCTACTCGGACAGATATAGGACCCTCCCCTATTAGTTAAAGTAGATGGTAAGAACGAGTACTTTATTAAAAGAATTAATGATATTAAGTACAATAAACGGAAACGCTAATATATATATCTTATAAAATAGAGAGGCTTTACTAAGTCCTTATGGGAACCTGTTAACTCTATAGGACTTATATAAGCTATAGAAGACTTTTATAAACTCTACCTAGAACTACTATAGCCCTATCTCGCAGAAGCTTAAGTTTAAAGGGGGGTACTATTATGGAACACCCCCGTGACACCTTGTATACGTCCACCTATTTCTACCAACTTAGCAATTAGAGACTAACCGTAAAACGGCAATTTAATGGCAATCTAATAGCAATCTAACGGCAATCTACGGCATTCTGCTATATTCTGCTAAGTCCTACCAAATTCTACTAAGTTCTGCTAGGACTACAACCTAAACCCTATTCTACCCTATATATATATTAACTAAGCAATTAAGTTAATAATATATGCCCTTTCTTCCCGTTTTCCTACCTTCTTTCCTTATATAACGTCTTAATTTTATCACACAGTTTATATACATAGCTTAATAATATCTACTTTGCTATATATTATCGTCGCTTATACTCACTCTGTGACAATAGCCTAGCCACCTCTATTTACTCCCTAGGATATTAACCTAAGGAACCCCTTATTACCCTACCTATAACTAACTACTACTATATAAGTACCCTAGCCTTCTACCGTATAGTATATAGGAAAGGCTAAACCATTATTATAGCTTCCTAATTATAACTATATAAGCTTAATAAAGAATAGGATTACGTCCTCTATAGTAATAGGATAGATATAGTTAACCTTTTAGAGGATAACGCCCCTATAGAACTCTACGGACTTTTACCTTTAGACTTTAAGAAGTTTATAAAGCTTAAAAAAGGACTTACTAATAAAGAACTCCGCAAGCTCCTCCCTAAGAGGTATTATAACTTTACTAATATATACTTATAAAAGGGCGTAAATATACTCCCCCTATATTAACCTAATAACTATACCATTAATATTAAATAAGGAAAAATGCTATTTTATAAAAGACCCTACTTAATATTAAAAAATAAACTTTTAGTTATAAAAAAGTATATTAACGAGCACCTTAATAAAGGATTTATTTGTCCTAGTATATTACTAGCAGCCACCCCTATCCTTCTTACTAAGAAGCTAGAAAGAGGTATTTAATTTTATATTAACTATAGAGAACTTAACGCTATTATAATTAAAAACTAATACCTAGTACCGCTTATACGTAAGACCCTTAAGCGGCTTAGTTAAGCTAAAATCTATACTAAGCTTAATATTATTGCTATCTTTAACTATTTTTAAATATAGGAAGGTAATAAATGGAAAACCGTATTTATATCGCGCTTCGGCCAATTTAAATATACTATTATACCCTTTAGCGTATATAACGGCCTAGGCACCTTCTAAAGCTATATTAATAACGCCTTATGGGACTACCTTAACGACTTCTACTTTACGTACCTAGACGATATACTTATTTATAGTAATAACCCCTCTAAATATACCAAATACGTTTAAAAGGTCCTATAGCGCCTTAGGGACGTAGGACTTTATATTAATTTAAAGAAATGCGAATTCTTAGTTATAGAAGTAAAATACCTTAAACTAATTATTACTACTAAGGGTGTCTATATGGACCCTAAGAAGGTATATATAATTACCAAATAGTAAGCCCCTAATTGCATTAAGGACGTATAAGCCTTCCTTAGTTTTACTAACTTCTATTAGAAATTTATATATAACTTCTTAAGCGTAGTAGCACTACTTATAGCAATAATGCAAACGAAGGGCCTTTCTATAAAAGGAAGAAAAACGCACCTACGCTTTACCTAAACGCCTAAATATAAGAAGGCGTTCTAAGACCTTAAAAATACCTTTACTAAAGCACTTATCCTAGCTTAATTTACACTAGGATAACAACTCTACCTTAAAACCGACTCCTTAGACCACGTTAACGCAGGCGTTTTCTCTTAGATAGGTGGTAATGGTCTTCTTTACCTAGTCGCATTCTACTTATTTAAGCTTATACTATAAGAGTATAACTATAAGATCTATAATAAAAAAACTCCTTATAATTATATAAGCGTTTAAAGAAATTTAACCAGAACTCACCTTAGTAAAGCCTAACTAGCCAACTAAAGTCCTTACAGACTATTATAACCTTAAGTACTTTATAACTATAAAGTAGCTAAACTAACGCTAAGTATATTAGAATAAGTTCCTCTCTAGTTTTAACTTTAAAATTGTATATAGACTAGGAGTATAAGGTACTAAACCTAATAGCCTAATACGCCGCTTGTAAGACCTTCCTTAGTTTAAAAATAACCCCTATAATTAGTTTTAACGATAAATAATCCTAAAATTATAAAATTTGGCCCTAGGTATACTACCTATAATAAAACCAACTATACCCTAGCTTTATACTATAGAACTAAAGTTACCTCCTAAAATTAATAAGCTTATTACTACGGCATATAATGCCTCTGTTAATCTATTATTATATTAACTTATTACCACAAAGACCGCTAGCGCCCGTACGCTACCTACTAACCTTTAAAGCTTAGGCTAAATTAATATAGCAGCCTTAGAAGTAAAAGAAAACAGGCTCTATTATAGAGGCCGCCTATTTATCCCTAACTTAGAAAATCTACAACGGTAACTAATTTAAATGGCCTATAACCTTTAATTAAGCGGCCACCTAGGTAAAAGAGGAACCTATAAGCTTCTTAGCCGATACTACTTCTAGCTAAAAATAATAGACTTAGTTAAACGCTTTATAGGCGCCTATTACGGTTATAAGCGCGCTAAGGTCTTTAATACAAAGTACTAAGAACTACTATACCCTCTACTAGTACCTATATAACAATAGGCAGATATCGCTATAGATTTTATTATTAACTTACCACCCTATAAATGATATGGCTATACCTATAAGAATATCCTTATAATAATATGCCAACTTATAAAAGAGCGCCACTACGTCCTAACTAAAGACGTAGCTATTAGCAATGTTACTAACGCCTTCCTTCGCGAAGTTTACTAACTATATAGGTTACTTAACTCGATTATATCTAACTAAGGCATATAATTTAACTCTAATGTATAGAGACGAATTTACTAACGCCTTAGCATCTCTATTAAGATGTCTATATCCTTCTACTATAAAACTACTAGGTAACTAGAAAACGCTAATGCTAGTATAAAAGCATACCTATAATAGGTAGTCGCCTATAGTTAAGATAACTAGGTAGATTACCTCCTACTAGGTAAATTTATAGTAAATAATTACGTCTTATCCACTATAGGACTTACCCCGTTCTTCGCGAACAAGGGTTATTACCCCTAATCTAGCATAGAGCCACTAGAACCTATTAATAAGAAACTGCTATATAAAAAACGCCTTAAGATACTACTTGCCGACTAGTATATAAACTATATAAAAAATCTACTTAACTACTATAAGGGAGAAATAGCCTAGGCTTAAGCAAAGTAGGCCTACTTTGCCAACTATTATAGAACGCCACTACCGGAGATGCGTGTTAGCGACTAGGTATAGCTAGATATACGTAATATCTTTACGTAAAGGCCTATAAAGTTACTTAATTATAAGAACCTTGGCCCCTATTTAATTAAACGAGTTATTAATAGGGGAGCTGTATATAAGCTAAAACTCCTACTTACCCTAGCTACCTATAGGATATAGCCCATATTTTACCTATAGCTACTACACCTTTATTAGCCTAACCCCTTACTAGAGCAGATATAGCTTAAACCCCTAGTACTAATCTAAGATAAGAACGAAGATAAGAACTATAAGGAGTGGACTATTAAACAAATTATTAACTCTAAATACTTTAGCAAAGGTAGAGGACGACGGCTCTACTATAGAGCTATATATATAGGATTTAATATAAATTAGCCAGAATAGTAACTATAGAAAGACTTTAAAAATATAAAGGATTTAATTAGCGACTTTTACTACGCGAACTTATAGAAACTAGGCTTAAGCAGAGACTTTATACCTAATCCTCTATAAGAGCCCTTATAGAGTTAAACCATTATATATTACTACGTAAGGGCAAATTACCGTTAGATTGCCGTTAGATTGCGGTAAAGTGTGATTACGTGACCGGAATATCGTTAAGATATCTAGGAACTTTAACCGGCGGTTAAAGTTATCTAATTAGTCGGATTTTTAGATGCTAAGCCCTATTATATAACGTTGTTTTAAGCCTTTAATAATACCCCCCTTTTTCTTCTTTTCTATACCTTAAGTGTCCCTTTTATATATATATAGTAACCACAGCGTCACCGGAGCTCCGCCTCTATAGGAGGGGGGGTAGTGTTATAGAACCCTACCGCAGGGGCCTCTATAGGAGAGCCCCGTGCTCTCGCGTACACCTCGCGTATAGCTTATGTTAGCTACGCGTAGGTATATTACCTCCTTACGCCCTCGACCCTTACGATTGATCGCGTAACGTCTTATAGACTCCTCGAATACATACGCTTTGTAGCCACTGCCCTCGTCCCGTAATATTGCATAAGCTTTACGGATAAGAATGGCCATTAATTTAATATACCTATGTCTCCTTCCGTAGAGGAGAAACTTATAGCTATATTTAGGCAGCTTTTATAAGGTGCATTACCCTTTTATTTTAAAGTTATATATAATATTTACGCGTAAGAGGCCAGCAAAGATAACAGCAAGAAAGAGAAAGGAGCTAAAGTAGTGCACGAAAGAACGCTAGGAAACTATCTACCGCAATATAATACTGGTTAAATTAACGCTGGAAAGGTATATAGGAGTCAAAGGTACAGAGGCTAACTCAGGTAAGAGAAACCTAAGCCGTAGCATGGTTAACACTATAGGGGGTAAATACTTAAGGGCTCTAAGAAGGCCTAATAAAGGCAGAAAATATAATAGCAATACTCTTAAGAACAGGGATAATAGGACTAAAAAACTGGCTTTACTAGGTAGGTGTCCTAGTAGGTAGCCCAAGATGCAAATATAGCTAGCTAAAACAAACACCAAAACACGTAATACTGTTATGCCCCCTATATACCAACTAAGAAGTAATACTCTTAGTAGCTAGCACAGAGAACTATAATATACTACTCTTAATATAAAAAGGTCTTAAGGCGGTTACCTAGTGGCTTATTAGCCAAAATATGCTAGACTAGTTTTAGGTTATAAAGGAAATAGTAATAAAAGGCAAAGGGGCGAGCAATAGGCGCCCCCTAATGACTCTACAGTAGTAGAGTAAAGTTTACAATACTAGCGCATCCGTAGGCTTATTACGGCAGCAGTGGTTCCCAAAAAGGTTAAAAAGTAAGGTAGTAAAGCACCACAGGCGACTCGCAGGCGCTAAGTAGGCGAGTCTTAAAAGGCGGGGAGATGGATCACGGGGTTTTCTCAAGCAGAGTTTTCTCCCTATATGTAAATAAGGAGTAGTCCGCGTGGGCCCAATAGGGATCCGAATCGGACGTTAAGCAATAAATAATAATAATATATATAATATTTAGCAGTTTACCTTAAGTACGGTAGCTAATAATATAATACTTAAGCGAATAAATTAAGAGCTTCTTAAAAAGTAAAAGAAGCAGCGTTATAGTAATATAAAAGCTATATATAGGAAGGCGCAAGTTCTATCTATAGCTAAGGCTTAAAAGAAGAATAAGGAAAAGCTTTAAAAGGAATAGGAAGAGGCTACAGCAAAGGAAAGGAGGGCTATATTATAAGAAGTTATTACCTTTATAAAGAAGGTTTAGAAGGAACTACTAATAGATTATAGTATATTTATGTAATAGGGTAGATTTAGGTTGTTGATTTTAATATCAAATTAATATTTAATTTTGGCGAGAGTCCGTGCACTGTCTCAAATGGGTGGCTGTCTCTGGGTGGCTAACCCGTTATAAGTTTGGCTTAAACTGAAGAAAAAAGAACTCCTTCGTATTTAGTGGCTACCCCCACTAAGTATCTTTATGCTCAACGCAATCCGCCTGTTCTGTTGTTGGTTGCTAACAATCTCGCAGCCAGGCACGCACCAAAGCCACGAAGAGATCC
>Ga0307515_10018635_pt1 | contig 12541 bp, 14 predicted proteins | sample 17_EM_MG_FD_194513 | JGI IMG/M metagenome (GOLD analysis project Ga0307515, IMG submission 194513) | Populus trichocarpa ectomycorrhiza microbial communities from riparian zone in the Pacific Northwest, United States - 17_EM | ecosystem: Host-associated > Plants > Roots > Unclassified | place... | reverse complement strand
GATATCGACAATATTTGAATTCATGTTTTTCCTTTAATATTTTGTATTTTTGACCTTGGAGGAGGTCAATAGTGGAAATATAAGCTCAAATATCCATGGGACGCCTTCATTACCCAATATGCATCACCAGAAATTGATGACCCTCAGTTGATGCTAGGTTGACAGTCATTTTCAGAATGGGGGTGTGACTGTGTCACTTTCTCTATTGCGTACAATGGATGCCTATACGTTTGTTACGGATAACAGTGAGCAAATCACTTACCAATTACCTTATTTATAAGACCGAAAATCTTTGAGGCTCCAGTGACGCTCATTTTCAGAATGGGGAATTGAACGTGTCGCTTGCTCTTTTGCTGATAGAGGCTGCCAATATGTTGGTTACGCATAACAGCAAGCATATCCCTTTCCAATTACCATACTTACATTACCAAAAAGCATTGACGCTATGTTGACGATCAGCTTAAGATGGTAGCAACATTGAAAATAACCATGTTGCAAATAAAGGCGGCCAAACTTCGATTATGGGAAATGCCGTAGCACAACCCTTCAATTATAGAAGATGCAATGACCAAGATTGTCAATGCTCTGCTGTGGCTCTGTTGACGCTCATCGTTAGGTGTAGCGAGATTGACTCTAACCATATTTCCCAACAAGGTGGCCAATACTTTGATCATGGATAAATGCCAAAGCATAGCCCTTGGATTAAACAAGATGCAACACCCAAAATTGTTGACAGTCTGTTGACACTCTGTTGACGCTGTGTTGATGCTCTGTTGACGCTCTGTTGACGCTCATTTTCAGGTGCAGGAACATCAACATTCACAATATTGCCTATAAAGGCAGCCAATACCTCGATTATGGGTAAATGCCGTAGCACTGCCCTTGGATTATACAAGATGCAACACCCGAATTTGTTGACGCTCTGTTGACGCACAATTTCAGAGTGGGGCTGTGACCATGTCGCTGTGTCTTTGGGGCATAAAGGCTGCCAAATCGTCGATTATGGGTAAATGCCGTAGCATAGCCCTCGGATTAAATTAGATGCAACACCCAAGATTGTTGACACTCTGTTGACGCTCTGTTGACGCTCTGTTGATGCTCTGTTGACGCTCTGTTGATGCTCTGTTGACGCTGATTTTCAGGTGAAGTGACATCAACGATTTTGCCTATACAGGCGGCCAATACTTCGATTATGGGCAAATTCCATAGCACAGCCCTTGGATCATACAAGATGCAACACCCAAATTCGTTGACGCTCTGTTGACACTCAATTTCAGAATGGGGCTGTGACCGTGTGGCTGTCTGTTTCGAGCATAAAGGTTGGCAAAACGTCGATTATGGGTAAATGCCTTAGCATTGCCCTTGGATTAAACTAGATGCAACGCGCAGGATTGTTGACCCTCTGTTGATGCTCTGCGGACGCTCTGTTGACGCTCTGTTGACGCTCTGTTGACGCTCTGTTGACGCTCTGTTGACCCTGTGTTGACGCTCTGTTGACGCTCATTTTCAGGTGCAGCGACATCGACATTCATGATATTGCCTATATAGGCGGCCAATAATTCGACTATGGGTACATGCCGTAACACTGCCCTTGGATTATACAAGATGCAACACCCGAATTTGTTGACGCTCTGTTGACACTCATTTTCAGAGTGGGGCTGTGACCATGTTGCTGTGTCTTTTGAGCATAAAGGCTGCCAAATGGTCGATTGTGGGTAAATGCCATAGCATTGCCCTTGGATTAAACTAGATGCAACACCCATGATTGTTCACACTCTGTTGAAGCTCTGTTGACGCTCTGTTGATGCTCTGTTGACGCTCATTTTCAGGTGAAGTGACATCAACGATTTTGCCTATAAAGGCGGCCAATACTTCGATTATGGGCAAATTCCGTAGCACAGCCCTTGGATTATACAAGATGGAACACCCAACTTCGTTGACGCTCTGTTGACGCTCATTTTCAGAATGGGGCTGTGACCATGTTGCTGTCTGTTTCGAGCATAAAGGCTGCCAAAACGTCGATTATGGGTAAATGCTGTAGCATTGCCCTTGGATTAAACTAGATGCACCACCCAGGATTGTTGACGCTCTGTTGATGCTCTGCGGACGCTCTGTTGACGCTCTGTTGACTCTCTGTTGACGCTCTGTTGACGCTCATTTTCAGGTGCATTTACATCGACATTCATGATATTGCCTAGTATAAAGGCGGCCAATACCTCGATTATGGGTAAATGCCGTAGCACTGCCCTTGGATTATACAAGATGCAACACCCAAATCCATTGACGCTCTGTTGACGCTCATTTTCAGAATGGAGCTGTGACCATGTTGCTGTCGCTTTGCACATAAAGGCTGCTGATACGTCGATTATGGGTGAATGACATAGCATAGCCTTTGGATACTTCAGGATGCAACCCCAAAGATTGTTGACGCTCTGTTGACGCTCTGTTGATGCGCTGTTGACACTCTGTTGAAGCTGTGTTGACGCTCTGTTGACGCTCATTTTCAGGTGAAGTGACATCGACATAAATGGTATTGCCTATAAAGGCGGCCAAAACTTCGATTATGGGTAAAAGCCGCAGCATTGCCATTGGATTATACAAGATGCAACACCTGAAATCGTTGGCGCTTTGTTGACGCTCATTTTGACAATTGGGCTGTGACCATGTCGGTTTCTCTTTTGCGCATAAAAGCTGCCGATAAGTTGATTATGGGTAAATGCCGTAGCATAGTCCTTGGATTATAGAAGATGCAACACCCAAGATTGTTGATGCTCTGTTGACGCTCTGTTGATGCTCTGTTGACGCTCTGTTGACGCCCTGTTGACGCTCTGTTGACGCTCTGTTGACGCTCTGTTGAAGCTCTGTTGACGCTCTGCTGACACTAATCTTCAGGTGATGTGACATCGAAATTAACGTTATTGCCTATAACAGCTGCCAAAACCTTGATTATGGGTAACAGCCGTAGCATAGCCCTTGGATTATACAAGATGCAACACCTGAAATCGTTGACGCTCTGTTGACGCTCATTTTCACAATGGGGCTGTGACCATGTCGCTTGCTCTATTGAGCATAAAGGCTGCCGATTCTTTGATTATACGCAAAGGATGTAGCATAGCCTTTGGATTATACCTGATGCAACACCCAAGATTGTTGACGCTCTGTTGACACTCTGTTGACGCTCTGTTGACGCTCTGTTGACGCTGATTTTCAGATCAAACGACATCGACATTAACGGTATTGCCTATGATGGCGGCCATTACTTCGATTATGCATAAATGCCATAGCACAGCCCTTGGATTATACAAGATTCAACACCCAAAATAGTTGATGCTCTGTTAATGCTCTGTTGACGCTCCATTGACGCTCTGTTGACCCTCTGTTGACATTCATTTTCAGATGAAGTGACATCGACATTAACGGGATTGCCTATAAAGGTGGCCAATACTTCAATTAAGCACAAATGCCGTAGCACAGCTCTAGGATTATACAAGATTCAACCCCCAAAACAGTTGATGCTCTGTTAAAGCTCTGTTGGCGCTCTGTTGACGCTCATTTTTGTTGTAGCGAAAACCACATGAGCCATGTTGCCTATAATGGCAGCCAATACTTCGATTGTGGGTAAAAGCTGTAGTATAGCCCTCAGATTATACAAGATGCAACACCCGAAATCGTTGACGCTCCATTGACGCTCATTTTCAGAATGTGGCTGTTAGAATGTGGCTGTCACTTATGCCCATACAGGCTGCCAATACATTGATTATGGATAACAGCGAGCAAATCGCTTCCCAAACAACTTACTTACATGACCCAACATCGTTGACGCTCCGTTGACGCGCATTTTCAGCATGGGGCTGTTACCGTCTCAGCTTCTCTTTTGCCTATACAGGCTGCCGATACGTTGACGATGGATAACAGCGAGCAAATCGCGTCCCAAACAACTGAATTACAGGACCAAGAATCTTTGACGCTCCGTTGACGCTCATTTTCAGCATGCTGCTGTTACCGTGTTGCTTCCTCTTTTGCCCATAAACGCGGCCGATACGTTAGTTAAGGACAACAGCGAGCAAATTGCTTCCTACTTAACTCACATACATGACCAAAAATCGTTGATGCTCCATTGACACTCATTTTCGGAATGAGGCTGTTACTGCGTCGCTGTCTGTTTTGCAGATGAAGGCTGGCAATACATTGATTTTGGATAACAGCGAGCAAATCGCTTCCCAATCAAGTTGCTTACAAGTCCAAAAATCGTTGACACTCCAGTGAAGCTCACGATAAATATGTCCTAAAAGTTGTTGTATGGTCAATAATTTTGTACAAATAATCATATAGTCATTATTGACAGCCAATTTATAATTTGTATGAATACTCAGTTGTATCCAAGAGCTTTGTGGCGTGTCAATGTCTGATCCACTGATGCACATGAGCTCTGAGCGATGGATAACGCAGCGCTGTCACATTCCAGCGCTTTCAGCTGGCAATTTACTGCATGTAGATCCATACACTAATTTTTCATTAATATGGCCCAACTTCCTCACTTTGCCCTATGCAGTTCCTTCTCCTCGATTTTCATGACCTACCATAAGCAATTCTCAAAATGTTCCATCAGCAAAAAACATTTCCGTCCGGGCGGAATGGCTCCTTCAGAGTGGATGCGCTCCGTCAAAGCCGTCAGAGACACCCCGGTGGCAGATTACTCTGCGCCCGGCGTCAATACCACGCGTTGCGTTGCATATCGCCCTCCGATCGCCGTTTCGCCGTTTCTTCTCGCTCTGTCGGTCTCATATTTTAAACAAACACCCTGGCATTGTGGCCAACTGTGACCATACGTCGGAATGGGTTCATTCAGTACACGCTTGGGTCGGGATTGCAATGCAGAACCCCGAGTAGAAAGACATCATCGCATTATACGAAGGGATTGCAATGCAGACCCCGCAGTAGAACAACGTGGATCCACGCAATTGCGTGAATCCTCGCGGCCGGGTAGTATCATAACTTCTCACCCTCATCCTATGCTCGTCGAGCCAGGTTGACTCTTGATCATGGCATGGAGAGATAGAGAGGGATAACTTAACTTCGTGTTCTTAGGTGATGGTAGAGGAGATGGGACAAATCATCATGAGAAACTGGGACTTAAGAGAATATCGTGTGCGAGTCAATTCACCATCCCCGATACGGCAGGTACGAGTCCCGATCCGGGGTGTAATAACACTGATTCGAGGTCTTCCCAACCCAATCAGGCAAGTCGTACCCCTGATTTCTCATATCCGCTCGTATCCTCCACATCGTTCTCCTCTTCATCCCCCATCTCTCTCTTTCTCATCCACATCTCAACCATCATCGCAGAACACACAGTTAAGTCATCCCTCTCTATCTCTCCATGGCATGATCATGAGTTGACACCGAGTACAGCATACACCGAGTGCAGCATCCACCCAAGATTGTTTGTCTTCCCTTCATTCTCATAATTATGAGTTGACCCCTGAATGTCGCGTCAGCTTCCGGCGTGCCTCCCTACACGATCGACCCCCATCAGCCAGCTCTCTATGAGAGCTGAAAAGTAGAGTCACCTTGTCACATTCCCACGGTTGCGAGTTAACTAACTGATGAATAGAGTCTCAGCACCGGGCGCGCCGTCCATCGACCGCCTCCAAGTACTCGTCCAATCTCACTCAATCACAGCCTCCAAGTGTATATCCAAACTCGCTCGATCACGGCCTCCAATTTCGCACGATCACGGCCTCCAAGTGCATCTCCAAACTCGCTCAATCACAGCCTCCAAGTGTATCTCCAAACTCGCTCGATTACGGCTTCCAAGTTCGCACGATCACGGCCTCTAAGTGCATCTCTGAGGTCACTCGATCTCAGCCTCCAAGTGCAATTCTCAACTCGCTCAATCACAGCCTCTAAGTACATCGTTAATGAGCGACGGCGGGTGTACGGAGATACAGGGGTAACGGAGGACAAACACCGTGTGCTGCCAGTCCAGATAAACCATGTGTAGATAGGTAGCTATATAGATACATAGATACATAGATGAGAAAACAAACTGAATGCATAAGTTTTGAAAATCGTTGAATGATAAGTAGTAGCTATGATTTCCAGGTGCACCCGCAGCATTTACAAAGAAGCGGCGGCCGGAGAAAAAATGGCTTCAGCATAACTGCAGCCACTGCGAAGAGTGTAACACACGTGTCGTTCTGACGGTGTGTATACGTCACCAAAAAGTAAAGGAGGTACGTGTGCAACGCGACACGTTGCCTGGGCGACGGGTAGCGTGTAATTTTCCGTCAGAGGGTACGAGGTTCCGTCAGAGCCGTCAGAGCTGTCCGGAACACCCGGGTGTTTCTGACGGAAACTAGGGTCATTGCTGATGTCACTATGTGCACCAGGTCTGAACGCAGAGTGACCTAGTTGGATGTATGGATGAATGCAACATGATGGTGGTCATTAATACAGATTCGCGTTGCGCATTGACCGCTCCTTCTATGACTGGTACGCCATCACTGACTCAAATTCTGTTAGTCAATTTTGTCTCCAATTTAGATTGCGTGTTGTCACTTATCTGTAAGAGGCAGGATGATATCCGGTTGATCAACCGTCAATCAACTCGGTATGGAGACTAGAACTTTCGTATGGCCCGTATGACCCTTGCACATGCACAGACGGATGATGATGTCTCACCATTTGGTCACTGAAATCAAAAAAATGTTGACACGTAGCAAAATAGGTACACCAATTACTTTTCGTGGAGATAAGTCGTCAATAATCACTAATTGTGCAGGTAGTGTACCGATGACAAACGAGCCATTACAATATGTTCATTTGAATCCAATTCCTGTATGGTAATTAGCTTGGGAGGTTACATGCAGGGGTAAAAGCTTACGGGTTTAACAGGCTTCGATTTGTTTATTGGTGAAGATTCGAGTACCTCGTCGGGCGTCAGAGCCGATATGCATATGTAAGACTGTGGTTCCCCGGATGCCAATCTCAGATGGCCTCTGTCTGTGTGTGAAGTTCCATGCGGCATTGCAATTTTCTCCTTTCACTATCGTGTATCTCCATCAGCTCACCGAATGTTGTCTGTGCAGTAGCAGGTGCACACTGATCCAATTGCCGGTTAATAACTGCCTTAACTGTCAATATGGCTGATCTGTACCTCAAATCATACTAATGATGCAAGACGAAAAATTGTTCACACTTAACCTCATGATGTAGCAGCGAGCATGTCTCTGCTTGTTTTGATTATAAAGGCAGCCAATAAATTGAACAAAGACAAGGATGTACCAAACTTGATATTTTACACAAGACAGTGGGATATCGGAATGTGACCATAATTAGAACAACCCGAAAACTAGAAACAGAGATTGGAACCGACAGGTCTAGCCAAACCGGGCAAACCCCGCAGGTTGACGGGTACGGGTACGGGTCCGGGTTCGGGCTGCCAAGAAGCTGCGGTTCGGGTTTTTGGACGGTTCTGGAACCGAACCAAACCATTTTTCTGGTCCAAACCCGGACCCGTTGCTAATGCTAACAGTGGGTATACTGTACATGTTGCAGCTGAGTGTACACAGGGTGGTGGAAAAATCCATATCGTGTCTCCACAGCTTACATTGGCAGGGATAGTCAGTAGGGAATCAGCAATGACCCTAATTTCCGTCTGAAACACCCTGGTGTTCCGGACGGCTCCGACAGCTCTGACGGAACCTCGTACGCTCTGACGGAAAATTACACGCTGCCCATCGCCCAGGCCACGGGTCGCGTTGCATACGTACCTCCTTTACTTTGTGGTGACATATACGCATCATCAGAACGACACATGTGTTACACTCTTCGCAGGGGCTGCAGTAATGCTCAAGCCGTTTTTCAGGAGAGTATCAGACCATAGGAGGGCATTCCTGCCGGCCTTCAGAGTAACTTGGAGCGCCGGCGACTAGCCTGGGAGCATCTGGCAGCGCCGGCAACATGTCTGAGAGCACCTCGAATCACAGTCATGTATTCAGTTTGTATTCTCATCTATGTATCTATGTATCTATATAGCTACCCATCTACACACGCTATATCTGGACTGGCTGCAGGCAGTGATACTCCGAGGCCGTGATCGTATACTCCCCGTCACTCTGTCCACCTCCGTTACCCCTGTATCCCCGTACAACCGCCGTCGCTCCTTGAAGATGTACAGGATCGAGCGTGTTTCAGATGCACTTGGAGTCGGAGATCGAGTGAACTCCGAGATGCACTTGGAGGCTGTGATTGAGCGAGTTTGGAGATGCACTTGGAGGCCATGCTCGTGCAAACTTGGAGGCCGTAATCGAGCGAGTTTGGAGATACACTTGGAGGCCGTGATCGAGCGAGTATGGAGTTATGCCACTTGGAGGCCATGAGCGTGCTAACTTGGAGGCCGTGATCGAGCGAGATTGGACGAGTACTTGGAGGCGGTCGATGGACGGCGCACCGGGTGATGAGACTCTATTCATCAGGTAGTTAACTTGCAACCGTGGGAATCATGTAGGGAGGTACGCCGGAAGCTGAAGCTACATTCAGGGGTCAACTCATAATCATGAGAATGGAGGGAAGACAAACAATCTTGGGTGGATGCTGTACTCGGTGTATGCTGTACTCAGTGTCCACTCATGATCATGTCATGGAGAGATAGAGAGGGATGACTTAACTTTGTGTTCTGCGATGATGGTTGAGTTGTGGACGACAAAGAGAGAGATAGGGGATGCAGATGAGAATGATATGCAGGATACGAGCGGATAGGAGAAATCAGGGGTACGACTTGCCTGATTGGGTTGGTAAGACCTCGTATCAGTGTTATTACACGCCGGATCGGGACTCGTACCTGCCGTATCGGGGATGGTTAATTGACTCGCACACGAAATTCTCTAAGTCCCAGTTTCTCATGATGATTTCCCCCATCTCCTCTGATGTCTCTCTTTCTTGTGCTCAACTCTACCATCACCTAAGAACACGAAGTTAAGTCATCCCTCTCTATCTCTCCATGCCATAATCATGAGTTAACACAGAGTACAGCATACACCAAGTACAGCATACACCAAGTACAGCATACACTGAGTACAGCATACACCGAGTACAGCATACACCGAGTACAGCATACACCAAGTATTGTATACACCGAGTACAGCATCCACCCAAAGATTGTTTGTCTTCCGTTCATTCTCATGATGACGAGTCGACCGCTGAATGTAGCTTCAGCTTCTGGCGTGCCTCCTACATGATCGACCACCATCAGCCAGCTCTCCATGAGGGCTCAAAGGTGAAGTCACATTGTCACAGTCCCACTGTTGCAAGCTAACTAATTGATGAATAGAGTCTCGGTGTGCTGTCCATCGACCGCCTCCAAGTACTCCTCCAATTTCGCTCGATCCCGGCCTCCAAGTGTATCGCCAAACCCGCTCGATTACAGCCTCCAAGTTCGCACAATCATGTCCTCCCAGTGGATCTCTGAGTTCACTCGATCCCAGTCTCGAAGTGGATCATCAGCAACAAACCGAGTTTCCATCAGGAACACCCGGATGTTTCTGACGGAACCTCATACCCCCTGATGGAGTATCAGATGCAACCCGTCGCCCAGGAGATGGGTCGCGTTGCATACCTCCTTCAGGGCGGCCATTATACCATGCGTCTTATTCTCGCGACGCGTTGCGTTGTATATTACGCTCGCTGCGTCGGCGTCAGGCTTCCTTCACTTTGAGTCCGGAATGAGGTGACCTATACTCACTATCAGAACGACACGTGAGTTACAATCATCGCAGGGCTCCACTTACGTTGTAGCTGTTTACCCAACACCTAGCGCTGTTTATGCCTTTCACCGGCCGAGTGCCACATTTTACCTCTCCGCTATTGCTATTTATCGGATGCCGCACTCTCTCATATATGTATAACTTTGAGATCTTGTCACTTGTAACAATTCAGTCTTCGCTTCGCATACATCGCTTGCCGTTGCATTTGCTTAGCCATTATCGTATTTTACAGGTCTGAAATATACTGTCCAATCTTCACACTCTCTAGTACTATACCCTCAGTCCTCCAGAGTCTGCGTTAATCCATCGTCGGCTTGCGATGCTTCTTCCTCCTGATCCGAATCCGCATCGTCGCCATCGTCGCCCTCATACCCATCCTCATCACTGGTTCCCAGGTCAAACCACTCGAGGTCGGTTGCGGCCCATCATCGCCGGCTGGCGGTGGGGATGGCATCACTCTTGGCGATTTTGTCACCTTCATCCTTGTAATCCTCACAGCCCCCTGGCATCCCGAAATGCAGTTCGTCATCCATACAATTGTTGTCTATCGGGATGTTTGCATCAGTGCTTCTGATCTCAGGTTCCTCAAGCGCCACCTCGGAGGTCAAATAGTCAAGAAGAACAGCATTGTCAACAGGCACTGCTAACGTGCTGATGACCTCGGCAGGCGTTGGGTTCTCCACCTGTTGGATCTGACGCTTGACTATCGCAGGTGTGTTTTTATACACCCTCTGTTGGTAGCTCTCCGGTAGTGTGTTCCAGGTATTCACCAACAATGTGTACGTGTCTGCAACGCCAGGCGAGGTTAACAACTTGCAACCGGTTGCAGTGCAGCAGGATGCGTTCTTACCGCCTTCACTCCTCTAGTTGAAGTAGTTTGAGCGATCAGGTCTGTCCGCTTTCAGCTTTGACTTGGAAGCTTTCGGATGAACACCTTTGTTCTTTTGCCACTCCAGGAGAGCATGGCGCAACGCAGTGCAGGTAAACATGATCAGTGGCGACGGTCTATGACCGTCCTTGTCGTCAATCATGGAATTATATAATCCATCAGCATACATACCGCGGATATTTGCCCGATGATAAAATTTGATGTAGATATACCCCGGGATTGCTTCCACCAGGAGGTAAAGTGGATGCTGGCCATTCGTTCGCAGCTTTCGACACTCTCTGCATTGGATTTGGACCGTGTACACCCCCTTCCACATGCTCTGCCACAGGGAAAAGGTACTTATTGTCTGCCAGAAGGGAATCAATGAATTTCAAACACTCTGCGTCGGATTCAAGTGGTGGAGATCATAAAGCTCTGCTATATTGTCCCTTGCTGATTGGATAAAATGGGATTTAACTTTGTTGACTTGTGCCCGAACATGGTACCGGATTAAGCGTGAACTATCCAACCTGGGCCATCGCTTCAGCATACCTCTTTCAATATCTCCTTCGTGCATGCCTCAAATGCTATGGACCAAATGTTGTTTTGCTGCATAGTGGTGTTCCAGTACTTCTCTATTATCTGCCAGTGTGGGGCTTCAGCTAATGCTTTCGCAGCACGTCATGTTGCATAACTTACCATCTCCAAGTCGCTTGCACTCATAAACAGCCGTTTGTTCCACATATAAAGCTCCATGAGTCTGCCCATTGCAAATATAGGACGCGTCATGGCTGAGTGATGAAATAGATGGATGCAGCGACTGCCAGAGACCACTGATTGAGGTGTAGACACCGCCTGCGGTTGCAATTGCCACTGCCTCTGTCTCAGATTCCTCTGGGTAGATCGCATTCTCAGTGGATTTGTAATGGTCACGCAGGCTTCTGGATTAGGGATGGGGATAGCCAGGTTTTCAAGACTGTGGAGAGGAGTGGGAGTGCTAGCAATGCCGGATGTGAGGCTAGATACAAAGTGACGTGTTGAGTCTGTCTGTGAGGTTCCCCCGGGTGCTGGTGCGCTACGACTGCTTGTACCCGGCGTGGCGGTTGGTGTAATCATTGACCATTGCGGTGAAGCGGACAGGGTGGAAGTCACGCGTTGGGTGATATCTGCCACACCAGAATTGTTCAGCGAAGATGAGGGGGTGGAGTTCTGACCAGGGATTGTAGAGGCTACGGAACTCCCTCCTTGAGAGGAATCCCTCTCGCCAGCCAGTGCGGAAACTTGTCTCTTAGCAATGGGAAGCTGAGAATTCCCCAAAGGCCTACGCTGTTGTTGTTTCAGAACAATTTGTAGGACCGGAGTTGTGCCAGGGTGAGTGCTTTGGGAATGCATAGTCCGATATAGATGTTCGATGTTGAGAATGTAGGAATAATTTGTTCTGCATGCATATGCAATGGCAGGCAAGGTAGACTGCAATTTGAGCGACCAGAAAGGGATTCAAAAAAACAGGGAGGCGAAGTGTATACCGCGCTAGACTCTAAATCACTATCGCCTGTGACGATACTCGGGGACGAGAACCCTTGAAAAGCATTCAATTATGGGGTCAACTGCCATCAGATTAAGCTCAGATTAAACTCAGCATTGATATTCACTGTTACAGCAACGTCTGAAGGTCTATTTGCACTGCTTGAAGGGTGTTTATGCCTTCTTGGCACAATTCTCATAGTATTGCACTCGTTCTTGGCACAATACTTCGAACCATCGTTTGTGTATATCTTCAGCTTCCCGGTGTGTTACGGGGGTATTAAGCCACGTTTCAATAAAACACTTTTTATAACTTAAATACAGCCGCCTAACTAAACTTCTTTTTCTTTCCTCGTCTTATCCTAAGACTCAACCTCTTGTC
>Ga0307515_10018634_pt1 | contig 12542 bp, 2 predicted proteins | sample 17_EM_MG_FD_194513 | JGI IMG/M metagenome (GOLD analysis project Ga0307515, IMG submission 194513) | Populus trichocarpa ectomycorrhiza microbial communities from riparian zone in the Pacific Northwest, United States - 17_EM | ecosystem: Host-associated > Plants > Roots > Unclassified | place... | reverse complement strand
AGAGGATGTTTATAAAAAGCTAGAGTAAGTTACCCTATCCGTTTTAGGCTTAAAGAGGTACTGTAATTAAGGGGGTATTACTTATTGCAATGTCCTTATAGGTATTGTGCTCTAGCCTTATCGTCTAAAACTAGTTATAACGGACCGCGCCCTAGTAAAGTTATCCATATTTAATATTAAGTAGCGATTATTAAATATTGAATATTAATATAAAATGTGTCAATATTTAATATATTAAATATTAAATCTTTTTGCGTATAAGGTACTAAGTACGGTCCTAGTTCCTCGGTAGATAACTTACTAGCCTTTTAATAATATGTATATGTTCTTAATTTAGTAAAGAGCCCTATATAGATCTAAAATCCTTAACTATTAAGCTAAGGCTTATAAGTTATTATATATAAAATCTTTAAATTTTAAAGCTTTATATAAGATTCTATTATTACTATACCTCCCTTATTTACTAACGTTACTAATAACGATAATAAGACTTCTTCTATCCTTTTTAAGCTCCATTTAAATCTATTTACCGTTTCTACTAATAATAACGCCTCTAGTAATTCTACCGCAAGTTTATTAAATCTATTTACTTTATCTACTTCTTTGCCTTATAAAAAGTAAAAGCTTACTGCTACTTTTACCTAGGCTTTCTTTTATAAACCACTTCCTAATAAGGCTATCTGCGACGGTAAGAATAAGATTTAGTACTATTTTATATATAAATAGGATACCCCCTTTTTAATATCTACTTGCGCCCACTTAGATAAGAAATACAGTATTTAAGTATAAGCTAAAGAGGTAAAAGTAAAGAAACTCTAGTAAGAGCGCCTTATAAATATTATAAATAAATTAGTGGCTTTAAAGTAAATGGCATATAAAGAGTAGGAAGAAAAGATTCTTTAAAAAGCAATTAATTACGAAGCTTTTAATAAGGCTCTTATATAATTAATTACCCTTTAAATTTTACTATATAATATAGCTGCCTAACTAGAGCTTTACGCGTTACTTATAACGGTTAATTATATTATAAAAGAAGTAGTAATTAAAGTAAAGGACTTATACCGAAGTTAATTAAGTAATCCTATATAGTATATTATAAAATACTAAAATTAAAACTTCTTTGCTCTCTCTTAAAGATCTACTTTTTAATTAATATATAGATGTTACTAAATTACAGAGCTTTCTAAGTGTAACGGCGCTATCGCACGTTACCTGCCAAATTCTACTATATTCTGCCGACCTGCGATTAGCCCGCCTAAAGCTAGCGCCTTGGCGGCTTACCCTATATATTTGTTTATATTGGTCCTAGCGACCCCTTTTCCTTCTCTTTAGCTTAGTATCTTTGTAATATAGTATTTGTTCAAGCTTCGGTTTAGAGGCATTTGTTTAAGCCGTGACATTATACTAAGCTCTCCCTACCTTGCTTAGGAAGGCCTTAATAATATCCCACCCCAAAGAAACTTCGTCTGCAACGACGTATTAACGTGCTATACTTAGACACTAAATAACTCTATATTGCCTAGGAAGGCCTAGATAATATCCCACTTTATAAGCTAGATAGGACTGGACCTATACCCCCGGAATTAAAACTAAAGCATATAATACTAATAAACCTTAGGAAGCTAATAATAGTACCTAAAGCAAGCTTATCTAAGAGAGCTGCCTTTACCTAAGAGGAACCTAAGATCTAATTAGGATCAGAAATCGAAGATAATAATAACGTCGTAGACGTACGCGAGCAGATTTGTGCCCTCGCAGCCAGCTAGGAAGCCAATCGTCTTAAAGCGAGAAATATATAAGAGACCCTATAAGAGATCCTAGAAAGCCTTATAGCCCTATAAAATAGCCCGGCTTTCCCTTCTTAAAGCCCTAGCCAACCTATTCACTCTATTAAATATAATATACTAGGGAGTACGGATATAATGACGAAGTAATTAAAGTCCGTTAAGCTCCTTAACCCCCCACTATTATCTAACGGGATAAACCCTACCTTTAAGAATTGGAGGATTTAAGTACAAGGAAAGCTCCGCGTTAACTATAACTATTTCCTTTCTAAAGAAGCTAAAATACTCTACCTCTTTAGTCGAACCACTAGGGACGCCTAATGGCACCTTTAAGCTAAGTTTAAGGACGACTCCCCTATCCGATTTATATCCGTTAATAAGATAATACGGCACCTAGCGGCTATTTATATTAACCCAAATAAAGTACAGGATGCCTGTTATAACTATAATCGCCTAATAATAAAACTAAACTAACCCTTTACCAAATTCCAGACTTAATTCCTACACCTTATAGGAGAAGGCTAGGTCCCCCTTAAGAATTACTAATTAGACCTATACAATAAGCTAATAATCCGGCTATAAGAAAAGATCACTATAACCTTAAATAACCTGCCAACCCACAAAAAACTTATAGCTCGTTACCTATTATTAAACTCAGAACTAAAGCGGATTAACGCCTATCCTAATTAGTAGAAGCGACTCCGTAATAATTAGAACTCGCTAGCTATACCTATAAAAGCTAGAGCAGGAAGATAAGTTATAACTACTCTTTTACTAAAGGCGGTTATAACTACGCATTAGCAAGCCTTGCCCAACTAGTTACGTACTACACTATTAACTAGTATTTGCCGCAATACTCCAATTAACTCTACCTCGGCTATATACTTTAACTGCAATAAGTAGGGTTACTTTACCTTATTTTACCCGGAGCTAAAAAATATAGGCAATATTAAGGAGATAGAGGAAGAAGAAACGTTAGATAAGTTGGGAAAAGAGGAACCCTAGGGAAAGACTCCCCCCTAGGGTACTCTATTAATCTTAAAAAGATTAATTTTAGTTAGTTAATAGGTAGAAAGTATTTTACATTTCTATATATAGTATCTTAAAATGGATATAGAGTTAATATAACCGCCCTTATTAACACTAGAGTAAATAGCTTCGCCTTTATAAATACTGCCTATATAAATAATGTTGCCAAGTTTTTAAATGCAGAAGCTATTTAACTAGAGAAGCCTATTTAGGTAAAAGGCTACAACGGCTAAGCCGGTTGGCCCGTTACCTACGTCTTAAAGTTATATATCGCTCTTAACGGACGACGCTAATACGGTATCCCCTTTTATATCCTAGACCTAGGGTCTTATAATATAATCCTTAGACGAAAATGGATGTCCTATTTTAATATCTGGTTAAATATACGATAAAGACGGTTTATCTAGCTAGAGGATGGACTAAGGTTACCCTCCTTTGTTAGGGAGATCCGAACTAACCGCAAGACACTAGCCGTAAGGGCTGACCCTACCTACTAGTAGAATGTCCGGGCCCGTGACCTAGCCTTTACTTAAGAAGACGCCCGCCGCGAAGCTGGAAAGAACTCTATACCAATAAAGATACTCTCCTAAAGCGCTATATTTAAAAAGGACTCTATATACGGAAGCGGGATAGATAGTGATGTAGATAACGTCTAAATCGCACGGATCTAACCGGTATAGAAAAGAACGTATTAATAGGATATAAGGGATAACCTCTAAAAGATACAATAGGAGCTAAAAGGGGTAATAATAATGCTAGTACCCTAGAAGTCCCTAAAGTTACATACGCCCCTATTATTAAGTAACCCCCCTACTATAGACATTGCCGTAATTAGCGCTATAGCGTTCCACTTTAATATATACCGGAAGGATAATAAGGTCTTTATAATAAGCCTATATAAGATTAACCAAATTATTAATAATAGGGAGAAAAGGCTAGCTAAGGAAACTAACAAGGAACTAGTTAAACGCCTCCTTTTTACTATTTATATAGATTATAAGGATGTATTCTTAAAGGCAGCCTTAAATAAGTTACCCCCTTACCAAATATATAATTATAAGATTTAATTAAAAGCCAATAACTCGCTAGGCTATAGCCCCCTCTACTAATAATTAATGGATAAGCTAAAAGTAATAAAGCAGTACTTAATTAATAACCTAAATAAAGGGTTTATTAAGCTAAGTTAAGCCCCTTTTACTTCCCCTATCCTACTCACAAAAAAGCCTAATAGAGGCCTTCGTTTTTATATTAACTATTAAAAGCTAAACGCTATTACTTAAAAGAACTGGTACCCTATTTCTTTAATTAATAAGACCCTTATACGTCTAAGCTAGGCAAAGATCTTTACTAAACTTAATATCCACTAAGCTTTCTACTAAATTAGAATAGACCCTATATCTAAAGATTTAATAACGTTCTGTACCTATTATAGTTCCTATAAATATAAAGTTCTTCCTTTTAAACTAATAAACGGACCGGCTATGTACTAAAGGTATATAAATAACGTTCTTTTTAATTACCTTAATAAGTTCTATATAGTATACCTAGATAACATTCTTATATACTTAGACAATAAACTTAAGCATTAAGTTTATATTAAGAAGGTCCTAGAGAGACTATAAAACGCGGGCTTATAAGTTAATATTAAGAAATGCGAGTTTAGGGTAAAACGTATAAAATACCTTAGGTTTATTATAACTACAGAGGGAATTAAGGTTAACCCTAAGAAGGTAGAGGTAATCCGTAACTAGAAGCCCCCTTATATAGTAAAGGGAATCCAATTCTTCCTTAGTTTTTATAACTTTTACCACCAGTTTATCTATAACTACGGAATTATAGTAAAACCTTTTATATAACTAACTAGGAAGGATACGCTTTTTATCTTTAATAATAGCTATATAGAAGCCTTTAAAGAGATAAAGAATCGACTTATCTCTTCCCTAATTCTTTATTACTATAACCTAAACCTTAATTTAATGCTAGAAACGGACGCCTCTAATAGGGTTATAGCCGGAATCCTATTATAGTTATATCCAGACGGTAAATAGTACCCTATTACTTTCTTCTTAAAAACAATAGACCTAGCTAAGTATAACTATAAAGTATATAATAAAGAAATGCTAGCTATTATTTAATTACTCTTCTAATAGTGTATAGAGCTTAAAGGTATAAACTTCCGGATTAAGATATATACAGATTATAAAGCCCTAAAGTACTTTATAACTATAAAGTAGCTTACTAAATAATAAGCCTAGTAGGCTAAAATACTCTCCTAATTCTTTTTTATAATTATATATTATTCTAGTAAGCAAAACTCTAAGGCTAATACCTTAACCTAAAGAGAATAAGATATAGGACCCTAGGATAAGCTAAAGACCCAATATTAGACGCGCGCCCTCCTCTATTTAAAACAGCTTAACCTACGGATCTTTAAGGAGCTAGACTTCTAGTAAAACAAGCTAGTACTAATAGAGGAGTCCTTAAATAAGCTAATAGGGCTAATTAACCGCCTCCTAACTATAAACCACACGGCTAATGCCTTAAGGGCCCTCTATAAATAAGCTATAAAAGAAGACCCCGATTTTAAGATAGAGGAAGGATTACTCCTATACTAGGAGCGGCTTATAGTCCCTAACGTTAACAATCTATAGACTAAACTAATCCGCGAAGCTTATTGCCAAATCTTTACGGCACACCCTAGCAAAAATAAAACCTATAAAATTATTAACTGCCGCTATTACTGGCTAAGAATAGTTATGGATATTAATTAATATATATAGAACTACGAAGACTATTAGAAAGCTATAATCCTATAGAATAAGACCCTAGGACTACTTAAGCCACTCCTAATACTAGAGCGCCCTTAGCAGTATATATTTATAAACTTTTATAAACTACCTAGGGACCGTAACGGATATAATATAGTTATAGTTATAGTTAACTACTTTAGTAAACGCCCGTTCTTAATTCTATATTATAAAAACATTAATACTAAAAAGGTAGCCTGGCTATATATCTATTACGTCTACTAAATCTATAGACTACTAGATACTATTATGTCTAATTATAGACTATAGTTTATATTAGCCTTTTAGAATAAGTTTACCTAAATCCTAGGCATTAAGCTAAAGCTTTCTACGGCTTATTACCCCTAGATAGACGGTTAGACGGAGATTATAAATTAGTACCTAGACTAGAGGCTTAGGCCCTTTATTAACTATTTCTAGAACAACTGGTTTAAACTACTACCCTTAATAGACTACGCGCAAGCAATCCTACCCTATAACTCTATAGGGTTTGCCCCAATTTAGCTAGAAATGGGATACTTACCCTATATAAGCTTTAACTGGAAAAGGCTAGAAGAACCCTAAACTATGTAAAAGAAGTATTACGGAACGAGAGCAGTGGCTATAGAGCGTATGTATTTGAGGAGTCTATAAGACGTTGCGCGATTGATTGTAAGGGTCGAGGGCGTAAGGAGGTGATATACCTACGCGTAGCTGACATAAGCTGTACGCGAGGTGTATGCGAGAGCACGGGGCTCTCCTATGGAGGCCCCTGCGGTGGGGTTCCGTAACACTACCCCCCCTCCTATAGAGGTGGAGCTCTGGCGACGCTATGGTTACTATATATATATAAAAGGGACACTTAAGGTATAGAAAAGAAGAAAGGGGGGTATCGCTAAAGGTTTAAAATAATATTATATAATAAGGCTTAGCATCTAAGAATCCGACTAATTAGACAACTTTAACCGCCGGTTAAAGTTCTTGGACATCTTAATAATATTCCGGTTATGTAATTACACTTTACCGCAATCTAACGGCAATTTGCCCTTATGTGGTAATGTATAACGGTTTAACTATAAGGGCTCCTATAGAGGATTGGGTATAAAATCTCTGCTTAGGCCCGGTTTCTATAGGTTCGCGTAGTAAAAGTCGCTAATTAGATCCTTTACATTTTTAAAGTCTTCCTATAGTTGTTATTCTGGCTAATCTATATTAAATTCTGTGTATATAGCTCTGTAGTAGAGCCGTCGTCCTTTACCTTTGCTAAAGTATTTAGAGTTAATAATTCGTTTAACGGTCCACTCCTCGTAGTTCTTATCTTTGTTCTTGTCTTAGATTAGTACTAATAGGGGTTTAGGCTATATTTGCCCTAGTAAGGGGTTAGGCTAATAGAGGTATAGTAGCTATAGGTGAAATATAGGCTATATCCCGCGGGTAGCTAGGGTAGGCGGGAGTTCTAGCTTATATATGGCTCCCCTATTAATGACTTGTTTAATTAAATAGGGGCCGAGGTTCTTATAATTAAGTGACTTTATAGGCCTTTGCGTAGAGATATTACGTATATCTAGCTATACCTAGTCGCTAATACGTATCTCCGGTGGTGGCGTTCTATAGTAGTTAGTAAAGTAGGCCTGCTTTGCTTAAGCCTAGGCCATTTCTCCCTTATAGTAGTTGAGTAGATTTTTTATATGGTCTATATGCTAGTTAGTAAGTAGTATCTTAAGGCGTTTTTTATATGGCAGTTTCTTATTAATAGGTTCTGGTGGCTCTATGCCGGATTGGGGGTAATAACCCTTATTCGCGAAGAATGGGGTAAGTCCTATAGTAGTTAAGACGTAGTTATTTACTGCGAATTTACCTAGTAGGAGGTAATTTACCTAGTTATTTTGACTATAGGCGACTACCTGTTATAGGTACGCTTTTATACTAGCATTAGCGTTTTCCGGTTACCTAGCAGTTTTATAATAAAAAGATATAAATATCTTAACAAAGATGCTAAGACGTTAGTAGATTTGTCTCTATATATTAGAGTTAAATTATATACCTTAGTCGGACGTAATTAAGTTAGGTAGCCTATGTAATCGGTAGACTTTATAGAGGAAGGCGTTAGTAACGTCGCTAATAGCTACGCCTTTAGTTAGGACGTAGTGGCGCTCTTTTATAAGTCGGTATATTATTATAAGGATGTTCTTATAAGTACGGCTGTATCGTTTATAGGGTAGTAGGTTAATAATAAAATCTATAGCGATATCTGCCTATCGTTATATAGGTACTAGTAGAGGGTGTAGTTGTTAGATAACTTATATAGAGCTATTTATTGATAAAATGGGTTAATTAATTAATGATCTTAATTGTGTCTTGATCGTTACTTAACCTAGGGCCCCTAGGCTTAGACGAAGATATTTACAATATACGTGACCCGTGCACGTAACTAGTGCACGTCCTACGCCACCGAGAATACAGATTATCTAACATACCCCCTTAGCTTCGACCTAGTCGAGAACAAAGCTAGCTACCTTCTCGTGTCCGTCCATACGTCAATTAAACCGTAATCTCATCTAAATCCTTCCTTCTCGCCTTAACCTTCTCCCTTAGGTCCTTCAGTTACTTCTCCTTATTTAGCCGCTCCTTAATATCCACTATTCCGATTATATTAATAAAGCTCTTAAACCTCTGCTTGGGCAGGGCCTTTATAAGTCCATTAGCAATTATCTCCTTTATCACTATCTATTGAAATTATACTCGTCTTATTGCGTATTCTTAACGTAGCTAGTATTAATAGATATTAACGTGTTAGAGCTTTATAATTAGCTTTACCGTATCTTCTATAATTAGTTAGAGTGTTTAGGTGTTATCACATTTAATAATTAAGGGCTTGTTTAGCTATAACGTTATTACTTTAAACAGCCTACTAATAAAGATAGCTTCCTTTACTGTCTATAATAGGGCTAATAACTTGGCTTCTATACTTGACGTTGTAACCATACCCTGCTTATTTACTCTCTAGGCAATTGGCCCCCTAAATAGCTTTATAATATATCCTTATAAGCTCTTTCTATTAACGGAGTTGTCTGTAAATAATGCGTTGCTAGTATAGATAAATAATTGCGCTTTATTTCTACCGTCTCTATTATCTCGTCCTTAGTCGCGTATTCCTTTATCTCTCCCTCTACCGTTTATTCCTTCCTTATCTCCTCTATAGTAGATTACTCTACTCCTCGTACTATATAGGTACTAAATAACTCTATCTACTGCTTAATAGTACTCTTAGCTTAGGTCCTAATTAAACCTTACTAGCTATAATACTACAAAGGCAATATCTAGACGCGTTATAGTGGCTATATAGAGTACTAAACCTAGTTTTCTCTAATATAGCATTATAGAAGCTAGTAGGGATATAGGACGGACTAATAGGTCTATATTAGGGGACGGACGCGTCAAATAGATTATACGGTAATTGGTAGGGAGGAGTTCTGATTCTGCTATAGGAGTGTCTAAAAGACGCCCTTTAAGATCTATCTTATACTAGTTAGCTATCTTCTTAATATAGGCTTCCTAGGATAGCCATAGGAGCCTCTGGCTATAATTACATAGCACGTAGATTTCTAGGAACCATTTTAGCTCGCTAAGGGTACTTATCTAGTATTCCTTACTTAGCTCCTTAATTACTTCTTAAGCTTTCTTCTTATCTATCTTTTGGTAGCAGAAGATAATATCGTTAACGTAGAAGAAGATAACTATTTTACCTTTTAGCATAACACATGGCTCCTAGGGTACTTCTTTAAAACCTAATTCGTTTAATAAGCTTATGAGATTCTTTTACTATAATAGTGGTAATCGTCGTAGTCCGTATAGGGCTTTTCTTAAGCGCAGTACTTTATCTGTCTTTCCTTTATTAAACCCTAGCAGTAGCTTTATATAAATAACCTCGTCAAGATCGCAATGGATAAACGCGTTAACTGCATCTATCTATATCGTCTCTAGGTTAAATTTTGCGGTAATCGCCATTAGGGTTCAGAAGGTCGTACTAGCTAATATAGTAGCTCTCATAGGTAGGTCTCCTAGGGCCTATTAATTTCCGCATACTACTAAGCGTGCCTTACATTTCTGGAGAAATCCGTACTTATCCGTCTTATAAACGAATACCTACATTAAGCTAAGGACCTACTGTCCCTTTACGTACTTCTTATCTGTTTCTTAAAACGACCTTATTTAATAATGAGATTAGAAATAGGCTTATTAAGCCTCTTGGAAATGATCTTAAAGAGGATATATATTAAGGTTACGGATCGACTAAGGTAGCGGAGGTAAGTTCTTCCTTTATAATCTAACATTATATATTCTACCTAATTTCAGCTTATTATCGTTAAGTTAATTGTTAAGGTTAAACTTCCTTCCTGCTAAGAAGGCGCCGTAATAGGCTAAGGTAATCCTTTTAGTAATAAAGTCTTCAAACCTATTATCATAGGCTTCCTTAAATGAGTCTTTGGCCGAGTCGTTAAACACCCCCTAAGTATTAAACCCGTCTCCAGCTCGTTAAGCGACGTCTTGATCTTATATATCTAACTTTATCGGATACTCAACGTAAAAGGCACATGGAGATTCTTTATCTTCTTCCGTTAGAGGTGGCGTACAATATATATCTTCGAGAGCTCTTGCAAGCTTAAGATCTGCTAACTTATTAAAGGCTTAAACTGGCTTATTATCGACGTCATCGTCTTCCTCTTGACTTAACGGTTTAAGTACTTCTTTGTTATCTTCTAGAAGAACCTCATTCTTAGTTAAGGTATTAGGAAGTTAAATCTTCTTAATTAGCGTGTCTAATTCAGCGTATAGGTCCTTTAAGATATCCCTTTACCTACCGTTAAAGAACGTCTTTTTATTAAAGATAATATCCCTTATAGAGATAACAATACCCTTATATAGGATCTAGATCCTATAAATATTGGTAGAGTTATAGCCGACAAGATAGCCGATATAGGCTCGCGGATCTAGCTTACTTAGCCTTTTCTTCCTTAGCTAGGCGTCCGACATTATCGCGTACGCCCTACAGCCGTAGGCTTTTAGGTGCGCTAGTTGCGGCTTTCTTAATCTCCTATTGGCTAGGAAGGTATAGAACCTCTTATATAGCAATATTTAACCATTACTTTCCCATAGCGTTTAATCTTAAAGGTAGACTGTATAGTCAACTATCTCGTTCCATAGGTCGTGTGGTAGATTAGTAGCAATTCTCATTACTTATACTCTTTTAATAATTACACCCCCTAAGCGTTTAGCGGTACCGTTCTAAGCTTAGGTATATAGCGCTAAAGGCTTAAATATAATCCCTTAAGTCCGTAGCCATTTAAGGGTTCTCCTTCTCCCTAGCTCGTTATCTAATCTAATAGTATTAACTTTAAGGTTATACCTCAGACGAATCCACTATACGAAATCTTTAAGCACCCATAGTGTCTCCTTCTCCTTACCGTGCGTTATTATAAAGTATAGGAAGGATCTTTCTAAGTAGGTATTATAGATAAGCATAACTCGTACAAATCTAGCATGCGCTTCCTTAAGGTTAGTCTAGTCAATATAGAGGTTAAAATAGGGTTTATTAATCTTTCGTTTTAAGAACCTTCTTAAAACCTAACGCTTAATTTTAGCAAAACTGCAATATTAACATCCTGTTATCTTTAGGCCTTAAAGCTTAACTTCTAAGGCGTTAAGACCTAAATAATAAAGGCTTATAGGCCCTAGATAACCTAGACGCAGATACTATAAATATATATCTCCTTTTAAATTTAAACAAGCGTCTTTTAATAATGCTCTACGCTTCCATTAGCGTAGTAGTTGGTTTATATTAAACGCTAATAGACTTTCTAGTCGGATATATTTAATAGTCTATTATCTATAACGTTCTTCTATTTAATATAGGACTAAGTTATCCTTTTAAACTAGAAAATTATTCTCTCCTTTATTGTTTTAGTAGTACCCTCTTTTTTAAAGTAGACGGAACAATACTAGATTCGTATTAAAGTCCGTATAAAAGGCAACGTCCTTAAGACATAGGATTCCCTTACTCTTATCTAGTTTTGTGACTTAGATAGTAATATTACTATAGCCTAATATAGGCACTTCTAAGCTGCCGGCGATAATGTATTTAAGTCTTAGAGCTTTCCTAAAGTTATAGAAACGAGAAAGGTTATTAAAGATATAGAGAGTGGTTTCTAAGTTAAGAATAGTTAATAGCTTTAGTGGATGGATTTAACCTATATAATACGATTCTAGGAATATTATATTAGCTTCTCCCTTAATCTTAACTTCCTATCTCTTATCCTTTCGTTATTAAGCCTTATCTTCTTATTCTTTAAGTCTAATCTTTATAACTTAGTTAGCGAGATTCTTATTCTTTTCTACCTTCTTTAGCACCCTTTTAATATAAGCATCTCTAATCGTAACTCCTTTGGGTTTTTTATCTTTAAATAAATACCAACAGTCTTATAGGGAATGTCCTCGTTTCTCGCACGCTAAGTATACAGGTAGTAGCTTTTTATAGGACGTCTCCTCGTCTACTAGTGACCCAGCTCTCTTTAAGCGTCTAGTATATGCTAAGGTTCCTTTCCCTAGACCTTTAGTAGTATTAGAGTAATCCATTATAGCTTACTCTACAAAGTCTGCATTAAAGGTACTCCCTCTTATAGTAGTATTAGCTTTCTTTAATAGTATTCTAAGTCCTTTTTATAGCTCCTTTACTACTCTATAGTATTCGGAAGATCTTAACTTCTAAAGGTTATTTAACTTAGTAGTATACTTTATATAGTAGGCGTCGCTAAAAGGTTAAATAACGTTTGCTAATTCTTAAAGCTAGATTCCATCAGACATTTAAAGGATCTTATACTTCTCTCCTAGTAATATCGCGTGTTCCCATTAATCTAGCCATTAGTTTAATTTTAATAATTGTTTA
>Ga0307515_10018633_pt1 | contig 12542 bp, 3 predicted proteins | sample 17_EM_MG_FD_194513 | JGI IMG/M metagenome (GOLD analysis project Ga0307515, IMG submission 194513) | Populus trichocarpa ectomycorrhiza microbial communities from riparian zone in the Pacific Northwest, United States - 17_EM | ecosystem: Host-associated > Plants > Roots > Unclassified | place... | reverse complement strand
TTTTTTTATTGTTATGATATACTGATGTTAAGAATAAAAAAATATTATTTTAATGTATTTAACGAAAAGTATCTTAGAAAATAACCGTTAATATAAATTTTAAATAGGCTCTGAAACTCGGAAAAATATTGTTAATTCACAAAAGAGAGTGTTAATTTGCCTTAAAACATGTAAAAAAATATTGTTAATTCACCAAAGAGAGTGTTAATTTGCCTTAAAACATGTAAAAAAATATTGTTAATTCACCAAAGAGAGTGTTAATTTGCCTTAAAACATGTAGAGTTTGGTTGTTTTTGTATTTTAAAAACGTCTCTAAAAAATTAAATTTTTATTTTATTTTTTTTACTTCAAATTAATATATTCTAGTAATTTCAGATTATTTTGATGAACTGATATTAAAAATAATTTTTTAAAAAATAAAAAATATTATTTTAATATATTTTAAAATAAAAAATATTTTAAAAAATAAAAATTACCATACTTTCGAATACCTTTTCTTAATAAATAAATGCTTATGAGTTTGAAATCTTAAAAGGGTGATAGCAAATTTGGAGGCAGCAATGGTTGGTGATTTATGAACTCAAAGAAAAGGGAAAGCATCGATCTGAAAACTTTAATTAAATAAATAATACACAACTTTAAACAACCTCAAATCTCATGATCATTGATTAATAATAGAGAGAGAGCGAGAGAGAGAGAGAGAGAGAGAGTGGCATTCACGCATTGCCAATACGCGTTGGTACCCTGCAAGCATTATTTATGGTTGGGTTTAGATTTCTGCGCAATCAACGCGCACCACAACCACTCTCACTCGGGAAGGATAATAGTTATTGCTGGATAGGTGACACTCACGCGGCCTTGTTTAAATTTTTTCTAATGTAATAAAAATATTCAGCCACGTAATGTTTTTCTTGAATAAAAATAAAAATTAAGATTCAAGTATGGATTTAATAAGTTCAATATGATAAAAAATAACATTAATAGTAAATAAAATAAACAAATTTTTTTAACAATTATCAACTATAAAAAATAGCTATTAATATCGTATTTAGAAAAAAAAAATTAATTGAAGATTTATATCCCGTTTGAAAACGTGGGCCAACCCGTATTTCTAAAAAATTCATTTTTTTTGCTAAAAATTAATTTTTTTTATATGTTTTGGATCGTTTTAATGTGCTGATCTCAAAAATAATTTTTTTAAAATAAAAAAATATCAATTTGATACATTTTAATATAAAAAACATTTTAAAAAACAAACACAACCACACTCCTAAATAGTTGTACTACCACTAAAATGACCCCACCAAATATAACGTGATTCTCAACTTGTAAAATATATATTATTTTAAATGGTTTAATGATGCTAAATGCCACGTTATATTATTTTTAATAAAAGTATAACGTGATTTAATATAAATATCCGTCCAAAATCAAGCTAATATTTTATTGTATTTTAAAAGAGTGCCATATATTATATTTATATTGATTCCAATCCCAGAGGAAAAAATTGGCAAATGCATGAGTACTCTCTGACCCGTGTGTAAGAATCCCGTTATAGTTCAATGAACTTCTTGTATTATTTTTTTATATTTTTAAATAATTTTAATATACTATTTCAAAAATAAATTTTCAAATAAAAAAATATTAAAAAAAAGGAAGAAAATCTCCACGCTTTACTGAGCTAAGCTATGCTTTATGTTTAAAAGAACTTCTTAGTTCTTACCGTAACAGGAGTAGTTAGTTGGGTGTCGTAATATCTGGAGTTACTGCCATTTCTCTATCCTCTCTCTTCTGGAGCACAGTAGCAGTGTCTCTTTTTTACGTTGGAATAAAGATTAAAGAAATAAAAGCCACACATCCACACATGGCATGATTCTTGACGAAGCTCCTCTCCCACATTCAATCAAGATCTCGTGCTATCCAACCCACTGAGAAGTTGAGCTCAGCAGCCCCCATTACCTTCCCTCCTCTCTTCTTCATTCAAGGTGAGCTAACTTCGTGCTTTCCTTTTTCTTTTTTACTCAAATGGGCCCTTTTCTTTTTGGGTGGTAGTTCCTTCTCTTCTCTATTTCTTTACCTACTACTCCCATTTTCTGTAACGCAGCACAAGCTCTATCTCTATGCTTTGTTGTATCAGTGAACTTCTCTTTAGATTCTAAATGCCTTTTGCCTTGACTGTAAAATTCGCTGTCGGTGCTGAATGGTGGAGTGGTGACCCTTCTTTTCTTTATTAAATTTTTGTTCTTTTCTTTCTTTTGTCCTGTTGTTTAGTGTAGGATAGAACATTTCATCGCCTAGATCTGATTCGATGCTTAATTTTCTAGTAAAAGTTAGTTAGTTTGCTCTTAATTATGCTGGCACAGATCAACTAAAATAATAAAAAAATCCCCCTTCGTAGTTGCACCTAACAGAAGGCTGCTCTTTCAATTGTTTTGGTCGGCTGAACATTTATATGCTTTTTATCTTTTTGGTTATTTCTTGTTCAGTCTCAAGTCTGTGTATCAATGAGTGCTGAATTTTGAATTTTGTCACTGGGGTTGAGAGCATTTTGCAAGTAAGTAGATGATGAAGTTGTTTTTGGAATATTTTTTTTCTGACAAACAGATTGGATCCCATGCCACTGTTAATAAGCAATCCGCTTTTATTTCTTGACATACTCCTCTACGCTAGTACTAAACATTTTAGCTTGCTATTTATTTTTTTCTTCTTAAATGTAGCATCCTTCGTTTTCGTTTATGTTTGTCTGGCTGTGAATCACTTTCACTGTATCAACTTAAATTGGGTGTCTACATCTTTGTGTCTGTCTATCACTCACTTTATTGATTCTATTTGTTGTTGTTGTTGTTGGGTTGAATGTTATAACAATCTGATTTATACTTCGTAGCTTTCATGTTTAATGCAATTAAGATTTTTAATGGATATCTCATTTTAATCTCTCCATCCGTGCATAAATTTCCTGGGATTTAACTATTTATTTATCCTTCCTGTTCTTGCACCTCGTTATCCTTTTTCTTTGAGCTTGTTGTTTTGTTAGTATTGAGTTTTGGTATTTGTCAATAAATATAACTGGCAGTATATATAACAGAAGATCGAGAGTTCTAGTTTCATTGATGTGTATTTTTTAGATCCATAGCAAGCACATATTTTTTATAGTACTTGTTAAAGTAATGCATATACTTGAAAAAATAAGTTGAAGCATGGCACGATGTGAGATTGGTCTTCTGTTTCTGCAAAGTTGAAGTTTTCTTTCCTTTCAGGTTCTTATGATGGACAGCGGAATAGATCCTGATGCATCTCTGGATTATGCTACGATTCAGATCTTTCCAACTAAAAACAAGTTAGTTGTTTTTGCATAAACATTGTTTAAGCATTTCAACCAAGATGCTTTATATCATTGAACAGTAGGATATTTTAAGCTGATTTGTTGTCACTCTGCCTTGTTGGCTTGCAACCTTGACAGTTCTATGCTGACTGTTGATAGAAATAACTAGGGCTTAATGAAGTTGTGAAACATTGTCAGAATAACCTGTTATTTGAGTCATATGGACATTTTAATAGCCTTTCATGCATAACCAGTCAGCATTGCTAGTCCCAGAGACTGAAAATATTGCATTTAAACCAAAGAAAATATACAGTGAGCTGTGTATTTCTTTCATTTCATTCATCTAGATGTGTGCGTGAAAGCACATATTCATCTATGTAAGAGACCGCAGGATTTTATAGGACCCATTATATAATCCAATTTTTCTTCAGCCCAAAGGAAAAAAATGATTTCCCAGTCCAAGTGCATGACTTTGCTTCAAGAACCACCATTTCATATTAAAAGAAGTCGAAGTACCAAGCACTGATGTTTGTTCATTGAGAAATGGAACCCACTTTATATCTAGATCATCCTTCGAAGAGCCCTATATAAGTAGTACAAACATTGAGTAATGTCCTGTCAATATTCAAGAGGTATACAAGGCTTTGCCTAGCACTTCTTTCCATGAAACAAATATGGTTACTAATTAAGTAAATCTATTACTGTGCCAACCAGGTTTCAGGATTTTTTTTTCTTTTGGGTGGGGGGTGGGGTGTTAAAGTAAAAATTTTCTAGTTTCGTGGCTCTACTTTTGTTTGTTAGTTAGCTTTGTCCTGCATCTAAAGCTTGGTGCCATTGATGGCATTCCTCCTTCAAGTTTGATAGATATTTAATCATCACTAAGCATATATAGGCATTCCTTTTCAGTTTTTTTTTTAAGTGAACCCCTCTGACGTATCCACTGCTATTTTAGGTACGAGATATTTGTTTGTGGTGATGACGAGGTTGAGAAATTAGCTGTTGGCCTGCTGGAGCAACTCTTGCCACATTTGCCAGAAGTACGTAAATTGTACGCTAAAGGAACTAATGCTATCTTCAAACTCCAAGTAACAGGAGAACTCAGCAATGTACCATGGTTCACAAAATCAACTTTGAACAGGTTTTTGTACCTTAGTGTGCATTTTGCTTTCTGTTTATGTTTGAATTAATTGTGGGTGCTTGTTTGTTCTGTTATTAAAATAATTATAATTCTTCTCAGATTCCTGAAAATTGCTGGTTCACTTGATTTAGTGAATACCAGCAAGACTATTGAGGGTGAGATCTCCCAATTGGAGGAGGCCAGAAAATTTCATCTTTCTTTATCTGCTCAGGTCAGCTCCAGTTTCCTTTCATATAATATATTATATTGCCTAGATTGTCTTGTTAACGAAAATTTTCTTTTGTCAGGGGCATCAGGATCATTCTAAAAGTGGACAAACAGGTAACTTGTTTAAAGAAACATGGAAGTTTACCCTTGTTTTGTTATTCTGGATTCTGGAAAGTACAGTTACATCAAATATATAATCAAATATTCTTCTTATTGGTAATTTTCCATTGCCAACAAAGGAATTTCTGAAACAAATCAGTTGAAGATCCAATGTGGTTTTATCACTTCATCTGTAACAAAATCATGGCAATAAAGTTGTTTTATAAGCAGAGATATATATGGAAATAAAGAATGTGCCAGATAGTCATCAACTTTGGTAGTTTTAAAGTACTCATTGTCAGCCATCAACTTGGTAGTTTTAAAGTACTCGTTGTCACTGGCTGGCCACACCATCTGCATCAAAGACAAGTGATGCTGTTTATAATCTCAATTTGTAAACAATGTGTCTCCATGAACTAAACTTGTTTTTGCGGGTGATTATCCAATTCATGCCACATTTATCCTTGACATAAATTCATAATGTTAGCGTCATAGGATGTCCAAGCATATAAGTCGACTTCAGTGTCATATTAATAGGAGTTAGCTACTGTGCTCGGTGGACATATTGGCTTAAAACAATGTGATATTTGTATCGAATCTGCTGAGATTTGAGTTTCAGTTTTTATCTGATATTTATTGTATATCTTTCCTTATTTGACAGGTGGCTATGACTCAATTGAGACAGAATCAACACTCAAAGTAATTGCTTTTACCTCCTTGTTTTATGAGTTCTCTCTTATTTGTAAATTGGATTAGGTTATTGTTGTGAATATTATAACTACTAAAATAAATTGTCTGGACCTGTTTAGGCTGAAGCGAAAATTGCATTATCAGATACTTCAAGGTAAGTTCTTCTGATTGCTAGTATTTCCAATGAGCTTCTATAAGGGCTGCATATCCTCTAAGCTATAGATGATTGTATTGCCAGAAATGAATTGCTGCGAGCTATGGACCTGAGGCTTACTGCATTAAAAACAGAATTGGCTACAGCCCTAAACCATGCTTCTGGTGCTGCCTGCTCCTGTAAAGAAATCACTTATTTGGTAGAATTTTGTGATTATTTTGGCGCAACAGATCTAAAGTAAGTCACCCACAAGAACAAATTGTGCATAGGGGGTCTAAATTCCTAGTTGCTACAAAACATTTGTAGATGCAGCCTCACGTTACTTATAATTTTTATTTTCGTCTTTCAATATAAAGAAGATTATATTTCTGACTCTAGATTTCATCTGGTATGTATAGGAATTCTTTGTGCAAAATCTTAGAATTGAGCCAAAAGGGTGAGGCAGATGTACTCCTAAATGACGACAAGCATTCTTCAACAATTGACAATGCAAGCAAGATGGATGAAGATGCTCCAATTTCAAGACCTGTATATTCATTACCACCAGTAAAATATGGTGTTTCACCAGCAAAGGCTGCCCAGGTTGAGCGACAGAGCTCATCTGACAGTGAAGAGTCTTCAGATTCGAGTGATGAAAATAAAAAATCTGCGGAAAGAAGTCGAGCTCTTTCAAGATCCGCAGCACCTAGAAGGTCAGCTTCTCCAATGCGGAGGGTTCAAATTGGGAGAGCTGGCTCACACAGGGCAGCTGCACTAACAATTAAAAGCCTGAACTTTTATCCTACCAGAGAAAGGACATCATCTCATAGAGATGCAGCTGAAATTAGTAGTGAGGAGGAAGGATCTGAACAATCCAGTAAGAAACCTGAAGCTAATGTCCGAAGGATGAGTGTTCAAGATGCGATCAATCTTTTTGAAAGAAAACAAAAGGATCAAAGCATAGATGCCCTAAAAAAGAGCTTGTCATCGAACATTTCTCTCTGTACAAATAAATCTGTTTTAAGAAGATGGAGTTCTGGTGTTGCAGAAAGTTCCAGTCTCTGCCAACAAGAACTTAGTTCAGAAGACTCTGTTCCTCTTCCTTGCAATGATATTGCAGATAAAGAAATCTCAAATAATTTGGTTGAAGAAAAATTAGAGTCTGATTTTACACCAGGAGGTCAAAATCTTTCTGAGACTGCTGAAGTTGATGGAGAGTTGGAGAGATGGGAAGAAAAGGAACAGCATGCAGTAGATGTTGAAACAGATGCTAATGGAGCCCAAGGAAAGGAAAGAAATGGAAGAACAGCAGACTCAGTGGAATGGAGTCGACAAAAGGAAGCAGAGTTGAACGAGATGTTGATGAAAATGATGGAAAGCAGGCCTGTGAAAACCCAGAAGCCTAAAACTGTCAAAAACCAAAATATCCCTTCTGAGCAGAGGGGTGGATTTTATGATCACTACAAGGAGAAGAGGGATAGGAAACTTAGAGGAGAGAATACTGAAAAGAGAGCAGAAAAAGAAGCGCAATTTAGAGCAATGCAGCAAATTCTTGATGCGAGAAAAGCTGAAATAGCTACCACAAATGTGAAGGATGTTGGTAAGAAGCATCCACCAAGCAAACCCCAAAAATCTCTCAAAACTCCATCTCAATCTGCAGATCTTCGAAAAGACAGCCTAAAATCTTCTGTCACAAAAAAGGTTTCATCTAAAACAACGAACTTGCCTGCCACTCGTAAATCATGGCCATCAACACCACCAACCAGAGGGCCAGTGTCATCTCCATCTAAAACTCCTTCAGGAATCTCATCTGCTGTTACCACACCAAGGAATCGAAAATCCCAGTCAACAGTATCGCTTCCTCGATCAAATGCTAAAGTTGAAAGATCCCAGCCACAGCATAGAATTGTAAAGGAAACACGAGCGGATGCTAACAAGAGCTTAAAGGGGGTAAAAGAGAAGAGGCAGCAAACTGTAACAAAAAGTGGAAAAACAACAAAAACAAAAGCTGCAGCAGTTCCTGAAGATGGTTCTGCCATGGTTCCATCAAAGCCTAGTTTCTATAATAAGGTTACCAAAAAAAGCACTGTTGTTCCAGTGGAATCGAAACCCTTCCTCCGCAAGGGATCTAGAAGTGGCCCTCCCATTGTGAACAAGACAAAAGATTCTTCCCAGCCAGGGGAGTCTTCTGTAAACTGTGGGAGTATGTCAGAAAGTCAAGAGAATGAGGTGGTTGTTAATGCTTCTGTCGAGGTTAGTGAGCATCAAGATCAGGATAATGTGGCAGAGAGTCATTTTGGTGCTGCTATGGATTCAGAAACAGTGGGAAATAGCCATCAGAATTCAGGTGAGGTGGAGAACTTCAAAGAGCTTGCCACTGATGTTGATGATGGCTTCAAAGATACAGTTCAATCTTCGGCAAACTTTCAGTCTGAAGAAGACTCAGTTATCTCTCCCAGTGCGTGGGTGGAAATAGAAGAGCAAAAGGACCTGCCTAGCATACATGGAGATGCCACAATTCAACTTAGCCCTCCAGTCCGTGCTGCACCTGTGGGATTTCCTAGTCAAGGTGTTCGTCATTCTCTTTCTCAGATGCTGCAAGAAGACAACAACAGTGAACCTGATATTGTCGAGTGGGGAAATGCTGAAAATCCTCCTTCAGTGGTCTACCAAAAAGATGCTCCAAAGGGGTTGAAGAGGCTTTTGAAGTTTGCTAGGAAGAGTAAAGGAGATGCAAATATGACAGGTTGGTCTAGCCCATCTGTTTATTCTGAAGGAGAGGATGATGGTGAGGAATCTAAAGCTATCAATAAGAGAAACACTGACAATCTTCTGAGAAAGGCAGCCCATCATTCAAAGGACAGCGGGCAGCAACAGACTTCTTTCTTTGAAGGATATGACAGAAATGTGAATGCCCATGAACTTCTGCTGGGTACTTTTTCTTCCTGGCTCTGGCAATTCTTTATTTTTTGTTTGTCTTTTTTCAATAAAAAATTGGATGATTATAGGTGATCTGTTTTTCTTTCTTCCACATGCTAACTTTTCAATTTGTCGTGTATAACATGTATTTGATATTCTGGATGCAGCTCAATCAAACATAAGCAAATTCAATGCCCAGAGTTCGCATCAGTTGCAGAAGGGCAATGTATCAACTGCAACCTCTACAACTAAAGGTCAGTTGTGATTCTTTTTGGCTATACTGTGATCTTTATTGGTTTTTCCTTCTCCTTTCATGTACTCTAGAGTAATTTGTAGTTCTTTTTTTTTTTTTTTTTGTCTCCTCCTTTAGTGGTGAATTTAAGTAGACTTTGACATCCTCTAATATTTTTGTCTCAGCAACAAGGTCATTCTTCTCTCTTTCAGCATTTAGGGGCAGCAAACCAAATGAGACCAAGTTCCATTGATGTTGGAATGAATGTAAAATATCGGTCACATGTTTCCTCCTAGGAGCCACGTACAAGGTTAGACTTGGGCTTGAGGAAAAATATTCCTTCATCTTCACTCACAGTTCCTGTCTAGTTCTGCATGAATTTCAGAGGGCTGGACCATCCATGTGTTTCATACTGACCAAGGGTATTGCACATAGAGCACATGTCTAGTATCAGTATATGTATTATGCAGATCATACGGATTCTTGCATTTTAGAAACTCAGTTGAGAATGTTAAATGCTAATGAATCCATTAACATCTGACCCATTTGTTTGTCTGTGTTAATTCACTTCATTGTATGATTTTTAAGTTGAAATCTTCGAGGTTTAACTTGTGTTTACATCATGTATGCAGCTTGTTTGTGTTATTACATGCATGCTTTGCAGCTAAAGGAAGCGCATTCCTTGAGCACTAATCAAAACCATTTTGTTTGTTTTGAGAACCAAGATAAACTAGGATTGTCACAAATCAATTTCTAAAGAATAGCATACACAGTAGTTCATTTAGCAGAATCTCTACACTATGTACCAAGTAGAATTTTATGCAGTACAAGGGTAGATGGATACATTATCCAAATACAATATGCAAGAAGTCATGCTAAACATGTTGGAAAAAATAACAAAGGGAGAAACAAAATAAACATGTCCCAAGAAACTTGCATCATTAGTCATAAGCATGATCACATTAAATAATAATGAATCATGCTCGTTATTCATTGCCTAAGTGTATCTTGTTTGCAACCTTTGACAGTTATTGTTGGGATATAACTCCATCATTTTCCCTTCCCTTGACTATCATAGTTCACTTGTACCTGATTAATTACAATATCAGACACTCCCAAATGAACCAGAAAATGTATCAACCAAATAGCTTATTGTACTACAATTAAAAATGCCACGAATTCAGATGGAAGATAAGGCTTTACAAGATTGTTTCTTACTACTCTAAGATATGACACCATTATTCAATAAGAAAACAAAACCAGAGGTAGATTTTATTTCATCCTTATCTCCTCTCCAATTAGTATCAATATAGCCTCTTCATTGAAGATCATTCCCTTGAAAACATAATGAATAATCAGTTATGCAAGAATATTAGATTTTTATTGCTTTCCAATATGCTTGACCTGGGTTGGATTGATATATGTTTACCAGACCAAAAACATAACAAATATTAGGTGTTGTATACATGATTGCGTATATTAAACTCCCAACTATACTGGAATAAGAAACTTTGCTCATTTTTTTTATGAAGTCATAAGAAATAATTTCTAGCTTAGCTTAAGGCTTCAACTTTTAAAATTAAAGTATCTATGGGTTTGCAATCTTGCATATTAAATTGCATAAGGATTTTGTTGATATATGACTCTTGTGAAAGAGATAATATCTTTCTTGAGTGGTCCCTTGAAATCTTACTCCAAGGATATATAGAGTTTCACCCGAGTCTTATTATTTCCAGCTATCAGAATGTCACCCATGTATAATGATAAAATCATAAAATTCTTTTTGGACCTTTTAATATATATACAATGATCTTCATTGATCATAATGAAACCACATGATAGGATTACATTAAGAAACTTAATATACCATTGTTTTGAAGACTACTTTAAATCATAAATTGACTTCAAAAGTCTACACATTCTGTGTTCCTAGCCTTTCCTAACAAAACCTATCTATATAGATTTCTTCTTCTAATTCTTTATTAAGAAAAGCTTTCTTTACATCCATTTGATGTAATTCAATATCCAAGTTAGTTACTATAGCTAGAGAATTAATTTTATCGAGGTAAACCTCATAACAAGTGAAAATATCTCATAATAGTCAATTCTTTCTTGTTGTGTATATTCTTTAGCCACTAATCGAGCCTTGAATTTATCGATACTACTATCAACCTTTCACTTTATTTTAAGAACCCACTTGTTCCTAATAAACTTATGTCTTTTTAGAAAATCAATCAATTTCTAAACTTGGTTTGATTTCATAGATTCCAACTTTGATTTCATAGATTCCAACTTTTCTTCTTAATCTATTTTTTCTTAGTAGGGCATGTAAGAGCTTTGTTTATATTTCTTAGCTCTTTTTTATCTTGCATAGTAATAATAAGTGCTTCCCTTTCAATCTCAAAATGATGACGAAGAATGCTTTGATGACCAGTTCATCGTAGATGAGATTGATTCATTAATGAATCAATGGAAATGTTACAACCACTCAGACCAGCAATCGTAGATGGATTCATCATAGGTAGCAATTGAGGTTCAGTTGAAACAAATTCATCTTCCTATAAATTGCTTTCACTCAAAAGCGAGCCTGTTTGTATTTGTATAGCTGAAGCATTCTGGTCCTGATTTTCATAAAGAGATAGGTCTTGACCTATTTCCATTTGTCAAGAAAAATTATTCTCCAAGAATGTGACATCTCCTGATTCAAATTCAGTTATATTTCTATTTTATTGCTCACCTATAAACACTTGTCTTTTTTTGAGTGTTCAAAATATCTTTTAAAGATACATTTCTTCCCTCTTGGACCTAGTTTTTTTATATTTAGGAGAAGAATCATAAGCATAAACACCACAACCCCCAAAGGTTTCAAAAAACTAAAATTAGATTTTTGTTTTTTCTATAATTCATATGGTGTAGTTATAACTAACTTAAAAATTATATAATTAAATACATACATGACAGTTAATAGTGCATCACCTTAATAGATGATAGACAAATTTACTTGTTCCATCATTGACCTAACTATTTCAAGTAGGGTTCTACTTCTTCTTTCAGCAATACTATTTTGTTGTGTCCGTTCTATTCCTCTTTCATTAAATAATTTTCTAAAATGATCAAATAAACATTCATGACCTTGATTGGTTCTTAAAGTTTTTATTTTCATGTCCAATTGATTCTTCACTGGGTTTATAAATTTTATAAAGCAACTTAAAGCTTCTGATTTATGATAAATTAAAAAAAAAACATAAAATCATCTATAAAGGTGATGAAATAGACATCTCTATATCTTTCTCTCATATTCATTGGACCACAAATATCATAATTAATTAATTGCAATGAAAATTTAACTCTAGTATCTTTTTCAAATGGTTTTATTGTTGTTTTTCCAGTTACACAATATTCATAAGTAAATAAATTTACTTTTCCAACATTTCCCAATAAATCTTTTTTGGCTATACTCTTCATTAATTGTTGGCCTAAATGGCGTAGCCTTGCATGCTATAAAGTCTCATTATTCTCACAATTAGTAGAAAGATGTAAATAAAGAAAAACATACATTACTTGTATTATAATCAACATCTAATACAATAAAAACATCCAATAAATATCCATTACTATAAAAACTTGTTTTTAATGACAAGTTAACACTATTTTCATGAAAATACAAATTAAAACCTAGCTTTAGTAAAACCAACACAAATACTAAATTTTAATGAATATCTAAAACATATAACATATCATGTAGAATTAAGGTTCATCCTTCATGCATGACTAACATACATGTTCCAATCTCTCTCACATC
>Ga0307515_10018632_pt1 | contig 12543 bp, 6 predicted proteins | sample 17_EM_MG_FD_194513 | JGI IMG/M metagenome (GOLD analysis project Ga0307515, IMG submission 194513) | Populus trichocarpa ectomycorrhiza microbial communities from riparian zone in the Pacific Northwest, United States - 17_EM | ecosystem: Host-associated > Plants > Roots > Unclassified | place... | reverse complement strand
ATACTTATCTTCTATTTATAAAGACCCCTTTAAAGTATAGAACGCCCGCCTTAGCTATAAAAGCCTAAATATAAAAACAACGGAGACCTTTTCGGCCTTTTAAACCCGTTTTCTATACCTGGCCAAATAGGCCTAGATCCCCTAGGAAGACCTACTACTAGACCTCTTTAATAAGCTTACCCTAAACCTATAGCGGGCCGTATTACTAGTTTATACTACGGCATAGACATTAAAGGAACTTACGGACTATTGCTTAGCTATTAACTAAGGCCTCCATTAAATTAAGGTACGCGCTAACTAGCTAAAAACTAGAAACCTTATAAACCAGGCCGTAAGTACTGCAAGTACGGCCTATAGTGCCCCGGCATAATTGGCAACTCCTATAGTTAACCCAGCAGCTGGCCGCGTAGCTACCCCTACTGCGGGCCCGGTATACACCCGGCCTATATATAGCGACCCCCATATATAGGCCCTTAGCGATTAAGGAGCTTGCTTCTTATGCGGTTAAATAGGCCACCCTATAAGGAACTGCCTAATAAAGGTAAAGACAAATAAGGTCCTATTAATTTAGGAGGACAGTATAGAGCCGGAAAAAGAGGAACCTTAGAGGAAGACTCTTCTCTAGGGTTAAAAGGGATTAATATGTTACATATTAATCTAGGTTAGCTAATTAGTAGAAGAAGCTACACTATCCCTTATACTTTATTTCGCAATAGATATTAAGTTTTAGCTTCTGCTTTAGCTAACTTAGGAGCAAATGCCTTTACCTTAATTAATACAAAGTGCGCTATAAAACTAGCTGACTTTTTAAATGCACCCCTTAAAGAACTGCCTAAACTAGTCCCTATTTGCGGTTATAACGGACGGATAGGACTACCTATTACCACTATCTTGCGGATCTACCTCCGCGTTGACAGATAAAGGCAGTATAACATCCCCTTCCTTATTACGGACCTTAGAAGCTATAATATAATCTTAAGAAGAAAATAGCTAGCCTATTTAGGCTTATAGCTTAATATATAAAACAGGCAGCTTATCTAGCCTAAAACTATACCCCTAACGCATTCCTTTATAAAAGAGATTAGTATTACAATAGAAAACCTTATACGGCCGCAGATAAACACCGTTTACTAGGCCGATGCGACGCGCAGGGACCAGGCTTTTAAGAAGGATATACAGCTTAATCCGCAACGGATCTGTATACTACGCCGCCCCCAGACTACCTATGTTATACTACCCGCACCAGAGACTTAGGAAGTCGGTAGTGGCCTAGCTAAGTCCCTAATAAAGAATTTAGGCCCTACGCAGCCATAAAGAAAGGCCAGGGACATTAGACGATATACTAAACTGATAGACCGAAAGGATAACTTGCGGAAAATGGAATGTAAGCTAAGGAAGACTATAAACCCTACACCGCAAAATACGGCCCGACGAATATCCGTAAAGAAACCCACAGACCTCCCGCCAGTCGATATCTGCTATATTGGCGCTATAGGATTCTACTAAAACCTAGTTCAGCCTGATACCGTTGCCTTTATAACTAGCTTATACGAAATTAATTAGATAATTAAAGAGAAAGAAGCCCTAGCCTAAGAGAAAGGCAAGCTTATGGATGAAGAGCTAGTAGAACAGAAACTGCCCCGTTAATACTAGAAATTTAAAGATACCTTCTCTAAAGCAGCGTCTGATGTACTCCCGCCTTACCGACCGTACGACTATAAGATTAAAATTAAGCCGGACAAGGTGGTTACCCTTAGCTATAGCCCCCTTTAACAGCAATCTACTGCCGAATTATAGGCCATAAAGCAGTATCTTATTGATAACCTGGATAAGGGCTTTATTAAGCCTAGTTAAGCCCCTTTTAACTTACCTATTCTCTTTACTAAAAAGCCAAATAGAGGACTTCGTTTCTGTATCGACTACCATAAGCTTAATAATTTAACCCTTAAAGACCGCTACCCACTGCCTTTACTTAATGAGACTTTGGCCCAAATAAGTAGAGCTAAGATCTTTACGAAGCTTAATATCCGCTAGGCTTTTTACCGGATTAGGATAGACCCTAAATTAGAAGACCTTACTACGTTTCGGACCCGTTACGGAACGTATAAATATAAAGTACTACCTTTTAGACTAACTAACGGACCGGCCATATACCAACGATACATAAATGACGTACTATTTGACTACCTCGACGACTTCTATATAGCATACCTGGATAATATTATAATCTACTCTAAAAACGAACTAAAATATAAAGAGTATGTCTATAAAGTCCTATAACGGCTTCGGGAAGCTGGCCTCCAAGCCAATATTAAAAAGTTAGAATTTAGTGTTAAGCGTATAAAGTACCTAGGGTTTATTATTAGTATAAACGGGATTAAGGCAGACCTAGAAAAGACAGCCGTAATTAATTAATGGGTACCCCCAAGGACCGTAAAGGGGGTGTAGTTATTTTTAGGGTTTTGTAACTTTTACCGACGCTTTATTAAGAACTACAGCAGGATTGCCTGGCCACTAAGCCTACTTACCTATAAGGACCGGCCCTTTTACTTTAATACCGCATATAGGCAGGCCTTTGACGAGCTTAAGAAACGACTGGTCTCTACTCCCTTACTCGCCTATTTTGACCCAGAACGGCCCTTAATGCTAGAAACCGATGCCTTAGATAGTGTTATAGCTAGCGTTTACTCCTAAAAGCAGATAAACGGAGAATGGCACCCTATTGCTTACTATTTGAAGACTATAGTAGATGTGGAGCTAAACTACCCAATTTATAACAAAGAAATGTTGGCTATTATTTATAGCTTTTAGCACTGGCGAGCATAGCTAGAAGGGACCCCTAAACCTATCTAAGTGGTTTTAGATTATAAGGCCTTAGAATATTTTATAATAACGAAAGCCCTTATAGCCCGGTAGGCGCGCTAGGCGGATATCCTATCTTAGTTTAACTTCCTAATTATATATAAGCTAGGCGCTACTAACCGTGCGGATGCTCTTATAAGACGTAAATAGGACCTGAATGACTAGATAGCCGCGAAGATCTTATTATAGACCTAGACGCTACTATAACCAGAGCACCTTAACCCTTAGATACGGGAAGAACTAAGTACTAAATCTTTAAGCGCCGAGATATGTCCTATTAACCCCATGGAATTTAACCTTATTAATAAACTACTGTAAGTAAACTATATAGACCCTTCTCTACAGGAGTACCGCGAAAAGGTAAAGGATGTTACCAGCCTATAGTCCCTTAAAAATAAACTACTTAAGTACCGGGAACGGCTAGTAGTAGTAGAAGAACAGAATTTACGAACCTAGCTTATTACTGAAGTACATACCTAGGTCTCTACGGCCCACCCTAAAAAAAATAAGACCCGTAAGATTATTAGTAACCGTTACTACTGGCCTAGAATAGTTATGGATATTAACTGTTATATACAGAACTATAACGACTATTATAGGTCTATAATTCTACAAGATAAGACCCTAGGACTATTAAAGCCACTTCTAATACCAGAGCGCCCCTGGCAGTATATCTCTATAAATTTCCATAAACTACCAGTGGACCGTGACGGGTACGATATGGTTATAATCTTAGTTGACCATTTTGGCAAACGCCTTTTCTTAATCCCCTATTATAAGAATATTAATGCTAAAGAGGCGGCCTAACTATATATCTATTACATCTACCAAATTTATAGACTACTAGATACTATTATATCGGACCACAGACCGCAGTTTATATCGGCTTTCTAGAATAAGTTTACTTAGATCCTAGGAATTAGGCTAAAGCTTTCTATAGCGTACCACCCCCAGATAGACGGTTAGACGGAGATTGTAAATTAATACTTAGACCAGAGACTTGGCCCTTTATTAACTACTTCTAAGATAACTAGGGCGAACTGCTACCTCTAATAAACTACGCCCAGGCAACCCTACCCCACAACTCTACGGGATTTGTACCTATTTAACTAGAAATAGGGTATCTACCACAAACAAGCTTTAACTGGGATAGACTAGAAGGACCACGGACCGTACGCGAGAAACTGTCTTATAAGGAAGCCTAGCAGTACGCCAAGCGCTTAGAGGAAGTGTAACCGACTACCGACACTGTGTCGAGATCGTCACCTGGAGGGCTCCAAGACAGCCACCCTATATATTGACTTGCAGATCAATATTGCTTGCAGATCACCGTTCCCGTTTTAGCTATCTATTACCCCATCATTTCTACCCTCTTCGTGTATATATATAGAGCCTCTAGAGCTACATTTACAATCAAGTCGTTTATGCATTTCCACACTCTGCAAAGCTTACAGGAAGCCTAGACAGTAGCCCGTACAAATTTAGAAAAGGCCCAAAAATTAATAAAACAGCAGGCAAATAAGTATAGGCGCGAGCCCGACTTTACCGTAGGTAATATAGTCTAGGTTATAATAAAGAACTAGAAGACAGAACGGCCAAGTTATAAGCTCGATTATTAGATGGCAGGACCATATAAGGTCCTTAAGAAAATAGGCAACTTATATAAAGTAGAGCTCCTAGATTCGATTAAAGTTCACCCTATCTTCTCGCCGGATAAGCTACGGAAGGCAGCGAATAACCTATTACCTAGACAAAAGAACGAACCCCCCCTGCCAATTTAAGTTAATGGCGACGACGAATAGGAAATTAAAGAGATACTGGCCTATAAGCTAGTAAGGAAAACGCTAAAGTACCGCGTTAGTTGGAAAGGCTATAACCTAGATCCTACCTAGTACCCTATATAGAACTTTATTAGCAGTCCCCATAAGCTTTAAGAATTCTATAGCCGTTACCTTAATAAACCGGGACCGCTAAAGTACCTAGACAAATGGATGGAATGCTAGCATAATAAAGATGATAAGCTACCGGAAGAGCATAAAGATAAGAACACCCCATGGGCATAATACGGATATACAAAGCCTGAGGGCAGGCTTTTGCGGAGGGGGGGGTAATGTTACGGCACTGGCAGAAAGCGGCAGCTATGGTAGACGTTATAGTAGACGTTATGGTAGACGCAGGGCTCACGTGACTCTCACGTGACTAGGGATTGTATATAACTCCTCGCGTTGCTGCTTGTCCTTTCCTTTCCTTTTCTCTAGCTTTAGATTCTCGTTTATAGATAATCCAATCGTACAGGCTTGCGCGACCCTTTTGCCGTGCTTATGTCTCGATTGACTAAGTCGCTAACAATATCTGCTATGCTATATAGTGTAGTATATAGCGGGTGGAAGGGTCTTATAGTAGTCCGTAAGGGCGGTTAATGTCCGTAACAGTTTGTAGAAGGGTAGGGGGTTTTTATAAGGTCTTATAACAGTCTGTAAAGGTAATTAATAAGTCCGTAGTAGTTCGCAGAAGGGTAAGAGGTTTCCGTAAGGGGTCTCTATAAGGGGTCTTAATAGGTCTATAGTAGTTCGCAAAAAGGTAGGGGGTCTCTATAAGGGGTCTGAAAAGAGGTTAGAGTAGGGGTTTTATATAGGTCTATATTCGTATCTATAACTTCCAGTAACCGTACTAAGACTTAAATAAGTATATAGAGTTGGAAATAAGTCCGCAATCTCCGACTTCCGACCTTTTAGCAGGTCGTACTAGGAGTCTAAATAGGTAGTCGCTGTCGAGTATCGCTTGGGGGGAGGTATTAAGTAATTGCTAATCTGTGCGCGTTTACTAATCAGTATTCGTACTAACTTAATAGCACGAGTGAGTTAGATCCAGGGGCACGAAATACGTATAGTATTGTATACTCGTTTGGATAATAGTGACTATTGATTATATAAAGCAGACTACGTAGTCTATATACTAATGCGTCCTCCCCCTAATTAGTTAGTGCTTTATAAGTGCACCAAACGCGTAAGCGGGTGGTTAGTGCACCGAACGCGTAAACGCGTACTCAGCGTACCAAACGCGTAAGCACGCGGTTAGTACAATAGGTGCTATAATTATACAGTTTTATAAAGTAAAAGAGGGTTCTTAAAAAGTCTTAGTATACCTTTTATCTTAGCAGTGCTAGACTTAGAATATACTATATAGGTTCTGTTATAAAAAAGAAGATTAAATAAACTTACTAGTAGCGTTTATACCTAGGAAACCTTTAAATAAGTTATTTCTAGGTAGTAGAATTATACTAGTAGGCCTAACTTAAGCTCCTAGATACATGCCCTAGTGAAATCAAATACTGTAAACAGCAGCCTATATATAATCTATATTTTATATAGTGCGCTAATACCTAGGAATAAACTTATAAGTACTTATACAAACCAAAACAAACACAGAGTTCCACGCTATTTATAAAAACATACCCCGGTATATAAAGCCTAAATCCGCCTAAAAACAAAACCCATAATAGTATAGTTATTTGCTCAATCTAAGCACAATATATATAGCGTTAAATATAATATAGTAAAGAGTAAGCCAGTAAAATAAAGCAAAAGAAATAGGTCAGCCTTAAGAAGCTAAAGCTCAGTCCGGTGATAGCTTATCGGGAAGGAAGAGATAGTTATAATCTTTATCCGGTGTAATATAAGTTGTCTTTTTCCACTTTACGCTATCCCCAAGTTTCCGCTTAAGATGGAAATGCTAAGGCTTAACGTCGTTATATATATCCGAAAGAGCAATAATATCTATAAACCTTAGCAGGTTGGCGTGGCTTACTAGAGCATCTCGCTAAGCAGTGGCATCATTTTCCCAATTAACCGTTTGCTTCGCTCTTGCGCACAGGTTTATATAAATACCTTAAATATATTAGTCGCGATACTTTAAATCTTAAAACGCATAATAAAAACCTATACTTAGCATACCAGACACTAAGCTCATAGCTCTTCTTTAAGTCTACGTGGTCCGTAATAAAGTAAAACACCTCCAACATATTAGAGATGTTGGCTTTTACTTAAAAGTACTTTAGTAAGCCCTTAATATCGGTAATATACTATAGGGTTGGATTAACTTCCATTAACAAGCGCACATAATCCTATATAAAAATGGTAAGCATTATATCTAGGTCTACTGGGTATAGGGAGATTTTCCTAACCTTAGTAATGCGAACAACTCCAGACTTCTAATTGTTCCTATTCGTCTCTTACTTCTTCATTGCCAGTGCCCAGGTCTCTATGGGAATGTCCTCTTATAGCATTCCGAACACACTTTTAATAAGCTCTTTAGTATTATGCTTACGGAAGTAGATAAAATATCTTACGCGCTACTATAGTTCCAACTCTTTAAAGGTGGCAATAATTTAATACTGGCTAGCATTTACGTTCTTAGTAGCCTCGCCATCCAATGGTTTAGATCCTAAGGGATTAGGGATATTTAGTTTAGCGTTTCGCTTCCACTTTTTTCTCTGCTTCTCCCGGGTAACAAGCTCACTTCGCTTTTCGGCTTATAGGGGATAGTGGTTATAATTACGGCGGCGCCTGTTATCTAGAGACCGGTTTTCCTTATCGTTATTCTCCGGTTCGGGTGTCTCGTCATTATAAGGATTGGCGCCGCGATTAGCTTAAGCTCGCGGCTAAGTTTATAGGTGGCGTTGGCTTCCATTAGATAGATTGCGGGTTTAAGACTACTGCTCTTTAGAGTTAATGCCTAGGTAGCTTCACTTTACTTATATTCTAAACCATAGTACTCACCTCAGCTATCTCCGGGCTAGTTTTATCACTAGAAAGTCTACTGCGCGCCATTATTAATAACCGAGATCATTAATTAGAGGAGATTAGTTTATTAGAGATAATAATTAAAGTGTAACAAGAGCATATACTATACAGGTAGATAACAAGTAGTAGGTTAGGAGTGGAATTAGAGTAAGTAAAGCGCTATACAAGAATGAAGAGTAGGGTTAAGTCCGGCGAAAGATCGGGTTGGGGATCTTAGATACGGTAAATTACCGGGGAATTATTTTAGAGGGGCTAATTAGTCTTATTATTGGATTTTATTTCGGCTGAGTTTAAAATATAGCTATGTCATCATAGAAATCCAAAACAATAGGAAATTCCCCCGCGATAATATCTCCGCCTACCGCACCATTAATAACCACTAACCATTCCTCATATATCCACAAGACAGCACGGTGTTACAGCGCGTAGCATTTCGCAAAGCGTAGAACCTCCAAAATTGCTAAGCCTCACCTCTGGCCTAGGGCCTCCTAGAATTTAAGGGTGCTCCCTGTCAAAGCTGCGGTACGTCCTAAGCATCCCTCTTCTAAAACTCCCCCTATCCAGTACCTCCCTCTTTTTCACTATCCCTCCCCAAGCTTGCTTTGCGCTATATTTAAATATAGAGCATTTCTGCTAACCATTAAGGTAAAATAGCTACCTTTCTGCCACTCCTACAATATCTCCAAACTAAGTTTCCAAGCCACCATCTCCCAAAGATCCCCAGATAATCCCCAGCCGCCTCCTACAGCTACAATCTCCTAGATTCCAGGCGTGGATATAGGAGAGGTGTTTTTAGTGCTGCCGGTGCATTTGGGGTTAATTCTATATCCCAGAGGTGGAATTATTTTCAAGGAACCTTGAATTTTACTGCCAGCATTATTAAGGTAAGAAGAAATTATCCAAGAATTGCAAAATCTATAATAACACCTTTAGGACTCAAAAATATTATGGGCGGCACTTAGAATTGCTATAGTAGCATTTTTAAGCGTTCACATTGTCGCAAAGCTACTCATCCCCAAGCGATTTCACACCGATCAAGTTTTTAAGTCTTAGGATTCTAAAAAACTACCTAGTCCAAAGGTCGATGCCCAGGAGCATCTAAAGCCTTAAGGATCCCCACTGTATGTCCCAATTCCTATAAACATGCCTATGCAATAGTTCCCTAACTCTATTCTGGCTTTATCTACTCCCCCAACTACTATTTTCGCCTACTTATGGCTTCCAAGCTGCTATCTAACAGTATATAGTTCCTCTCTAAGCCCGTTAACAATCCCCGGTCTGAACCACCTTAACGCTTCCCACCATCCATTATACCACGTAACCTACGTATTTACTCCGGCCTTAGACTTAGAAAGAGGCAGCGCTCCTCTTCCTACGATAACTATTCCGACTCAAGTGATGAGCGGGCTGCTCGGACAAGAGAGTAGGTGGAGATAAACACCGAAGGGCAGGATAACGTTGCTCTGGATAACAAAGGGCTGACTTTTAGGGGTTGCGATGCCAATGAGACAGTGGAGAGGCTCCTAAATACTGTTGCTAGGGTAGAACCAACTAAGCCAGCGGAAGATAAACCCAAGAGTGATTCTTCTTCTAATGGTAATGGTGGTGTGTCTATACCTAATATTGTTATAAACAATAACAGTAAGGAGTTTAAGGACCATATTAAGGAGGAGGATGAGCCACCTATCTCCCCTACTACGGATATGCCCCCGCCTCAAGCTATCCGCGAAACTTCAAGCACGGCTACCATTGACCTATCCAAGGAGATTCCTCATACCCAGGTAAGCAGCCCCATGGATAAGTTCGCGTTTAGGCTTAGAATTTGGTGCGAAGGGGCTAGCTTATCTCAAAAGGAATACTCTTCTTTAAAGGACCTTTTAGGGCTTATTAAAGATATCAGCCAGCTCCGCCAACTGCCTAATACTCTAGATACTCTAAAGAAGAGGACACGGGAGCAAATACCCCTTCTAAAAATGCGTAAACTAGAGCTTGCAGTAAACCACCCTAAGCTCCCAACTAGATCAAGGCCAACAGAAACTATAGTGTTTTTTAATGCCATTTACCTTATAAAAACAATACTTGCAACTCTAAATCTCTTAAATAAAATGTACCAAGGAATAATGCATTTTGTGGATAAACCTACTAAGCTTTACCATTCTTTAGCTTGGGGTTCCTCGGCAAGAACAACATCTAAAGAGTTTATAAGATATCCTAACAGTCTACCAATTCTGCCTTCTGACTTTATTTATTTTAAATATCTAGAAATAGATTGCCTGTGCCGTACCGCGAATTCAAATCATATAGGCCGTGTTCTTTATGTTAGACGGAATTATACTAGCTATAGCCCTCCAAACCAAAAAGGAGAAATTCTTATCTTTACACAACAGGTGCTGAAAAGAGAAGAGCTTCCCCCCCAATACTTAAATACAGTATTATCTCTAAATGCACCTCTCCAATCCATTAAATTGTTTCTTATTAAGAAAGGTGACATTTTATTACAAGAGGACCAGGTATAAGCCATTAAATCAAATATATACCTAGACTACGACTATTCTACCGTTAGAGCTTAGCATATTGCTAGGCGGCCTGAAATCTTTCTCGTTAGGAACATTATTAATTCACAAACTAATATAATACGACCGCTAAACTTATCTGCGCCTATTCGCGGTAAACTGAAAATTAAGCATTTTGGACGACGGCATTTAATTCAAATTTTCCAGGAAGGTCAGACTATTTCTATACCGTTTCTTTATTTTATTAACGCATTTAGGCTATTTAGGAATATATACCGCTCGCTACTAGGAATATACATTACTCCTACTGGCATAAACGCCCGCGAAAGAACCCGCCGTTAAAACATATTCCCAATTACTCTTGGGCCGTTTAGAAGCTCTTTTAACGATATTATCAGTGCGCTTCATCACCTTAGCCGTCTCAACCATGGCGTTTATCTGGAAATTAACGGCACTAAAAAATTCGTTTACGGGTTCGTTATAGCGTTTACTAAAGATATAGCAGCCTCTCAGGGATTTAAGGGCTTAATATCTGCCATAGCTGATTACGGCTATAGGTTTTGCCTCGCTTATAAGAGCTAGCGCGCAAATCTGGACTTTGATGTTATTAAAAACGGCCGGTACCATTACCAGACAATAAACCTTCAACGGCAGGGCGAAATGCTCTCTAATAAGAGTTAAAGATTAAAATTTTTCCAGAAAATTGGTATGGCACCGCAACAGACCCCTCTTATTAAGATTGCACCTTGCCTAGATATTATTCGCTCACGCCCAGGCGACGCCGCTTATTCTGAATATGCCGGGCTTACAAAGCAAGCACAATCATTGCTATTTGACGCTATACTTAACAAGAAAGGGCAAGAGGCTTATGTTAAAGAGCTTCAGTTACAACCTCTCCCTCCCAGCTGGGCTCGCCTTTAGAGTCCAATATACCACCTTAAGAGTTACCAAATGTCTAAATGTGCACGAATTTCGGTCCTAACGCCACTAATATTAAGAAGATGGCTAAGGGAAGGTTTTATAGAAGCCAATTACCTTCAAGCTATGCGTGTCACTCTTACGCTCCCCCCCATTAATGCTATCACGAAATGCTTTGCGCTTATAGCCCAGAGCAGCGCTATAATCCTCTTACCGTTAATGTCTAGAGAAGACCGGGATCAAATGCATTATATTATTAAAAGGGGAAGAAAGGCGTTTCAAGATCTTTTCCGTTGCGCGTCACTCGCCACGGTACGGGATAAACGGCGTGCTACTACTCCAGCTAATAGCAGCATCGCTTCAAGCCAGGCCGGCAGCGTTCTAAATATTAAGGAGGATAGAGATAGCGAAAGAGTTAAGGGATCAAAAAAAGAAAAGGTTTTTAAAGCCTTTCTATCCCGCCTAAATGTCCACACAGGCCTACATTACTGGGAGGTTGCCCATAAATATGCTACTCCTCGGAATGTCACCACGTTTACAGGTAAAGACGTTCACCGGTATATATTTCCAGTTCTTCCACTTATTTAGAAAGCCGCAGCCTAACATATATTATCTCTCTAGCGGATTTAAAAAGGATATAACATTTACAAACTTTCAGCAAGTTTGTAAGGTATTGCTGCTCTAGGAAAATGTCCGTCAGACAATACGGTTTTTAGTTTCTAGTGCTTTCAAAGATTCTGTTAAACGGACGATCAGGAATAAGAACTCTGTTTTATTAAAGAGGGCTCTAGAAGCTCTCTTATATACATCAGGTAGGTCCCAAATACAATGACGACGACGTCGTCATGTAGTAGGTCATAGTTAAGAGAAACAGGTAATAAGACGTTCAATAAGACATACGAGCTCAAGATACGAGACAACTGAGACATAGTTCGTATAGACGATCTAGGTCGTCAGACAGTATTACAATAGTAGTAAGGAACTTCAATTCAGGTTAACACACCCCCCCAGCTACACAGAGCCTTCTAGGCTGCTGTAGAAAATACTAAAAAGTCACGATAGCAATTTAGTGTTGAGTTAAAGGAAATCCTCTATATATTTATCTTGCCTAAATATCATTTAAATCGAATTAAATTAGATCCTTAATATTAACGAGGTTTAATTGCTGAACGAACATCTCGTGCTTTTGACGAGGCAGAGCCTTTGTTAGGCCGTCTGCTGTTATATCCGCAGTAGGCACCTATTTGATATTAATACTTCCTTCACAAACTTCCTGGCGGAGCTAGTAGTAATAGATATTAACGTGTTAAAGCTTAGTGTTGAGCTCCGCGTTGCTTTTAGTAAGTAGTTAAATCGTCTACAGATTATCGCAATATATTATTTACTTCTTATTAGGGTTAAATCCAATTTCTTTAAAGAATCGCTGCTACCAAATTAACTTAGTAGCT
>Ga0307515_10018631_pt1 | contig 12544 bp, 20 predicted proteins | sample 17_EM_MG_FD_194513 | JGI IMG/M metagenome (GOLD analysis project Ga0307515, IMG submission 194513) | Populus trichocarpa ectomycorrhiza microbial communities from riparian zone in the Pacific Northwest, United States - 17_EM | ecosystem: Host-associated > Plants > Roots > Unclassified | place... | reverse complement strand
GTTGTGATCAGTAAACACTGGTGATCATTGCCAATGTGCATATGTAGAGTAACCGAAGACGCTGAGGTGCGGTACTGAGAAGCATGTACGTACATGTAACTTAAGTCTTATAGAGGTCCATAACGCCGAGGCCCAGACGGCCAACCACCCACCCACGACTTCACGATGACGGTACCGTGTTCTCAGACCACGATATGTCGACCGGAGCTCTGACATCCCACACGCTCTCCAACGAAACCTCCTGACCAGGTCCAACCTTGCCCATCCACATAAACTTTCCTTCACCCTTGTCAAGAATACTCCCGTGCAACGGGCCCGTAACGCCATCTCCAGTCCCCCACTGAACACAGAAACCGTCTGGTCGGCCAAGGTCAATCGGTTCGCTGCTCTCGCATTCCGCAAGGCCCGACGGTTGCTTGAGCAGCACTTTTATCTTCGCCTCGACGTTCTCTGGATCTGCCGGGCCCCCGTGCTTCGTCTTGACGACAGGGAGACTCGTCCTCTCCACAGCGTTGATCGCCTCGCCGTCGATGCGTCGGTTCCGGATCTTCGTTATCGAAGTGTACGTCACGGTCTTGAACGGTTGCACCGCCTGGGTTTCTGGCGTTGTGGAGGTCATAGAGGTGATGCGGTGGGTCACCTTGACAGCTGTGTCGATGCCGAGGGTGCAACGGAAGGTGTCCCCCGTTCCAACTTCAGGTATGGCTGTCTTGGAGACGTATTTGTCGTCCAGGAACGTGGAGAGAACGCCGGGGAGGAGGGTGTAGTTACTGTCGTTCGAGATCGAGCACTAGCCAGAAAGGAAACCAATGAGAAGGTGTCAACGAGAAAACGCAGGGTACGAATTCAATGAATGAGCCCACCTGCAGATAAGCATCGAAGGAAACTCTCGGGGTTATTACGTGGTGGACCGTAGCAGCAAACGGTAAGATGGCAATCGTCACTTTGTGTAGCTTCCCATCTCCCGGGATGCTACACCTCCCGTCCATGATATACGAAACGGACGTAACGTCGTTCGTAATCATCACCGCCTCGTTCGGGTGGTATGAGTACTGCGGGGATTCCGGTGGGGTCACGCTCCTTCGCCTGCGGCGGATCGGACTTCGGCTCCTGAGAATTCTCCCCTCGAATCCTTGACGAATGGGCGAGGAGCGTCGCTCCCTGGAACTCTGACTCGCGCGTCTGTAGTCCCTGCGTTTGTAGACTCCGTGTTTGCTTCTGCTCCTGCTACTACTCCTGCTCCTACTCCTGCTTCCGCTCCTGCTCCTGCTCCTATTCCTGCTGGAATCAGGGATTATCACACCGCTCCGACGTAAACGTGGACGCGGCGGGCTTTGGCTACGAGATATAGGTCTTGGACCACTCCGTCGGCCCGAACTAATCGATCAAGTCAGGTTGTCAGCGTGACAAGGCACTGGTGTGGTGGACACTGACGGGGGAACGGAGGAACGTACCTTTTAGGACTCGTCTCCTGTATATGAACAGTACTCGTCTTAGGAATACCGCCATCGAGATCCTCTGGCGCTCTCGTGCTCAACGTCAACTGAGCATCGTTCCAGTCTTCACCCGTCGACTGAGAGAGATTGGCACGGTAATGTAGGTGTACATTCGAGGAAGGTTTCCCCCTGCGAGAGGTGGCGCGGAGATCGTAAAGAGGGCTCCACGACGCGTTGTTCACCACTAAACGACCGGTCAGCCCCCGTATCAGCGAAAAGCGACAAGAACGTGGCGCACTGTACGTAATCGTCAACGCCGCGGACGTGTTTTTGGTCGTGAACAGAGTGATTTGGGCAACTCCGCGGAACGGCGTTCGGGAATGCCGCCAGCTCTCGAGGGCGGTCTTCTCCGCCCGGAGTTTCTCCTCGATGCTTCTTACTTCCGCGTCGCATTCCTCCGCCACGGAAAGGTACTTGTTCGTGAACTTGACCATGTTCTTCTGCGAGGTAAATCCCGTGGCGAGCGTGTTCCCGTAGTCACGTAGCATCTTCATCGCTTCTTCCCTACGTTTCTTGCTTTGTTCCAATTGGGCCAGGGAGGCCTGTAACCTCCGCTCGTGTTCGTCGTTCCTCTCGTGCGTGCACAGGACGTCAAGGATCGCGTAGTCCCCGCTGTTCGGGATACGCAAGGACTCTGGTTGCATCGAATTGGGGAGATTGTCGATCACAACTGTGTTTTCACCGGACTATAGTGGCCCGGGGGGGCACTCCAAGTTCAGCGTTCGCCCGACGCTTCATGCTCGAAGAGAGACCGCACCTTCAGTTTCAGGTCGTGAAACGTGCGCACGACCTGGGCGGTGTTATTCCTAAACACGGTCACCGCCTGGACGATGTGCTGCGAGGCGTCGATGGTGATCGTCAAGGATTCCTCCGGTATGGTTGGAACGGCGGAGAGCCTGAACGGCTTTGTCCCGCCAGTCGAGTTGAGCTTTTCGAGCAGGCGAGATAAGAGGGGCATCGTCGTGGTTTGTGAAAACCCGTAAACCAATTGTCACAGACAGGGATAAGCAGTGATTGCCGCCCTGTCAGAGAACGGTGCAACTACGACCGGATCTTAGGGGCGTGGAGTTCGTGCGCTTTATATGTGCTTGACACCTGGTCGTTCCACGTCGACCCGGCCTTGAGCTTGAGCGGTAGGGACATGCTCCATGAAAATATGCAGTGGAAGCAATCATTGAATCAAGAGGAATCAGTGATCGACACCGGGGTGCAGTGATCAGACTCAAAGTTTGGCGAAAATCGCCCAAATAAGATACCGACAAAATAAAATACCGGCGACTCTACTAACTTACTTGTACAACAACTCGCGTTGGCGAGAGACAAACCTTACAACACAGATGGGAGCAAGAAAGAACTGGGAGATAGGAAACCTTAGGTTAGAGTTCGCCACAGAGCACGTTCTGGATATATTCTTGTTGCTCGTGTCCTTCCTTCGTGGAGAGGATCTCGAATACCTAAACCATCCGTCTAAGGCGCCCAACGCGAAGACAAAAAGCGAGAAGGAAGCGCGCACCTCGATAGGCGGATTGAGACCCAACGCTTGAGCCCGTTTCCAGCGCTGCATGCGAGTGGTGCCAATGCACGGGCCATACTTATACGACCTTACGTGGAAGTGGAGGTTGAGCGTGACAGGAGTGGGACATGCCACCGATACGTACAGATCAAACACCCTCAGAATCTCATGTATTTTTGTCTGTTTCTCTCCATGAACTAGACAGTCGGTCGCGTGTCAGGTCCCGGTTAGATAGGGGGTCCTCAAACCTGTCCACTCACCCGCAGGGAGGCCACCCATCGACTCCTTGACGCTCACATAGTGCTTGTTCCACTTGCGGTCCCTGGAATTCAGGCGCTCACGCTCTATCTCCTCAACGACGGGTGGGGTCGTGTGGACGACCGTCTCTCGGGTCTTGGTGCCCTTCTCTCTCTTCGACGCAGGCGTCTCGATCTCACTCTCATCCTCAATATCGCTGCTGATTTCCAAGGGGTCAGGGGACCTGGGTCTCTTCGCCGGCACCCGTTCCTCTCTGGCTGAAACCGGGGTCGGAGCTGAACCGGTCTTGCGGATCGGCACTTGCTTCTTCTCGTCGAGTTTGCTGGAGTGTGCCCGCTTCGAGGCAAACGAGAGAGTTGACTGTTTGAGTGTTGTCTGAGTTTTGGATTTCTTTGTTGCGACCATGATGAAGGCACGAGTCAAGGAAAGATGTTGAACTCTTTCCTTATTTGGCTACTACCCGCAGCGTTATCACCGGTGATTGCACCCTTCACCTCCACGCGGTCGCGTCTTCGAGACGCGTTGAAGATTTCTTCCGTAAATTCACTTTGCGAGAAAAACCCTAAAATAGTTTTTTACCGAGTAAAATCTCAGTCCAAAAGTCGCAACCGTATGGTGGCTGAATTTGCGGGGATCTCGTTCAAGCCTAAATCAATCAAATCGCCAGTACTAAAACCCCAGGTTCCGCGACGGGAACCAAAGGGACAATAGAGTTATGTACTCTACATCGATAATAGGTGGTATGCATATACGTAGTGGTAAAGGGCTGAGAGAGAGGAGGGGGTGGGACGGAAAGGGGAACTCCAAAAAAAAAACAAGAAAATGTGATGAGATCATAGACGCAAGTGAGGCGTACTACTGCGACAGAGGAATCGAGCCAAGGAAAACGAATGTCATGGGGTCTGGAAGAAGGAAAACTACAACTGCCCGTGTGCGGAACACCGGGTAACCAATCATAGACAGACAAAAGTCGAAACAGAAAGCGCCGTATCATGAGGAATCGACCCTTGTGAACGGGGTCGGTATCCTCCTCTGCACAACAACATCCTGAAGAGTCAAAGAGGGGGTCGCGGGACTCAAGGCCGCAACTGGGGAAGGTACCGAACCAGAACCCGAGGAGGATTCGGACGAAGAGGAGAATCCAGATATTGACAGCTGTTGTTCGGCTATCTTCCTTCTCCTCTCCCCGACTCTCCAAATCACGTCCTTCAGCTCTTGAACGACCTCCACGCCGGGACCCACACCACCGTTGGTCTTCTTGTCCTGAGTCTCAGCCAGGTCGCTCGCCCAGTCGTTGGTGGATGAGAGTCCCGACTCCTTCCTCTCCCTCTGAGCCTTGGCAAGCGCGATCCTCTCCTCCCTTGTAAGCTTCGACCGCTCCCTTTTGAACCCGCCCAAGTCTTCGGTGTCAGCCTCGAAAACCTCTTCGACACCGATGAACTTTGGGCGAGGGTCTTCTAGTCGCGACTCCAGATGCCTCTCGAGGCTGTCGTCACCATCTTCCAGGCCAAGAGAGACGTTTGCCACGAGCATCGAGGTTTGAAGTAGAGTCCCTACCGTCATCGATCCCCTCTCCTCAGTTGATTCGTCAGTCCCGTTGTAGTGACCGAGAGGGGGTGCCTCTTCCATATCGGACCCGGAAAAGACGTCCTCGATTTCTTGGGGGGGAGGGATGGTGAGTTGACGTACGTGGTGGAGGAGATGGTCTCTGCCCCTTTCGCACTCCCTGAATGCAAGCCCGAGCTCCTTCCGCACCCGCTCATAGGCCTCGATGGCATCCGTCGTGTTCGTTGTTACGGACGGTGGACTTTGAGGCTGTGGATCTGCGAAAGGATCGTCCAGCGAAACGTCCGGGGAAATAGGGTCGCGATTCTTCCCTGAAGCAGTATCCCGTAAGGCGGTTATACACTGTTCCAGGTTGTCTCTCGCTTCGTTCAAAGCGCAGGTGAGCCCGTCCACATGAGCGGCGAATCTCATCAGATGGCTAGGCATCGGCGCATAAGACATCATCTGTTCAATGCTCCGGAACGGGTGTTTCGCCTTAGCTATTGTCGGAAAGTCCGGATCGTTGGAATTGGGTGGAACGCTCGATGACGTCGAAGCGGAAAGCGATCGAAGGTGATGGGGGATCGGCGTGAGGGATTGGGGGAGGTAGAGGGGTTGCGGGTAAGATTGAGTTTGTGAATGTGAATGTGAATGTAGTGGTAGCGTGATTGGGGGAGAACGTGGATGTGATTGGAGGGGAATAGTTCTCTGTGGGGGACTCGTGGCTGGGTTGGAAGGGGACGCGCTCGCTTCCCTGGATAGTGAAGGTAAGCTTGGTGTCTCGTCCTTTATCCTACGTTTTTCTGCCTCGTCCAGCGCGTCGATTAGCCGTTCGGTAGCATCCACAAGTGAGGTGGCCAGCAAGGTCATGATGGACCTCACGTCCTCCCAATACTCCTCTTCCTCCTCAAACCTTAGGGCAAGGAGGTGAGAACACGTGTACCTCTTTGCCGACAGGGCGCCTTGCAAAGCGAGATTAAGGGCTGATATCGATAAAGGATGCCTCGAGGTCTGGAGCAAGGTAAATTTTGAAGACGGTGAGAGGCTGGAGGTCTGGTGTCTTGGTGAAGGTCGGGGACTGCCGACAGGATTGTACCCCATACGTCTGAAAGCTTCCAGCCCTCCGCTCATATGCTTCCGCCTCACATTCAATGCGGCGTGCCCAAATCTGTCCTCATCGTTATCTGTGATGGGAAGGCTTTCACCCTCTCCCCTCTTGCTTCGATCCACGCTTGAAACCATGGTGTAATCGTGAGGTAGCTCGATCTCTTGGCCAATTACTTCCGATTCCTCTGGAATTTCTTCCCTCACACCGCCCAAGGACGGAGTGACTGGAGCGGAGGAACTAGGAATTGGCTTCATTAGCGGCGGTGGTACCTCGGATCTACGGCTCCTGCCGTTAAGCTTTCTCCTGAACATCTGGGCTGGTGAGGTGTTGGATCGGGTGAGGTTGCTGTGTGATCCGTTCCACGTAGCCCTTTTGTCGATCTCGGAGGGTACATCAGGCTCGCTCAGGGTACGTGCCCTTGTATGGAAGGCATGTGATTTAGGTCTTTTCCGGAGCGTGCTTGGGCTGGAGACATCGGGGCCCGAATCGAAAGTGGATTTGACCGGGGAGGCCGGAGCGTACATCTCCGATAGTGGGGCAAGGTCCGCTGGTGATGTAAGAGCTGAAAATAGTTGTCGGATGTTATCGGACTGGGCCTGGGTGGTATGCAAGGAAGATTGCAACGCCATGCGTAAAGATGTGGACGGGGAGGACGTGCTTGTGGGGCCGTAGAAGCTGCTGTAGGGGAATGTTCGTAAGTATTACGGGATACGAGCAGTAATCGATGTCAAATCACCTCTGCTCCTCACTCTCTACCATTGTGACGGCATCATGCACAGCAGAATGCCACGCATTGCCAGCCCTGACAAGCTCATCAAGTGTCTCCAATGACTGTAATGAAAAAGAGCACCCCGTTTTAAAAGCTGCAGATGATCTCACTGGGTGAAACACTCACGAGTGACATCGTTTGAGGCTTGACGCCCTTCTCGACTTTGGACAGATGGAAGAGAAGGACGGTCGAGATCGCAATGAGAGTGGCCAGGACGAGATTGTCAGCGATAAGGGCCACAATGGCCATGCATGTAAGTGTCAGCGGCCAGTGAGAATCGGTGAACGAATCTAGGAGGGTGGACGATAGAGGCGTGGGGCCTGCGGGACCAACGGAAGACGTCTCAGAAGATAACGACAGTCTCCCAGGGAGCCGAGAGTGAAACACGCGGCGTTGTGTGGACTGTAGCGAGGCCGACAGCAGGGATGATGATATGACATTGTACTTGAAGCGCTCCGCGAAGACCTTCGAGTAGGACTTGGGATGTAAATTCAGGGTCTAGGAAGAGGACGTCGAGAGAGTGAGTGTCTTGGACGTAATGGAGTGGATTAGATCCGGCGTACTTGTAGAACCCAGGAGAGAGCGGAGGCAAATGGCTTGTCGGAACGCAGACCGTGGACATCGTCGTAATCTCCTCCAGGCATTACCTCGATGTCTCTCTCGGACTCTGTTAACGTAAGACGACGAAAAGAGAGTGGATTAGATGATGGGGTTTGAGGGGGAAGCTGAGCGGGGTGCGAACCGGTAAAGTAGGTTTGGAGAGGATGTTGGTCATAGACGGGTTGCGCCATGACTGCGGATCGTGAAAGTCGTGAGGGAGGGATTCCGATATGAAGAAAACGAGCGTGAGGGTTGGGTTTGAGAATAGGTGGGGGAGACAGAGAGAGGGTGTGTGTGCGGTGCAGCTGCAGCGGGTATGTCGTTGGACCTACTCCCGGCCGGTGCCACAGTTATTGGTAAGGAGCGCCACGTGGCTATTCACACTCAAAAACGGAAAGCAAAAGAAATTCGCGGGGGCTGCAGAAGAATGGTTTTTATTCAGACGAATGCATCTTCCTGTCCTTGAGTAGGTATCGCAGCAGGCACACAAGACCCGAGCCACCTCAGATAAACTTACGAATGTACCGTGTGCCCAGTCGACCACCGCACGATCCGGTCCGTCCTGAAACATCGGGCCAACGCTCCTCATGGGAAGATATATCTGGACTTCATCTCGTCTCGCCCAGATATCTTCAGATTCACGCTTTAGGTCACCTGGGCAGAGCCAGCCTGCAAGGTCGTTGCAATCGTGGGAACCTCGGTGATCGGATTGGTGAGTTGGCCCAGCTGTTCCGGACCGAAAAACGAAGCCAGGAGGAGTCCTCCAGCAGGTCAAGGGGATGGTCGAGAGAGGTCAGGGAGGTCATTGGCGGTATCTCGTCCCATCAAATGAGCTAAGATCGCCACACCTCCAGCGGCTTCATAATTAATTGGCTTCCGACCAATGTACATCCACCGGTTCGCTGAATACACTCACGGGTTGTATGGGACGTAAGAGGACCACGGGGGTGGAAACAAGACGGGTTTTACACCCCCCGCGATGGGGCTTGGATATGGACGAAAGTAAGTCCTTCCGGGGTTGAAACCATCGGAAGAAAAGAGCAGCCGTCCCCCCTCCTCCACAATGTTGAATTGGACGGCAAGCGACTGGAAAACCTCGTTTGCATTCGCCAATGCCACGCCAAAGAGGGTCGCTCTCGCTTCGATGTGTTTCGAAGACACACCGAGTGAGATGAATTCACGATCTGTGCACGGCGGGCACGTTGCAAACAAGTGCGAACCCCCAATGGGAGGTGGTCGAGATCATGTCAGAAGCCGCCAGTATCGTAAGAGCGTCGTAGAGTTATATGTGATCGTTGCCACTCTAGGCTCCCCCTGATAACGAAAGGACGTGTTACAGCCGCTGGGCAAGCCAGCAGGAGGGGGCCAAAGCTGGGCCAAACCCCTTGCACCATACTTACCTAGCGGTGCCCGACTGGGCCCCCGACATCCAGTACCGGTCCAGCAGAAAAAACTCGACCGGGTGCAAAAACATTCCGTAGACGGGACGAGCCGAGCATACAGAATCTGGGGTCTCATTGCCCACGTGCCGACCATATGTTATCATAACACCGGCTGCACTGAGGGCTGTACACAGCGCTACTCATTTCTTCTTCCTCCCCTCAAAAACATCCTCCGTCTTTTCTCTTCCGCTCCCGTATAGAGTCCGCTGGCGCTGCGTCGCGGGGGTCGCTGTAAAACTTTCTGCGACCTAGTCTCTCTCCTCCAGAACCGTCAAGATGGATTTTCAATCTACTACCGAGATTCACTACCACCATCCTCAGCAGACGCAGCAGCACCCGCACCAGCAGCAACCACAACAACCTCAGCAGCAGTCATGGAACCAGACCACCGCCCCCCTCACCAACCTGTTGCAACCCCCACAGTCCTCTTCTCTGGCTCCGGCCCAGGACCATCACCACCATCAACAGCAACAGCTATACCACCACTACTCCACCTCTGGTTCGACGGACAGTAGGCCTCAGACCTCCACCTCCCTGTCTCTGAACATTTCCAACCTATCCGTCGCCTCCCCCACCAATCTCTCCCCAATCACTCCCTCCACCCACCCATCGACAAATTCAGCCGTCTCTCCCATCACCCCGATCAGCCCTGCTCAACAGACACTCGGCAACGGTGGCCCTGGGGCACACCTCCACCACCACCACCATCCGGCAGTCCATCCTTTCCAGTTCGTCCCACCACCACTTGACCATCGGTATGACGACCAACCGACGGTTTCCGTTCAATACGATTACTCTCGCAGGTTAACCAGCTCTCGTTCGTCCTCCTCCGACGAGAAGTCTATTCCCCGGAAGCGCAGCTTCACCAACAACAACACCATGCTAGATGACAACCTCTACGAGACCGCTGACATGGACATCCATACCCCAAGCGGCTCCGCCTACGACGAAATGGACATGTCCTATACTAACGCTATCTCTGGGAGTCCCGCTGATGGTGGGAGCAACAGCGGCGGCGAGGAAGATCCATTGAAGCCTTTGTCTCAATCTGGCTCGCTTAGCGGTAAACCGATCACCACCAATAACTTTGTCACCAAGCTCTACCAGTAAGCCACTCTTCTTTCCGGTAGTTGTCTTGGTTTCTGAACGTCCTGCCCTAGAATGATCATCGACCCAAAATCTGCCCAATTTATAAGTTGGACAGAGCTCGGAACGAGCTTCGTCGTTTCCAACGTTGCCGAGTTCAGCAGAACTATCCTGGGTTCTCACTTCAAACACAACAACGTAAGCGCAAGCCCTAACCCGTAAACCAGGTTCTCATCAGCTTCTGTGACTCCATTTCCCCCTGGCCTTTGAACAGTTCTCCAGTTTCGTCAGGCAACTCAATATGTACGGTTTCCACAAGATCAACAGGGTGGGTACCTTTTTCCACCTGAAACATCCAACTTCCATTTCATTCGGCCCCTTGACGCTTCCGCTCCCTTCTAGACGCCGCGGTCCCAGCGATCCTCTTCTGATGTCCAAACTTGGGAGTTCTCTCACCATAAATTTCTCCGGGGACGTCCCGATCTCCTCGAAGAGATCAAAAGGAAGACGATGGATCCAGATCCGTCCTTGACCAGCCTCAAACAGCGGCTGGAGCTACCTGGGGAAATCGTCGTCCAGTTAACTGCAATGAAAGACGAGAACAGGCGGATTAGGAAGGACCTTGATATGGAGCGGAGGAAAGTCACTAGACTTGCGATCGCGGTCAGAACCATGTGGGACGTGGTTGAAAGAACATTCCCAGGAGGATGTACGTTTGCCTTTCGCCTGTTTGCCATGTTCCATTTCTTTCGTTTCCCGTCGCCTTTCAGACGTTTTGAGCCAACGCTGATCTCTTCGTTTGTTTGTGCCCTTTGTTGGTCGGGACGATCGCGTGCCTTCCACTTTGATCGGTGACGGCTTCTCCGCATTCAGTGCCTGCCTCATTTCCTATGGACCTATTAGAGGACCACGAAATTCACGGGGGCCCGAACATCTTGGTCACGGCGCCTGGATCTTCACATTCACCGGTCTCTCCTGCCAACGCAAACTCGGTGACGAACGGGGTAGCCCACCCTACTCACCTTCCGTCCTTATCCCTTCCGGGCGTTAACGCGCACAGCTACTCGCTCAGCCCCGCATCATCACCCACGACTTCGGAGTTTCCAATGCATCAGAATTCGCCGCACAACTTGTCGAGGCAGAGCAGCTTCAACTTTGATGGACGGTACGATCATACGTCCCTGCCTCCGTCTCCCCGACCAGGACCATTAGGCCAGGTCGGAGACGACAGGGTAAAGCGACAGAGGATGAGTCCCGTCGACCAACCGTCCATGGGTACTCTCCCATCCATTGCCGGCGGGAATCCGAATGCCAATCCACATAACATGGGAGGCGATCCAGGGAAGAAGCTGTCCAGGGCTAGGAGCGACTCGGCCCCGATGGGTGGTGGTGGACTCGGCTTCTTCGGTCAACCCGGTCCCAACGGTGGACTTGGATTTTCGTACAACACTCCGGGTGCCCCTGCCAGGGCGCGAGGATTAAGCTCAGCTGGTGGAAGGGGAAAGAGTAACACTGGGTTTTAAGGCGCAGGTTTTTGTTCTCACTCTCCTCGATGCGATACTTGGGAATGACGAAGGATGGCGAAAGACATCCAGGCCGTTCCATCCCCCCAGCCTGGATTTTTGCACCCGTTCCGAGGTTCTGGCAGGAGATGAGCCGGCTGCACTTGGCTCGCTGGGTTATACGGTCCCTTGCACTTTCTTGCTTTTCGCCCCTTTCTGATCGAGCTCACCCCTTGTCCCTGTTGATTGCTGCCTCGGACACTTTTCTCATAGTCCAATCCCGCCGTTCTCATCATCTAATTTCATCCCTGGTCGCTTCGAATCTTCCTCTCGGCCTTTAGCCCCGTTCACACCGATTCGTTTCTTACGCTTGTTCAGTACCAATCTTCATACTGCCTTTTCTTTCTTCCTCTCAATGCCAACCTTTTTTCGCCACAGTATCATCTCGTTTCCCCGTCTGCTGTAGTTTAGAGCTTCGGGTTCTCCCCGTTGCTTTTCGATAATCCTTCACTGTCCATTCCTTTCCTCTACAAGATGGTCTTTACACGGTCCATCTGACCTTCATCTTACAGCTATTTACACACCATCTCTCCTCGTGCTCATCGAAAGGCTGGTTTTTACCCCTCGTCGCTCGTTTACAACTTCCTACTTGTCTTTGATCCGTCTCCCCTCTGTTTCCATACGAAAGGAGTGATCTTGTGTCGTTTTGACTCTCTTCTCCCGTCTTGTCGGTTGATATATTCCCAATCTTTGTGTACTGTAGTCAAGTCCAAACATCTGTACATACGCTGGACTTCGCCGGTCGACAAGTCAATTCCTTTTAGGCAATGTAAATACGCGCGGAACCATCCCTTTCCGCTCAAATGGATACGAGGGGAAGAGGTCACCGATGACCTCGTTGCCGTTGGCGGGCCCATTAGTCATGTGCACAGTCGTGATATTGATTCAGTGTGGGTTATTGAAACCCGGTCGCCCTTAAGTCCGGAATCAACCGCCGGTTCCCTGGGATGATGATTATCTCCCGGTTCTCAATCCAGTTGCTGTCGCTTCTTGGGGACTAACGGAATCCGGGTCAATGTGGACGTGGGGGGGGGGGGGGAGGATGACGATAACGAGAAGTGTAGAACTCCGGCCGGATTGTATGTATATACTGGCAGTCACCAAAGAACCCTACTGAAGTTGACCGAAGCCGGGCATTCAGATCTTCAGATCCCAGATTGTTTCC
>Ga0307515_10018630_pt1 | contig 12544 bp, 1 predicted proteins | sample 17_EM_MG_FD_194513 | JGI IMG/M metagenome (GOLD analysis project Ga0307515, IMG submission 194513) | Populus trichocarpa ectomycorrhiza microbial communities from riparian zone in the Pacific Northwest, United States - 17_EM | ecosystem: Host-associated > Plants > Roots > Unclassified | place... | reverse complement strand
GTGCGAGCAGTAATTGGGGGGTGTACGCGCAGTAGTTAGGGGGTGTGCGACTAGCAGCGCCCTAAATTTAAAAGTAAATTTCTCCTTTAGAGCAAATACTAATTCTGCTCTCTTTAGCGCTAATACTAATATAGATTTAATCTTATTATATAAAAGTTAGGGCTTTAAAAACTATCTCCTTAATTTATAAATATACTTATTTAGTAACTAAAGCAGATAAGACTTATATAAAGAAGAAATACCTCTATAGATATTATCTGTAAGGTAATAGGCTCCGCACTACCTAACCATAGCATAAACCTATAAAAGGTAAGCGAGTAACTAGTAAGGTGCTAGGTATGGCTATATAAAATAGCATATATAGGCGAGGTGACTTTATTACCTAACACTATCCCCTAAAGATACTTAAGGGTATTATACCTTAATAGATAGACATTATTGCTGCCTTTTAACTAAATATAAACTTATTTAAACGTAATAAGAGAACGAGCTTTATATAATACTACGAGATATAAAAGAGAGCTTAGTTTAAGCCCTATATAAAAAGCTTCTTATAAGGGAGGAGGTTTAAAGGCTAAAGGGCAGGGTTTATAGAGAAGAGTACTATTAATTAAACACTCTTAGATTTTGTTATTGTATAATAGCTTTTATTCTTATATCTTAAATAGCTAAAGTTTTATACTTTTATTAGAGCGTTAAATTAAGAAGTAGATGCCTCTAATATTATCCCTATATACTACTTAATAATTATAAAATAGATTTATAGTTACTTTTTTAAAAGCTAGGATGTTATATAACGAGTTCTTTAACTTATAAAAATAAATATTTACCTTATAGTTAATATATAGATCTCTTATAACTACTCTCTTATACTTAAAATATACGCTAACTTCCTTAATATCTAAGATTAATATTAAAATATCTTAATTGGCCTTTATATAGTATATAATTAAAATAATAAAGATTAATAGAATTATAAGGTATATTGCCTAGGTATATGGTAAGGAGCCGAGTATAAGCTATAGGGGAGTCAATAGAAGAGGACTATATCCTATACGCCGTCGATATAGGCGCTATAGTAAGCGAACCAACTAAATCGTCTAGATTTAGGCTCGTCCTGGTAAAATAATGCTCTAGAATTAATCAATTAATTACAGTTTAATATCGTGATAATAAAGCTCCAAATTAATATATATTGATCTTATTAACGCCTAATATAATCTAGGTGTTCCTGCTAGCAAGGCCTATACGCGCAGAGCGGTATTTTATATAAAGAACAGCCGAATTACGTCCTCGGAGGATGACGACGTCTTACCTACTCCTTACTATCGCGAGATTTCTGCGTAGTATTTACCAAAAGCTTTATAAAAGGCTTCCTAGGCTTTTACTTGTACGACGTTTTCCTACTAGTAGTAACGCAAGCTGCATAGCTTCGCTGCTTTGTAGATATCCGTATAGGCCTCCGCCTATGCTCCTTTATAGGTGCTTTATAAATATCCTTATTCTTTATTATAGCGACCGAATTAGGTAGCTTTATAAGTCGTTTACCGTGTTTAAATAAGGTATTAATAAGGTCCTTACGGAAGGCTTTATAGGCACTATAAGTAGGCTAGTAGCCAGAAACTAATTAAGAAGAGAGTTTATAGTAATTAGTAACCGTTATATTAAGTAGGAAGTAGTAAAGAGGCTTCTAGGACTTTAAATGCGTCCTCTATATATTATAGTATAACCTTAATTAATTAGCTTAATTAACCCCGCCTATAAAGTGGTTATATATATTAATAAACTATGGTATTAATAGCTCCTTTACAGCTTTGTTACTAAAGACTTTCTATATTTATTGGGCGCCAGAAGCGGTCTCTATAGGGCGTTATCTTATTTATTAAACCTTAACCTAGCCTGGTGATATATAACGTTAGTAGCTATAGAGCCTTATTTTTAGTTAAAATATATACTAGAATTAACCGTACTTATAAAAAGAATAATGTTAGCGTCCTTCTAAGCAAACTCTATAATAGTGCCGTTTTTAAAAAGCCTTCTATATAATTTACCCTATTTAATTTACCTAGAATGCACTAGTTTAAGGTCCGCGAGTAATTAATTAATCTGCTTAAAAGGGCCCTTTTTTAGCTGCTTGGCTAACTTTAAGCATTTACTCTCCTATTTCTCTACTACCTTATATCTTGTTTTAGATGTTTATACTATTCCTATAGCTCTAATTTCTTCCTTATAAAGCTAATTAAGTAGCTTAATACTTATAAAAAGGTTATCTAGCTAAATAATATGCTTATTCTTATTAAAATATTACTTACCCTTAAGTTCCTGTAGGAGAAGATCTAGTACTACTGCCTGCGTCTTAGAAAAGCCTTAATTATTTATCTAATATTTGTCCAAATTAATAGGTCCTTTTTTATTACCTTTTATATGTTAAAGCTAATCTAATATATAGCCCTAATTGGCTATAATCTATATCTTAAAGCCTTCTAGTATAGGCTTACTTGGAATATTAACAGTTTTAAAAGCTTGGCTAGTAAATTAAGTAATCGTCTTATTAATAGCAAGGTAAGTTTTAGGCTTTTAATAGAGCCGGAAACGATCGCGTATAGCGTCGCTAAGTATAGCAATCTTATTAAAAGGAGACTCTTTAGTCTTATTATTGGGGTGCTTTAGCATTAATATATAAAGCTTTAAATTAATTTACTGCCACTAATTCTTGCTTATATTTGCCCAAATAGTAAAATAGTTAACTCCCTTTTTATAGTTTATTATCTAATAGTCCTCAATATCCTTTTCTGGTAATAGGCCTATATAAATTATTACTGCCAAGTATATAAGAAGCTCCCTTATAGAGGTAGGCCTCTATTTTTAGGGCCTTATAACCTCCCTACTTTTATCCTTATATTCTTAGTACGGATAAAGCCTTACATACTTATTTATATAAGTAGCTAGCTTTTTAAGTAAGTCGTCTGTCTATATAAGCTTAAATAAAGCAAGAGGATCGGTAGAATTAACGTCGGGTGGTATATTTAGAGCGCCATCGGTAAAAAAAAGGTTAATAGGTAAAGGATTAAATTCGGGCAACGGCTAAGGCTTAGGCGGTGGAATTTTTGCCTTCTTATTCTTAGGTATAACATAGTAGTTAGGCTGGACAAGATCTACGTCATTAGAAGAACGTTTACGACCTATTATAGTAGTTTAATTAACTTAGAAAGCTATCTAGAGTCTACGACAGACGCGACTTTTAATGTTTTGGTGTTCGCGTATGGGCCACAAATCGTGGTAGCGCCTTGACGGCGTATGGGATAGTAAAGAGTATGGTAATAGCCTTATATAAAGACGAACTAATAAGGAGGATAGGAGGGCTGTAAGCCCGAGAAGTTTATAAGGAGGTGCTAAGGGCTAGCCTTAGGCTAGCCTTAATAGCCCTTAAGAGCTCGTAGGCGTGCACCTAAGTAAGGGTTAAAAGAACCCTTATATTACCCCCCCTTTATTAGGGCTAGCTCCTAGCCTATATACCTAATAGATTGATTGCTATATATAGAAAAATAAGTAGCGTTAAAGCTTTACTTATATAGGAAAATAGAGAAATAGGGAGACGGACTAGCTAAGCAGCCTTAATAAAAACCTTAACCTATAACTAAAACCTAGTAGAAAAAAAGGTCTAATTAGAAAGGAAAAGAGTGTCTATTAGTAGGGTAAGACTTAATTATATATAATTAATCTTAAAGGGATAACCGTATATAGTTAGGTCTTAGTAGCTCTTTAGCTAATAGCTAGATAATCTCTACTTAAAGCTAGCTTAATCGCGTAGGATTAAGGTAAGCTCTTAAAGCTATAGCTATAGCTTAAGAAATGGCATTTAACCGTAATAGGATCTTATAAGCTAGGCTATAGCTTTTAAAGCAAGCAAGCTATAGCTTTTTAGTAAGCCGTAGCTCTATAAGAGATAATCGCCTATAATTAAGTCTTAGTAGCCCTATAGCTAATAACCGGAGAGTCTTTAGGTTAGAGCTATAGCCCTATAAAAGATTATATAAGATTTTTAAGCCGTAGCTCTTAGTAAGCCGTAGCTTATAAGATTGTATAGGATCTCTAAGCTAAAGCTCTTAGGGTAAGCCGTAGCTTATAAAATTATATAAAATCTTTTAAGCTAAAGCTTAAGGTAAGTTGTAGCTCTAGGGGATAACCGCCTATAGTTAAGTCTTAGTAGCCCCTTAGCTGATAACTAAAGAGTTTCTAGGTTAGGCTATAGCCCTTAAATAAGCCGTAACTCTTAAGGTAAGCTATAGCTTATAAGATCGTATAGAATCTCTAAGCCGAAGCTCTTAGGATAAGCCATAGCTTATAAGACTATATAAAATCCTTAAGCCGAAGCTTAGGGTTATATTTAATCTAGAAGCGTATAGTAAGCGAAGATCTTTAGTTTATAATTATAACTGCTTTTAGTATAAGAGTAGTTATAGTTTATCTTTCTACCTTAGCCCCTATAGGTATAGCTAATAAGTTTTAATTACTATAAGGTTACTTCTACTAATTAGGGCAGATATTAATTTACTTTAGTTCTAAATTTAATAATAGGTAGTAAGCTATAAGTCTTTTATAAATTAGTAGGTTATTTAAGGTTATAGTAATATTCTCTTATAACCTAATCACTAGTTTATTATATAGGTCTAATTAATAGTTTTTAAGAGGGACCTAGCCTGTTCCTATAAGATATAAGAATTAAGTTTAAAATTTAGTAAAAGGTTAGTTCGGTTTTACTATTAGATAATTATAGTTATACTAGGCATTTTATACTTTATTTAGGTTAATATAAACAGCCGCTAAATACTATAGTATTTCGCTAATAAATATAAACTAGGTAGGGGAGTTATCTTTAAACTTAGCTTAAAGGTAACACTAGGTACTTCTAGTAGTTTAAATAAAGAAATAGTTATTATTAATATAGAGGTTTTCTTATACTTAAATCCTTTAGTTTTTAAAGGTAGGGTTTATTCTATTAAATAATAGTTAGTAGTTAAAAAACTAAACGGACTTTATTTACTTTATTATTATATCCGTACTCCCTAGTATATTATATTTAATAGAGTAAATAGGTTAGCTAGAGCTTTAAAAAGGAAAAGCTAGGCTATTTTATGGGGTTATGAGGCTTTCTAGGGTCTCTTATAGGGTCATTTATATACTTTTTACTTTAAAATAGTTAGCTTTCTAGCTAGCTATAAAGGCGCGAATCTACTCGCGTACGTCTATAGTACTACTATTATCTTTAATTTTTAATCCTAATTAGATCTTAGGTTCCTCTTAAGTAAAGGCAGTTCTCTTAAATAAGCTTACTTTAGGTGCTGTTATTAGCTTCCTAGGGTTTATTAAAATTATACAATTTAGTTTTAATTCTAGGGTTCTTTTAGGGATATAGGTTAAGTACAGTCTAGCCTATAAAGTGGGATATTATTAGGGCCTTCCTAGGCAGTATAAGGTAAGTAACTTTTAGTATCTAAGTATAATATGTTAACGCGTTATTATAGATAAAGGTTCTCTTAGGGTAGGATATTTTTAAGGCCTTCCTAGGCAGTATAGGGAGAGTTTAGTATAATATTACGGCTTAAACAAATGCCTTTAAATTAAAGCTTAAATTAATACTATATTATAAAAATACTAAGCTAAGGAGAAGGAAAGGGGGTTGCTAGGACCGATATAAATAAATACATAAGTCAACTGCTAAGGCGCTAGTAGTAAGCGAGCTAATCGTTAGATTGGCAGAATATGGCAGGTAATACGCCTAGCGCCGTTATAATTTTTCTCCTCTATAAGCCAGGTCCTAGCTATAAGAGTTATAATATATTTTATTAATATAATAATTTTTTAAATAAGCATATATAAGAGTAAACGGTAGGGAGCTAAAATATATAGCAAAAGGGACTCAATTCTATATATAGACGAATCTTTAAGAGGAAAAGGAAGATTATTAGGTATATAAGAATATATATATAGCCTTAAGCAAGCACGTAATATGTGGACACTTTGTAGACGATATATAAATATGGTTACTCTATATACTGTCTTAATATGTCTCGCATTAAACACTACCTCCTTTAAAAAGGCCGTCCTTAGTCCTTATCGCCAGCCTTAATAAAACTCCTTTTAAAAACCCTATCGCAAGGGGAAAATAGGAGGAGAAAGAGCACTTATCTTATAAGTAAGATAGTAAAGGCGCCTAATAGTATAGGTATATTCCCTGTAGGGTTTACTATATATTAATTAAGTAGCAATAACGTAATAGTTTTAAATCGACGTTAGTATTAACGTTAGCCTTTATTACCTACCTTATATATATATATAGTCTCTTTCCTTTTATTACGGACCTTATATCGGCAGTAGTAGAACTACTAAGGAGAGATATAAACGGACTAGTGGTAGAAGTATAAAAAGTGCTAAAACTAGTTAAACTATAGGATAAGGGGTAGCTAAGTTACGTAGTTAGTTACGTTATAAGTTTAGAACGTAAAAATGTAGAAATATAGGAACGTGACGTACTAACGTACTAACGTACTAACGTACTAACGTACATTTCTTAGGCGTAGTATTATGTATTTAAAGGACCACAGTCCCTACCTAAATAGTTATCTTCTTTGTAGTAAATCTTAGAATATGATTGGGGTTAATCTATTAGGCAACCACTCTACTAGTTATTATTACGTTATTAACTTCTTGTTTACCTATATGCCTAGCCTATTAATAAGTCTACCGTAGTTTTTACTATAAGGCTTCGTTATATATTTACTACTAAGGTTATAGTATTAATAAAGTTAAATAACATGCCACTAAAAGTAGTAGTTACAATAGCGTCTATAGTAGCGACTACTTTAGGATTAGGTAACGATACTAATATAGCAGATACTAACTTATAGCTAGTTACGGTCGGGCAGTTATAAGTAATAGTTAATTAATTAATAGATAATAATAGGATATTTAAAGAAAGGATTAATAGGATCGGAGTAGCTAAGATTAAGCTACTATCTATTAAGCGATTCTTAGGTAAGAAGTTAAAACTTAAGAAATTCCTTACGTAGATATATTTTAAAGTTATATAAGAGGGAGCGAAGCTAGTAATAGCTATAGACTAAATAGCTTACGCAGGACTATTCCTAATAGGAAGGGCACTTAAGTAGTTTAAGCCTTATTTTATAGAGATATAGAAAAACGGCATAGTAACTACTAACTAAGAAGTATAATATATGTTCGCCAGTTATAATGGGTTTATAAAACGGTTAATATAAGGGTTATTTTGGCCCTTACTCGGCTGCATCACCTAGGAGCTCTAAGGGGTAGCTAAGGCCTAGCCGAAGGCTAGGCTTGGCACCTCCTTATAAGCTCCTTGGGCTTGCAGCCCTTCCCTCCTCATTGGTTCGTCTCCGTACGAGGCTACTGCCTACCCTTATTACCATACCGTCCTCTTCTATCGACTCCCTATATAACTTATGCTTAGCTTACCTGCTCCCTACCGTATACCCTAACAATATGCCTTACAGTTAACGCAAATATTTAGGGACCTAGAGGCGACCACTATAGCAGAAAAAAAGCTTTAAAATTTGGCGTAGTAAACCTTAGCAATTAAGTATATAATATAGTTTTAAATATTAGTAATGTAGGTTAAATAGAATAATAAGGCGCTTATAGTATAGTATAAATAAGGACTTAAAGCAAAAGTCTAAACTGCAATTATCTTAATAAAAGATGCGGATACCCTAAAAGAACTAATTAATTAAGTAATTAAAATTAATAATAGGATCTACTAAAGGGAACAAACTAAGAAGGGTTAGGATAGAGTTCTATAGTTATATAAGGCGTAGGGCACGCAATAATAAAGTAAAACCTAGAAACTATAGTATAGCGCAGAGCTAATAGACCTAAGCGATACTAAAGAAAACAGAAAATAAAAATAAAAACTATAGAAACCTAAAGGTTAAGAATTAAGTAATTATAGGACTAAGGAATAGAGGCTAAACTAGGGATCTTAGTAGTAGAAGACGTTTAGGTGGACTTTATAGCAAGAAAAATAGTTTAAAAAAGGAGCTTATATAAATTATAGAAAATAGGGTTATTTTATTAAAGACTATAAAAGTGGTTAGAGTTACTATATAGTAAAAGGAATAAGATTAATAGACGATATATATGTATAAAGGGATAATAATATACTATGAGTAATAAAAGAATATTTAATTAAGAGTTTTGTATTTTGTTATAATAACGTATACTAAATTTATAAGAACGCTAAGTATGGCGTAAGCTATTAGCTATAAAAGCCAAAATTATTAAAGTTTAGAGAAACTAACGAACTATCTTGTAGATTGGATATTAAGGACGATAAATTTAATATAGGCGAAATATTTAGTAATAACGAGATAATAAAGGTAGCTTACTAGGAGTATACAAACCTTAGAGATATTATATTATAAGTAGAGACCGAGGCCGCTATAGAGTAAGGGTCGGTAATAAAAATTATAACACTATTAGATATGGTATCTATTGCTTTATAAGACAGAAGGAGAAATATTTAAGAAAAAGGACTAAGTAAGTAGACGACTATTAGTGCTAGCTTACTACTTAATAAAGGTAAAAGGCCATAGGCTTAAGATTTTTAGGAAGAGATAAGAGATTCTTAAGATTCTTAAAAAGAGATAAGACACGCTTAAGGACCTATAATGGATGACAACTAATAGAGTAGAGCAATGGCTTAGTTTAGTAATATATAAATAAGCTTAGGACGAAGTTTCCTAAAGGTATAAGATTCTTAAAGTAAGATAAGTAAGATTTAAAATTTTTAAGACGAGATAAGAATACCGTAGAAGCCTAGTTAGACTAAGGTAGGAGCTAAGCTTAAGAAGGAAGTAAGCTTAGGATTAAGAATTCTATAGGACTAAGATTTTAATACGCGAATAAGGACTATTAAGAAAACTAACACTAAGATTAAGAAGTAAAAGGGCTTTAAGGATCTATTTATAAGGTATTAAAAAAAGAAACTATAGAGGAATTTAGACAGAGAATTCTTGTATAGTAAGAATAAAAACTAAATTAGAGAACTAGTATACTAGGTTATATAAGAGATAGAGTATCTATATAAAGAATAACTAATAGGCCTAAGATAGGCACGCTAAGAGTAAAATAGCTTACTAAACTAGAATAAGAAGAGGATCTAGAAATCCTTACTAGGTTTAAAGAATAATATATTAAGGGCTATTACGACATAGTAATAAGAAGATACTTCCTTACGGATAAGCTATATATACTTTAGCAGCTGTACTAAAAGTAGTATAGGCAACGACGTAATAATAAGTAGGAAGATTTCTATATATAGTTAGATAAGCGAGTTATCTAAAACTACCTTATTATAAAAAAGTTATAAATTATATTAAGGGGGCCTTAATTATAATATTAAAGGATCTAGAGGAATAATTAAAGGACTAGAGAAACGAGAGGCGAATCTTAGTACCTATAAATAAAGTTATAATATTTAAATTAATATAATAGAGGTTTAAACTTAAAGATAAAAATGAGTTAAGAGTTAACCTAAAGCACCTAGTATATTATACACTATTATAGATTATATATATAGATAATATATGCGAAATGTATAAGAATCCAAAAAAAAGAATTAGAAGTACCTTATAAGGATATATTAGGCGCTAGATAAGTAATAGTATAGAAATGCTAAGTATATATATAGATGGCATCTAGTAAAAGTTTAGGAGTTAGGGGACTTAATACTTTAACTAGGAAGATTTTTTATAGAAGAATGCCTTAATAAATAATAGTAGTAGGAATATTTAAAGAATACGTGTTTATAGTATATTGAAGATAAAAAGCGAACTAGGTATTAGCTAAAGAGCAAGTTAAGTATATAAGGATTTAGTAGCTAATAGTTAGGAAAAGTAAAAGCCTATAGAACTAGAGGGAGCTAGTAGTAGAGCCTTAGACCCTTAAAGGAATTTAAGGATAATACCTAAATTTATAAGTTAATTAGTGTTATAGTATATGCTAACTATTAAGTACGAGGTACGAGGTAACTATATATTATTGACAAACGATATTATATAAGGATCTATGTAGGAGGTAAGGTAGTATATATATACGTCGCTTAGGGGTTAGGTCCGTACTTATATATACGCGTACGCTTAGCCGAGCCATAATAACGCGTAAGGTCAGTGCTGTAACAATTAGTAAGATTAACGGTTTAAAGTACTTATAACGGAACCTTGTAGCAAGAACTACGATAGGCTTATTATTAGGCTAGGTATATAAGTAATGTAAGTATAGAGGTTAACGAGTAATAATAACTGGTAGAGTGGTTGCCTAATAGATTAACTCTAATTATATTCTAAGAATTACTATAAGGAAGGAACTATCTAGGTAGGGACTAAGGGTCCTTAAATACATAACCGTACTCCTATAAAATCCTTCTTATATATAATATACGTATACTCTATTTACTCTATTATAGATTATATAGATCCTATAGATTATATAGATTATATTACGTAACCTTAGTTACTATTCCTCATTATATAGCTCCACTGGTTCTATCCTAAACCGTACTTAAATTAACTAACTAGCTTCTTCTAACTCTTTCCTAAGTAGTCGTAATATTATACTTAAAGCGTTTATAACACCATCTCCCTCCTTTTTATCTTTATTCTTAAAGATTCCTAATATCTTTAAGTTGTTTACTAGAGGTGTAATATCCGTCTAATTAATTTAGTTAATATCATTACTTATTATACCTAAAGTAATTTCTTCTTCCTTAACTGCTCGTCGCATTCGCACTATAGCTGCGATATTATCTCTTAGTAAGATTATACCATCTCTATATTCTTGTTATTTAAAAGAGGGGCTAGTTTATATTACATTGGCGAACCTATCTTTACAACAACTATCCTTTTACTTAGAGTGTACTAAAGCGAATATTTATTCGTCCTATAACGTTTGCTTTATCTCTAATACTAAATATATGTAACTTATTACTCTTAGTAGTCGTCTAGTTCCCTAATTAATTTATCTTAAGGTTTTATATTTAATTTACTACTACGCGGCTAGATAATAAACTATCTATTACTTTAGCGGAGTTACGCCGTTTCTATAATGCTAAATAAGAGGCTGCTAAAGCTTAGTAACGGGCCCTTAAGTCTTATCTTGCGGCGTCCGCTTAGTTAATCCGTCTTAAGAAGGTACGTAAGAAGGTTTATTCTAAAGAGTAGAAACTTATAAAATAGGGTTTATAGAAACTTAGTAATAAAAGAACGGATTCTCTTTTAATAAAAAAGGAAATAGATCTAAGTAATTCAGCAACTGCTCTTCTTAGGTCCCCCTTAGGTAACTTATTTTTTAGCGATCTTTCTTTATTAATACTGCCTAACCTAATTTCTTCTAATACTCCTGTACCTTTCTTATAGCATTCTTTAGATTCTTTAGTAGCTTTTAGGTAGTCTTATTATAGCCTATTTACTTAACCTTGTACTATATTTTATTATCGATATCCTTATAGCTAACGATCTTTAAAACTTACTATTTATCTTCTTCCTATCCTCTATATGTGTCTGCTTTATAAACTAGTGGCTTAACATTCCTATATACTAGCTTTAGCATTATAATATACTATATAGGGTAGATCTTTATTCTAGCTGGTAGGTTTAACTTAAATATAACTAGTAAAATTCTTTATATAATTTTAAAAGGTCCTAGTTTAATATAGTCTAATTTCTTGCTTAATTGTTAACACTTAAAATTTTTATATAGTAGTTATACTTTATCTCCCTCCTTAAGATCTGGTCCCTTAGATCTCTTAATATTATAGTACCTTTTTATTTTATTTTATACCTTCTTTACTAATTCCATAAGGTCTATATAAAGATTTATTAACGTCTTTATTCTTTCTTTAGCTATACTATTTATTTTCTTTACTTACCGTAGTAATAATAATATTCTTAGCTTATATCTATAATTTGCCTTAAATAGTAATATACCTATCCCTTCTTAAGGTATTACATTATATACAAACTATATAACTAGTAATAGCAATACCTAATTATTCTATGCATAATTAATATAGTGCCTTAGATACTGCTCTAGTATCTAATTTAATCTTTCTATTTAGCTATCTATCTACGGATAATATACGGTAAAAGTTACTGCTTTAACTCCTTATTCCGCTAAGAATACCTTCTAAAATACTACTATAAATCTTAAATCTCTATCCGATATAATCTTGCTTAGTGCTCTATATCTTATAAATACTTCTTTAATATAGATTCTAGTAATATCTTTTACTAAGATTTCCTCCATATATGCTATAAAGTATCCCTACTTTATAAGCTTATCTACTATTACTAAAATCGCATCATAATCCTATTTGGTAATAGGGTCTCTTAACCTTAGTAACTTAATAATAAAGTCCTATAATATAACCTCCTATAGTCTCTCTAGTGTTTTAATAGGTTATAGCCCTCTATATAGCTTATGCCTTATTAGTTTATTTCTTTAGTAATCTAAA
>Ga0307515_10018629_pt1 | contig 12545 bp, 12 predicted proteins | sample 17_EM_MG_FD_194513 | JGI IMG/M metagenome (GOLD analysis project Ga0307515, IMG submission 194513) | Populus trichocarpa ectomycorrhiza microbial communities from riparian zone in the Pacific Northwest, United States - 17_EM | ecosystem: Host-associated > Plants > Roots > Unclassified | place... | reverse complement strand
CCTTCATGCCGGACTTGTTCGCGGGCCGGCCGTCGGCGCGCACCTTGCATTTCATCTGCGCCTCGTTGCTGGTCTTGTTCGTCGTCGTTCACGTGGCAATGGTCATCGCATCGGGGCTGTGGAACAACCTGCGCTCGATGCTCAGCGGCCGCTACGTCATCGCTGAAGAAAAGGCCACGCCATGAAACTGTACCCGTCACGTCGTCGGTTTTTGGCAGGCCTTGCTTCCAGCGCAGGCGCGCTCGCCCTCGGTGGCTGCGACCGCCTCGTTCAGAACACCAACGCAGACGCGTTGGTTCGCAATACTGAAAGACTGACGATGCGGAGCCAACGAGCGCTGCTAACCCGCCACACATTGGCGCGAGAGTTCACCGAGGCCGACCTTTCGCCGGTGTTCCGAGCCAACGGCACCCAGATGCCCGACTCCGAAGACTATGCCCGACTGCTGGAGCGTGAGTTCGTCGACTGGCGTCTGCGGGTGGACGGGCTCGTGCAACATCCCCAAAGCCTGTCGCTCGCCGAGTTGAAGCGATTCCCTTCACGCACCCAGATCACGCGCCACGATTGCGTCGAGGGGTGGAGTGCGATCGGGAAATGGCAAGGCGTTCCTCTTGGACTCGTGCTGGACGCAGCGGGCCTGAAGCCAGGGGCTCGCTATGTGGTCCTGCATTGCGCCGACGAACTAGAGAAGGCGCTTGACGGCAGCGGGCGCTACTACGAAAGCATCGACCTGTTCGACGCTTACCACCCGCAGACGATCCTTGCATACGGCATGAATGGCAAGGAGCTGCCGGTATCGCACGGCGCGCCGCTGCGTCTTCGCGTAGAGCGGCAGCTGGGCTACAAGCACGCGAAATATCTAATGCGCATCGAGGTCGTCGATGCATTCGGCTCCCTGTTTGGCGGCAAGGGAGGGTTCTGGGAAGACCGGGGCTATGAGTGGTACGCAGGAATTTGATCAAGACGGTTCCGTCCATGGCTCTGCTCGAAACTGTTTCGTACGTGGCGCAAAACGGTTGCCGTCAGTGAAGCGCCGCCCGGTTCCGCCTTCTTTCCGCCCGCAGTGATGTTCGACCTCAATAGTCACCAAGCCGCATCCGCCGTCAGGGCGAGGCGTCATCTACTTTTCTGATCCATCAATAGGAGAAACGCATGTCCGATATCAACGTCGCCTCACGGGCGCTGCCGCAGGGAAACCAATGGTTGAAGCGCTATTACTTTTCCCGCGCAGCATTTTCAGTGGTCTGGGTCGCTGCCGCGTTCACGCTGGGCAGGAGCGACTCTGCCATTTCCGCTGCTTTGCTCCTTCTCTATCCGTTCTGGGACGCTGCGGCCAATTTTGTAGACGCAACGCGCCATGGGGGGATGAAGAGGAACGCACCGCAAGTTCTCAACGTGGGCGTTAGCGTCGTGACGACGGTTGTGGTCGCGGTCGCACTTGGGAGGGGCATGAATGCGGTGCTCGTCGTGTTCGGGATTTGGGCGGCTTTGGCGGGACTCTTTCAACTGGCGACGGCCGTGCGGCGCTGGAAGAGTCATGGCGCGCAATGGGCGATGATCCTGAGCGGCGCTCAGTCGGCGCTGGCGGGCATCGTTTTCATCACGCAGGGAAGCGGCCCCACCGTACCCAGCATCACTGACATTGCTCCCTACGCGGCGTTCGGTGCCTTTTATTTTCTCGTCTCGGCCATCTGGCTTCAGGTGTCGGACACGCGGCGCCGCAGGGCCGCGTTTATCAATACTTGATCAGGAATATGGCCGTATGGAAAACACCAAGACATTCTTCATCACGGGCGTCAGCAGCGGCTTCGGCCGCGCGATCGCAAACGCGGCAGTCACCGCAGGGCACAGGGTGATCGGCACAGTGCGCAATGCGCAGGCCGCAGCTGAGTTCGAGCTCAACCTCAAGGGGCGCGCTCACGCCAGGCTGCTCGATGTATCGGAGTTCGACACGGTCGCCCCGCTCGCGGCCGACATCGAGGAACAGTTCGGCCCTATCGACATCGTCATCAACAACGCCGGCTACGGCCATGAGGGAATATTCGAGGAATCCCGGTTCGAGGAGATGCAGCGCCAGTTCGATGTGAACGTATTCGGTGCCGTCGCAGTCATGAAGGCGTTTGTTCCATTGATGCGAAAGCGTCGAAGAGGACACATCATCAACATCACGTCAATGGGCGGCTACATCACGATGCCGGGCATTGCCTACTATTGCGGCAGCAAGTTCGCGCTCGAAGGAATTTCAGAGACGCTGGCCAAGGAGTTGAAACCTTTCGGGGTGGCGGTTACTGCGGTCGCGCCTGGTTCCTTTCGGACCGACTGGGCCGGGCGGTCCATGGTACGCAGTGATCGCCATATCTCCGACTACGACGCGCTGTTCGATCCGATCAGGCAGGCGCGGCTCGACAAGAGCGGAAAGCAGCTGGGAGATCCCGACAAAGCCGCGCAGGCAATTCTCACCTTGGTGGGTATGGCTGAACCACCTGAACACTTGCTGATCGGGAGCGATGCTCTTGGTTTGGTGCGCGCCAAGCTCGAGGCGATGCTCTGCAGCCTGCAGCAAAATGAGGCGCTGACAAGATCGACGGACATGATCTAGTTCCAGTCGACAGGACCAGATGTCCAGGGCTTGCTTACATTTTTAGGCGCGGGCGGCGCCGACTGTTTGGGCATCCGAGCACAGCGCTCGCCCCGACGCACAAACGTCCGCTTTGCGACCCCGAATCGGCGGCGTCGAATGACGCATATGGGTCGTCAGCCGATATCTGCGTGAGGCCGGACTCGGCCAACAACTGCCGCTCGCGACTTTGCCGAAAGCGGCCATTCGCGAGCTGTCATTCCTCAGAGTTGCCCTTGGCAGACATACTTGATGTGCATGTAGTCATCGAGCCCGTGGGTCGAGCCCTCGCGTCCGTACCCCGATTCCTTCACGCCTCCAAACGGCGCGGCCTCTGCCGCAAGCGCCCCTTCGTTCACTCCTACGATGCCGCACTCGAGTGCATCAGTCACCCTAGCGATGCGCCGGACGTTGGTTGAGTAAAAATAACCGGCGAGTCCAAACGGCGTGTCGTTCGCAGCTTTCAGGACATCTTCCTCGGTGTCGAATCGCGTCACCGGCACCACGGGTCCGAAGGTCTCTTCACAACTGCACTCCATCGTCGCATCCGCGTTGACGAGCACGGTCGGCGCGTAGTAGTTGGGGCCGCCCATCTCGGCCGAAGCCAACGTTCGACCCCCGCAGGCCACTCGCGCTCCCTTCGCTACCGCGTCACGCACATGTCGGTCAATCTTTTCGACCGCACGCGCGTTGATCATCGGACCGATCTGGGACCGGGCGTCGCTCGCCGGTCCGACCTTCAGCGACGTAACCCGGCGAACGAGCATCTCTACGAATTTGTCGTGCACCGCCGATTGCACGAAGACCCGGTTCGGGCAAACGCAGGTCTGCCCGCCATTTCGAAACTTGGCGACCATCAAACCTTCGACGGCCGCCTCGATGTCGGCGTCGTCGAACACGATGAACGGCGCATTGCCACCGAGTTCTAGCGAGAGCTTCTTCAGCGTCGCGGCAGATCGAGCGGCCAAGTGCTTCCCGATGGGTGTCGAACCGGTGAAGGTGATCTTGCGAACTCTCGGGTCGTCGAGCCAAGCATCCACGACCTGTGGTGTGCGCTCGCGCGAAGCGGTCACGATGTTCAGGACACCCGCGGGGATGCCTGCATCCTGCGCCAGCTTCACGAGCGCCAGCGAGGTCAACGGGGTGTCCTCGGCGGGTTTGCAGACCACGGTGCAGCCTGCAGCCAGTGCCGGCGCGATCTTGCGCGCGATCATCGCGGCGGGAAAGTTCCACGGCGTGATCGCTGCGACGACCCCGACGGGCTCCTTCAGTGCCAGCATGCGTCGTCCGACCTGAGGCGACGGGATGATTTCGCCGTTCGCGCGTGTCGCTTCCTCAGCGAACCACTCGACATAGCTGGCTGTGTACAAGACCTCGCCGCGGCCCTCGGCCAGGGGTTTGCCTTGCTCGCGTGAAATGAGCTTGCCCAAGTCGTCCTGGCTCGCCACGATCAGGTCGTTCCAACGCTTGAGAAGCCTTGCCCGTTCCTTGGCGGGAAGAGCACGCCAAGCGGGGAAGGCGGCGTGGGCTGCATCGACCGCATCGCTTGCGTCCCCGGGCGTGCCGTCGGGAACGTTGGCGAACACCGTGTTCGTTGCCGGGTCAGTGACATCCAGTCGTCGCCGGTCGCTTGCCTCGCGCCACGCGCCACCAATCAGGATGGCGGCCGGAAGCAGGCTTTGATCGTTCATTGTCAGTGTCATGGTGTCACTCGGCTCTCTAGTCGCATTCATGCTGTGACCACCAAGCGGGCGATCGCTTCGCCCATCTCGGTTGTCGACGCGGTTCCACCGAGATCGCGAGATCGCGGGCCGTCGCGCAAGACGGTCTCGATGGCCGTCACGATGGCGTCGTGGGCGGCCCGGGCCGGTCCAGCGCCGTGGCCGAGGAAGTCCAGCATCAATGCACCGGACCAAATCATTGCGATCGGATTCGCGATGTTTTTCCCGTAGATGTCAGGTGCCGATCCGTGCACCGGTTCGAACAGGGAAGGAAACGACCTGTCAGGATTCAGGTTGGCCGATGGTGCCAGGCCAATGGTGCCGGTGGTCGCAGGTCCGAGGTCCGAAAGAATGTCGCCGAAGAGATTGCTCGCCACCACGACGTCGAACCGCTTCGGTTGCAGCACGAACCGTGCTGACAGGATGTCGATGTGCTGCTTGTCGACCGTCACCTCCGGGAAGTCTCGACCGACCGCATCGGCCCGGCCGTCCCACCAGGGCATGCTGATCGCAATGCCATTGCTCTTGGTCGCCACCGTAAGATGCCTGCGCGCCCGTTGGCGTGCAAGTTCATACGCGTAGCGCAGGACACGATCTGCGCCGTGGCGTGAGAACACCGATTCCTGGATCACGATCTCGCGGTCGGTCCCTTCGTACATGATGCCGCCCAACGACGTGTACTCGCCTTCTGTGTTCTCCCGCACGACAAGGTAGTCGATGTCCCCTGGCCGACAGCCGGCCAAAGGGCAGGGCACGCCCTCGAACAAGCGTACAGGCCGCAGGTTGATGTACTGGTCGAACTCGCGCCTGAACTTCAGCAGCGAGCCCCACAGCGAGATGTGGTCGGGGACTGTCTGAGGCCAGCCGACCGCACCGAAGTAGATCGCGTCCATGCCAGAGAGCTGCGCCTTCCAGTTGCCGGGCATCATTTCGCCGTGCTGCTGGTAGTAGTCGCAGCTGGCCCATTCGACGGTGCGGAAGCTGACCTTCAGTCCGAAGCGTTTCGCCGCTGCCTCGACGACGCGAATGCCTTGCGGCATGACTTCTTTTCCGATGCCGTCTCCGGCAATGGCTGCGATCTTGAATTCGTTGCTCATGTGTTCTTCCTCGTAGTTTCTCGACGCGGCAATCCCACCGCAGCCTCGTCACTCATCCGATCCACGACACCACGGTCGCGACCAGCAGCGCGATCAAGAGCACACGGAACACCAGTGACTCGAAGATCGTCGGACCGCTGTCATCGACGTCGTACATCACCAAAAGGCCCGGGAACGGGCTCAGCACCAGTTGCTGCCTGTCCCGCGGATCGTGGTCGGGTTGCTCTTCGCTGTGCAAGTCGTTGTCCAATCAGGGCTCCGCTACTTCAGCATCCGCCGCGCTTGCCATTGCCAAGGGCCGCCGCGGGTAGTGGCTTGATGCGAACACCGCGAGACTCGCGCACGACACCAGGGCGAGCGACGCCATCAGGGATGGTGTGATCTGGCTGCCGCCGACGAGCACGAGCATCGTCGTCGACTGCAGCGGAGTGGCATTGGCGAGCACGCCGATCAGACGAGGATCTCCGCGCCGCAATGCGTAGCTCCACAGGTAGAACGCGCAGCCCATCGGTCCGAGGCCGAGTGCGATCACTCTTGCCGCGTCGCCAGCGGACAAGCTCGCCGCAGGTTCGAACATCGCATGTCCAAGCAGCGCAAGCGCCCCCGCCGCGAGGCACCCCGGTCCCACATCCGCCGCCGATGCTCTGGCGAGCGCTGTTTGAGCCACCGAATACGACGCCCAGACGACGGCGGCGAGAAGCGCAAGTGCATAACCCAAGTGCCAGCCGACATCACGTGAGCTCGTGCCCGCGCCCGCAGCCAGCGCAACCCCCAAGAAGCCGGCAATCGCGGCGACCATGTGCATGCGTGTCAGGCGAAACCGCCGGGAGGCCAAGGGTGCCATCAGAACGATCAGCAAGGGCCAGACGTAGTGGATCAGGTTCGCGCTGACCGGGGGCGCGTTGCGCAGGGCCAGGATGTACAGCAGGTGGTAGGCGAACAGCCCGTACACACCGACTGCATGGACCCGCCAGTCGCGCGACCAATGTCGCCACCAAGGCATCGAGATGCACCCGCCGATCAAAAGTCCGGCGCCCGTGATGAAAAGGGGTGGGGCCCCCGACAACGACACACCCAACGTGGCGAGGGACGACCAGATCAGGATCGCCGCGACGGCAGCGAGAAGTGGCATGTCAGCCATCCAAGCGCTTGCCGAACGACAGCGTGCGTCCGACTTCCGCGACTGCGAAGGGGACGCACGTTCTCATCACGCGCCGCTCTCGGCCTGGTGCGCCTTCGCCATGGCGATCATGCTGTCGAAGGTGAAGTCCAGCTTCGGGGTGCCCGGAGGCGGCATCGTCGCGCCCCAGCCCTTGTTGGCGTGGCGGCGGTCGATCCATGCGGAGGCGAGCCCGAACTGGTTCGCTGGCGCGTGGTCGTGGAACAGGCTCTGTGCGGTGTGCAGGATGTCTTGTTTGCCCAAGCCGAAGTCGCTCTGCAAGTGTGCGAGCATGTACTCGAAGTTCCGCGCGCTCGGCTTGTAGGAGCCGATGTCCTGCGCGGTGTAGATCGCGTCGAAGACAACCTGCAGGCGTGCGTTGCTGGAACGGAACGACAACCGGTCCACGTTCGAGAGGATGACCAGCTTGTAGTGCTTCTTCAGGTAGCGCAAGGCTTCGACGGAGTCCGCGAACTCCGGCCAGTCCGGCACGGACGCGCCAAAGACGTTGGCTTCCTCGTCGGTCACCGCGACACCCCATTCCTTGGCGAGCCGCTTGTAGACGACCGCGAGGAGCAGTGAGTAGGCCATCACAGGTGTCTCTTCTTCCTGCGCGGACTCATGCTGCGCATAGTTCTCGAGCACTTGGTCGCGCGTCTTGTCGGAAGCGCCTTTCTTGCGCAGCGGCTCGAGCGCATTGAAGATGCCGGATTCCCAGTCGATCAACGTGCCGTAGCAGTCGAAGGTCAGCACTTTGAAGTCAGAAAGTTTCATGGTCAGTCCTTGTTGTCAGGAGAAAACGTGGTTGATGGAATGTCGGACCTGGTCGACTAGCGTGTCGATGTCTGCCTCGGTGTAGTTGAGCGAGGGAGCGAAGCCGAGAGTGTCGTCACCGAACGCGCGGAAGACGAGGCCGTTCTCGAACGCGTGGTCAAGGACGCGTTGACCCATACGCAGCGATGCGGTGGGCCTGGCCTTGGTGGCCTTGTCCGCCACCAACTCGACGGCGGCCAGCATGCCGCGGATGCGCACCTCGCCGACGTTTGGCAGCGACTCGAGCTCCCGCAGCTTCGACTCGAAATGCTTCCCGACGCGAACTCCGTTCTCGAGCAGCCCGCCATCGGTGTAGAGGTCGAGCACCGCGTTTGCGACCGCTGCGCTGACGGGGTGACCCGCGTAGGTCTGGCCATGCCCGAAGGCGGTCCCGTCCGCGCCGCCTTCGGCGATGCCCTGGTAGAGCTTCTCGGTGATCAGCGTGGCACTCATCGGCGCATAGCCCGCGGTGAGGCCCTTGGCCAGCGTCAACACGTCGGGCGTGACGCCTTCGGCAGCGCAGGCGAACATGGGGCCGGTGCGGCCGAAGCCGGTGATGACCTCGTCGACGATCAGCAGGATGCCGAGTCGATCGCAGGCGTCACGCATAGCGCGAAGAAACCCAGCCGGCGGAATGATGACGCCTCCGGAGCCCTGAATGGGTTCGCAGATGAAAGCTGCGACCTTGTCCGCGCCAAGTTCGGCGACCTTGTTCTCCAGGGCGCGCACCGTGTTCTTGAGCACTGCCGCTTCATCCGGACCGTCGGCATGGCGGTAGGGATACGGCGACGGAATGTGGTGTTGCTGCTGGCTCGGCACATCGAAGTAGCGATGGAAGAGTGGCAAGGCTGTGAGCCCGCTGCCGGTCGCCGAGCTGCCGTGGTATCCGCGTTCCAGGCCGATGAAGTGCTTCTTGGTCGGTCGACCGGTCGCGTTGAAGTAGTACCGCACCGCACGGATGGCGGTGTCCACCGCGTCCGAACCGCCCTGACCGAACATGACGCGCGTCAGTCCAGCGGGCGCGTAGCCGGTTAGACGCCCGGCCAGTCGGATCGCCGATTCGCTGGCGAAGTGGAAGTACCCCGTCGCATAGGGAAGCTCCTGCATCTGGCGCGTGGCCGCCTCGACCACCGACTGCTGACCGTAGCCGACGTTGACGCACCACAGGCCGGAGAAGGCATCCTGAACGCGTCGGCCATGCATGTCGGTCAGGTGAATCCCGTCGGCGGACTTCCAGATCGTCGCACCGCGCTTCTCGTGCGCCTGAAGCGCCACGACAGGATGTAGCCAGTGGCGACGGTCGGTCTCGGTCAACTGGGCGATGTGACTCGCTTGGTTCATGAGAATCCTCTTGAATGGGTTAGAAAATCTGGGCGCCGAGGGGCACAGGTTGTTCGGTCGTGAGCAGCACGGGCGAGCCCGACTCGCTGCGTGCGCCGACCACGAGGACTTGAGACTCAAACCCACCGATGCGCATCGATCCGAGGTTCATTGCACAGACCACCAGCCGACCCACCAGCGACTCTTCGCTGTAAAGCGCCGTGTACTGACCGCTCGACGTGCGCTCGCCGAGCGGGCCGAAGTCGATCCGAAGCTTGTAGGCCGGGACGCGGGCCTTGGGGTTCAGTTGCGCAGAGACGATCCGCCCTACGCGGAGGTCGAGACGGTCGAATGCCGTGGCGTCCAACGCCTTGGAACTGTCGCCGCATTCATTCGACGAAGAGGTGTCGGTGGGTGCCATGAAGAGAATTTAAGCGGAGTGCCCTGCCGTAGAAATGGACGAAGCATAGGAATTGGATGGATAATTTTGGTATGAAAAACAGGATTTCCGCGCCGTGAAGCTGTCCGAAGCCCTGCAGCTGACGCCGCTCGACGCGGCGTCAGTGATGGCTGGCATCGGGCATGTCGACAAAGACGTGACCTGGGTTCAGGTCGTGGACCACCCAGACATCGAGGCCTGGGTCGAGAAGGGTCAGTTGCTGCTCAGCACCGGATACAACTGGCCCAAGGACCGAGCCGCTGCGGCGGACTTGATTCGCCGACTGGCAGACAAAGGTGTCTGCGGGGTGGTGCTTGCGGTGCCGCACTTCGTCGACCACTTTGCGCCGGACAGCATCGAAGCTGCGGACCGTCTCGGGGTCGTTCTCATCGAGATCCCCTGGGAGGTCCCTTTCAGCGCCATCACACAGTCGATTCACCGTGAACTGGTTGATCGCCAGGCCCGTGCGCTCGCTCGGTCCGAACAGATTCATCGGCAGCTCACGGAAGCTGCCATCTCCGGTGAAGGCCTGCAGGATGTCGCGCAGGTGCTGGGAGGAGTGATCGGGCGCAGCGTCCAGATTCACTCCGCCGATGGCGGCGTGCTGGCGCACGCCGATCTCGCAAGCGATTCGGTCCAGAGTCCGCCGTTTGTCCCCGGTGTGTTTCATGCGCTGGCCGCAGGTGGCGCATTGCGGGCCATGGAAGCAGAGACGCGCGCGATTCGGTGGCGACCACGCCCTTCGAGGTTGGCGACGCAGGCACAGAGCGTGGTCGGCTGTGCGGTTCGAAATCGAGCGGAGCACCTGGGATATGTCCTGGTCGCCGAGGGCGATCCACCGCTCAACGAGATCGACCTGCGCGCCGTCGAACATGCGGGAACGGTGGCGGCGCTCCAAATTTCGCATCACCGGCAGTTGCTGGCGCAGGAGGCGCGACTGGGCTACGCGTTGGTCACATCTCTCATCGAAGGAACCTTCGACGCCAAGCCTGCGACCTTCGAGCGAGCCCGCTTGCTGGGGTGGAACGAGTCCACGCCGTATCGACTGATTTCCGTACTGCTGGACGAACCCAACCCGTTGACGAGTGAAGGGTTCGCCCGACGAGAGTCCATTGCCATCAATCTGCGGCGCGCCATCGAAAGCAAGAAGACGCCGGCACTCATGAGCTTGTCGGCGAACCAGGTGCATGCCCTGGTGCCCGAACAGGTCGATGTGGTGTGGCTGTGGACAGAACTCGGGGCGGGTCGGTCAGCGCTCGGGGTCAGCGATCCACACGTCGGCGTCGATGGCATGCTCGCTGCTGGTCGCGAGATCGGGGACCTGATGGAGCATGTGCGTCCCGGCCGCGTACACCTGTACGGCGAGGCAATCTTTCCGCGGGTACTGTCGGGCGATCCGGCAGCTCGGCGGCAGTTCGTCGACCGACTCTTCGGCGCGATGGGCGCCGACAAGCGCAGTCAAGCCCTCATCGAGACGGCCCTCGCCCTCGCGGACGAAGGGTTCAACCTGCAGGGCGCTGCAGACCGGCTCGGCGTCCACATCAGCACATTGCGCTACCGCCTCGGGAAACTTAGCGACGTGACGGGGCTGGACCTGACAACGGTCGAGGGTCGCTTCCGGCTGCAATTCGGTGTGCGTCTCTTCCTCGCCGAGCAGGCTTAGCCGGCCAGCAGGCGCTTGACGAGCTCAGGCGTGCTCTTGACGCTGTACTTTCTCAGCAGACGCGTCTTGTAGACATCGACAGTGCGCGGGCTGATGTTGAGCGCCCGGGCAACCTCCTTGCCCGTCTTGCCTTCGATCAACAAGGCCGAGATGTCGCGCTCGCGTGAGGTCATCGACCCGCGCAGAGCCGAATTCACCTTGCGCTCAGTCGACAGGTCGGTGAACGCCCAGATGGTGTCCGCATGGGGGTCGTCGGGCGTGTAGGTGAACCCGCTGACGTGCACCCAGAACAGTTCGCCGTCGATGCGCCGCATCACGCGGTCGTCCGAGAACGTCAGGTGCTTGCTCAGGACCGGTGCGATGCGATCTCCGGTCTGCTGGAAGTGGGATTGCGTCGGGTAGAGCTGTTCGAACGTTGTGCCAACGAGGTTCTCCACCTCTGCGCGAAACATCTTAGCGAACGCACGATTGCAATCGACGATGACGCGGTTCCGGCCCAGCGCCTGCCCGACCGGCGCGTCCTGAAAGGCACGTTGATAGTCAATTGAAGCCTTCGCCTGCAGCTGCTGCATACAGCACCTCCGTCATCCAAAAACACTTAAGTGCTCGACACTTATTGTCGTAAGAGTGTAGCGCACCTAGACTCTTACTACGTTAAGTGTATAGGGTCATCATGTCGACATTTGTCTTGCGCAACGCGAACCTGCTGGATCTCCAGGAAGGCGGTCTGATCGAAGGGATGGACGTCGTCATCGTCGACGGTCACTTGGCCGAGGTCGGCCGATCCCTTGTCGAGCCCCGGGGCACCGACGCGGTCTACGACCTCAAGGGGCTGACGTTGATGCCGGGGATGATCGATTGCCACGTGCACGTCACCGCTTCGCACGTCAACCTGGGTCTGTCGGCGCGGTTGCCGAACGCCCTGGCGCTTATCCGCTCGCTGCCGATCCTGAAGGGCATGCTGATGCGGGGCTTCACGAGCGTGCGAGATGCCGGCGGCGGCGACTGGGCATTGGCGCAGGCCGCCAAGGATTTCCTGATCGAGTCGCCCCGACTGTTCCCCTCAGGAAAAGCACTCTCCCAGACCGGGGGGCACGGGGACTTCCGCGCGCGGAGTGACCAGCTGGAGTCCTGCGCTTGTTCGTTCCGAATCGGAAACATCGGTCGCGTCGTCGACGGCGTGGACGACGTGCGCCGCGCGGCCCGCGACGAACTGACGAAAGGCGCGACCCAGATCAAGGTGATGGCCAGCGGCGGCGTGACCTCACCGAACGACCCGATCGGCAACACCGGCTATTCGATGGACGAACTGCGAGCCATTGTTGCCGAGGCCGAGGCATGGCAGACCTATGTCATGGCGCATGCCTATACGCCGAAGGCGATCCGGCGCGCCATCGAAGCCGGCGTCAGGACCATCGAGCACGGCAACCTCATCGACGAGACTACGGCCGTGCTGCTCAGAGAAGCCGGAGCCTTCGTGGTTCCAACGCTCATCACCTTCGACATGCTGTCGAGCGAGGGAGCACAGTTGGGTCTGCCGCCGGAGTCGATCGCGAAGGTCGACGATGTTCGGCTGGCCGGCCGCGAAGCCGTCGCGATGCTGCATCGCGTCGGGGTCAAGATAGGCTACGGAAGCGACCTGCTCGGCGAGTCGCATCGTCACCAGAGCGAAGAGCTCCGGGTGCGGGCGGAAATCGTCGGCAACCTCGAAGCGCT
>Ga0307515_10018628_pt1 | contig 12545 bp, 9 predicted proteins | sample 17_EM_MG_FD_194513 | JGI IMG/M metagenome (GOLD analysis project Ga0307515, IMG submission 194513) | Populus trichocarpa ectomycorrhiza microbial communities from riparian zone in the Pacific Northwest, United States - 17_EM | ecosystem: Host-associated > Plants > Roots > Unclassified | place... | reverse complement strand
GGGATCGAACGTGTCCGACAGGAAATGCAGCGTTCGCCGGACGCGCCAGTCGTCCCACCCGAGGCGAGCGGCGGTCGCAATGAACGACTCGGGCAGCGCGGACCGATCGACACCCACGTGGGCGCGCACCAGGCGGGCCGTGCCGAACGCACGAGCGATCGCCTGGCCGACCTGCGCCAGCCACGGCGCGGCGTAGAGCGCGTCGTCGTGATCGGCCGCCGGATACGCCAGCTCGGGATGAACGTGGACGCCGAGCCAGCCTGCGATGCACTCGTCGAGGTGCGGCGGCGCGATCGCGGCCCGGTCGGGCGCGAAGTGACACAGCTCGTGCACGATCGGGGCGGTCAAGTATCGGTCGATGGTGGCGAGCACGTCGAGGCCCGCGGCGAGCCCGCGGGTATGGGCGTACGCGAGATCGGCCGGGTAGCCGTAGAGCAGCGGCATGAAGCCGCCGTAGTGGGTGCGGCGGTACAGCGCGGCGAGGGTCGGGGCACCGGCACGGAGCGCATCGGCCGAGGCCACGCCGAGCGCGTCCAATGCAGCCACGCCGGCATCGGCGAGCACCGCGAACAGCCGATCGATCGCCGTGCCGAGCCGCGGCAGCCGGTCCCAGTCGAGCGGCGCATGAAACAGCGTCGCGCCAGGCTCGTCGGCGCCCTCGAGCTGTGCCACTCGCATCCGCGGCATCGCGTCGGTGTAATGCCGGATCAGCCGGTCGGCACGCTCGACGCCCTCCGCCGTGGCCTCGCCGCGCTCGAGCGACACTGCCGCCGCCAGGAAGCCGCGCAGGGCCGATGGCAATGCCAGCACCGGCGGCCGTGCCGCGGCGTCATCGCGGATCACCCCGCGCTCGACCAGCTCGCGCCAGGCCTCGTCCGCGGTCCGGACGAGCGCCGCGTCGAGCTCGGTGGCGACTCGCGCAATGGCCGATTCCGCGGAATCACGAGGCTTGCGCGCGATCACGGCGATCGCGTCGGGGGCCGCAGCGAGGCGATGCTCGACGATGTCGACGAGGCCGGCGCCAGTCAGCCAGGCGCGAAGCTGCGAGGTCGAGTAGACGTCACCGGCTTCGGTGTAGATCGCCATGTTGAGCGCGAACAGGAGGCCCTCGATCGGGCCAGCGCGATCGTCGTCGACGCGGAGATCCTTGATCACCACGGCGCCGCCTGGAGCGACCGCGCGCGTCGCGGCGGCGACCAGCCGCGCGCACGTCTCCGGACCGTGCAGGTGCAGCAAGTTCGCGAGCAGGGCGGCCCCGCGGGCGTCACCGGCATCGATCTCGGCCGCGTCTCCGGCAACGAATCGCGCCCGCGCAGCGAGCGGGCCGAGGTGCTCGACGGCCAGGTCGAGGATCTCGCGCGTATCAACGAGGGTCGCGTGGCCAGCGGGATTCGCGTCGAGGAAAGCTCGGCTGTAGGCGCCCGCGCCGGAGCCCAGGTCGAGCAGCGACGCGGCACCGAGCCCGGCGACCAGCTCGGCCGCTGCAGCGGCGCCGGCGGTGGCGAGGTGATGGTGCAATCGCCGCACGCCGCCCGCGGCGTCGTTGGTCTCCGGGGGCAACGGCCGGTCGCTGCGGATCACGTCCGCGAGGAGGCCCCATCCGGCTCGCGCGACCACGGGGCATGCGGGCACCGCGGCGACCGCGGCAAACCGCGGAGGCGCACCGGCGGCCCGCTCGCAGCCGATCGCACCGAGCGCGGCCAGCACCTCGAGCAGCGCGCGCAGCCGGTGGCTCGCCGCGACGCCGAGCTCGACGGCGAGCTGCTCGAGCGATGACGGCCCGGCGCGCACCAGCGCCTCGAACACGCCGAGCTCGTGACCAGCAGCGAGCGCTGCGTCGCACAGAAACGCGCGCGCCTGGAGCGCTGCACCGAACACGTCCACGAAATCGCCTCGGTCGCGCAGCATAGCTCAGCCAGCTTCCGCCGACCTGTGCTACCGACCCAGTCGTCGTGGCGCCGTCGTAGTCTCGCGTCGGCACCGCGCGGTTCGTCCCGAGCTGCTCCTGCACGAAGTTCTGGTACAGTGCGAGCAACGGCTACTCGCGCTCAACTCGTCGAGGCGCTGCTCGAGTTCCCGGCCCGCGACCGCGCCGAGGCAGCGCGAGCTCTCCTTGAGAGCCTGGACGACGAGGACGACCTGGTCGATGTCGAAACCGCGTGGCACGGAGAGATCTCGCGCCGGGTGCAGGAAATCGAGGCCGGCGCCGTCGCACTGGAAGATGGTCCGGCCGCCAATGAACAGACTGCGAGGCCGCGCGCAGGCACGACTCGAACGACGCCGATCGTGAACGCGCAGGGATATCGATTTCATCCCGCAGCGACTGAGGAACTCGATACCGCGGCTGAATGGTATGACGCGCAGCTCCCAGGGCTGAGCCTGGAGCTTCTTGACGCGGTCGAAGGAGCTATCGAGCTGATCATCGAGCGCCCAGCTGCGTGGCCGCGTGACAGCGTCGTCTCCGGCCGTGAGATCTAGGTCCTCGAGCTTCGCTCGATCTGGTGAGCGCGCCTACCACGCGCGGCAACGCGCGCCGCAGGGCGATGGGGTGAGGTGAGCGGTGCGGGCGAGTGGCGCGGGGGCGCGGGTGAGGATGGAGGGCGCGTCGGCGGTCCTGGGAGGCCCGGTCGGGGTATCGTCGCGGCGTGGAGCTTGTCCTGGTGTGTCCGGGCTGTCGGGTGCGCACCGACGATCGGCTCGATCTGCGGACGCTGGAGCCGCGCGGGTCGGTGCTGGTCTGTGAGTGCGGCCGGCGCTATCCGGTGATCGACGGCGTGCCGATCGTGATGGCCGATCCGTCGGGGTACCTGCGCGCGGAGATCGCCACCGTCGTCGAGAGGGAGCTGCCCGCCGAGGTGGTCGAGCTGCTGGTCGCGGGCGGACCCGATGATGCGCCGTATCCGCGGCTGGTCGAGCACCTGTCGATCTACCTGGACGCGCACTGGGGCGATCGAGCGGAGCCGCTGCCCGACGGGCCGGCGGCGGGGTTCGGCCTCGCCGCCATCGTCGACAAGATCGCGGAGCGCGCCGGACATCGCGTCGAGCTCGCCGTCGAGCTCGGCTGCAGCGCCGGGCGGATCGTCGCGGAGCTGGCGGCGGGCGCTGGCCGGGTGTGCGGCCTGGATCTATCGTTCGGGGCGGTCCGCCGGGCGCGGCGCCTGCTCGACGGCGAGCGGGTGGAGTATCCGCGCCGGGTGATCGGCCGGTGGTACGCCGCGGCGGCGACGGCGGCCGGGGACCGCGCGGTGCCGGCGGAACGGCGGCTGCTGGTGTGCGGCGACGCGCTCGATCCGCCGCTGGTGCCGGGGGTGTTCGGCCGCGTGGTGGCGTGTAACCTGATCGACTCGGTGGCGAGCCCGCGCCAGCTGCTGTCGGTGCTCGACGGGCTGTGTGCGCCGGGCGGCGAGCTGATCGTGTCGTCGCCCTACGCCTGGCAGAGCTCGGTGATGGCCGACCAGGAGCGGATCGGAGGCCGGGACCCGGCCCGGGAGCTGGTCGCGATGCTGCGGGCCGGCACCGGCCTCGGCGCCCGGTACCAGATCGAGGACGAGGCCGAGCTGCCCTGGACGCTCCGGCGCGACGCCCGGAGCGCCGCAAGCTATTCGATTCACTACCTAAGAGCCCGAAAAATGTGATGATGCGAGGGAACTCGCGGCCCCACCGAGCCGTATAACGGCAGCCAGAGGAGCCCATGCCCGCCCCGCAAGCCAGCGCCATGCAGCAGTTAGCGAGGTTGAAGTTCACCTCGTTCAACCTCAAGGTCCCCACGAACTGGAAGGACCCTCAGGGCGACGCCGGAGATCACTACGGCCGCGCGTTCAAGCCCGACGAAAAGGCCTCCAGTCCCGGGATGCCGCCGCTGTTCCAGCCCGCGTCGCTGAACAAGTACCACACCGATACGCAGAAGATGCACATCGGCAAGATCGGCGGCTTCATCGACGGCATCTGCTCGGCCATCTGCTCGGCGTGGAGCACATGGCAGACCGCCTCGACGATGGTCGGCGTGATCATCAACGCGGTCACCGCGACCGGCGGACAGATCGTCGGCCCGCCGTGGACGCCGCTGATCCTGGCGTCGGCGCCCAAGGCGTCGCCGATGGAGATGAAGTACTCCAACGTGATCGCGCAGGTGATCGGCACCGCGTGGCTGTCGTTCACGGCGACGGTCAAGGTCACCGGCATGCCGTGGTACCCGGCGTTCGCCGCGGTGCCGAGCCCGGTGGCGCCGCCCGCGCCCAACGTGCCCTGCCCGTTCGCCGCGCTGACCCAGGTGCCGATGTCGATCTCGTGCAACGTGCTCAAGATGCAGATGGTCGGACAGCTCGCCGATCCGGCGGCGCCGTTCAGCAAGGAGCTGTTCGAGGCGATCTCCGACGCGTTCGAGAAGACCTACAACCTGTGGAAGGTCAGCACGATGGTCACCAACGTGCTCGGCACCGGCCCGGTCCCGACGTTCGCCCCGCCCTACGTTCCCGTCGGTCCCGTGGTCGGCGGCATCGGCACGATGACCCCCGGCGGTTTCACCTGATCGTCAGCACGCGCACTCGCAGCAGCAGGACCAGCAGCCTCATCAGGAGCTTTCATGCCCGGCCAATGTCGACTCGGCGATAAATCGAACGTCCCGGCGGACGCGCACGGCTGCCCTGCCTGCCCGCACCCCGCGGTCGGTCCCGCGATCATCGGCTCGCCCGACGTCAACGTGAACAAGCTCCCCGCGGTCCGGGTCGACGACACCGGCATCCACATGGCGTGCTGCGGCCCCAACACCTGGACCGCCAAGGTCGGCAGCGGCACGGTGTTCATCAACAGCAAGGCCGCCCACCGCATGGGCGACCAGGATCAACACTGCGGCGGGTCGGGTCAGATGATCGAGGGCTCGACCAACGTCATCGTCGGCGGCTGAGGCAACGATCCGCGCGACGCGACGCGCGGAGGGGTGAATCGGCCGGCTGCCGGCCGCCCTCGCCCCTACTTGGGCTGGTAGACCCAGATGTGGAACATGTTGATGTCGCGGCCGGCGGTCACCGATTGCTGGCGGATGATCAGGTTCTCGGTGGTGACGTTCTCGGGCGTGATCAGCGCCGGCCAGTTGCGCCAGCGGTGGACACGGTCGGTGCCGACGCACGACACGATGCCGACCTTCTTGCCGTTGACCCCGAGCTCGAGCTCGTAGTCACCGTAGACGTAGTCCATGCGGCGCAGGACCACGACCGGGCGCCCCGGCGTGATGTTCATGATCTTGAACTCGCTGTAGCCGTCGACGTGGGCGCGGCCGGTGTCCTCGACGGTGGTGCCGTCGGGGTACTTGAGCTTCTGCCGCGAGCGGTAGCTGTCCTTGGCCTCCTTGATCTGGAACATGTGCTTGTCTTCGGACTCCTTGTTCAGGATCTCGATCTCGTCGACCAGCACCCAGGTCAGGCCCTCGAGATCCATCGACGGCTTGGGCGCGGGCATCGCCTTGACGCCCTCCCAGTCCTTGATGTCGGCGATCTTGGGCGCGGCGTCCTTCTTCTCGACCGGCGCCTCGATCTGCGCCTTCTCGCCCGCGACCGCGGACACGGCGATCTCGGAGGCCTTGTTCTGATAGGCCAGGAGGTTCTGGAACGCGTCCATGTTGTTCTTGCCCTCGGCGAGCAAGCCGCGCCCGATCTCGACCTGCCGGCGATACTCCGAGAACTCCTTCTTCTGCGCGATCGTCGGGTGGTGGACATCGACGTCGAGCGCGAGCTCGCCCTCGCAGTCGATGATCAGCTTGAACACGTCGAAGATGTTCCGGAGGTCGAGCAGGTTGGCGTAGAGCAGCATCAGCGCGGTGTTGCACGCCTGCACCAGGTCGTGCGCCGCGATCACGCCGCGCCGGGTGTACTCGAGTCCGCCGCGCCGGATCGCGAGCAGCAGCATCTCGAGGCGCAGCCGCAGGTGCGGCGGCAGCGACGAACCCGACATGCCGCCGCGCGGCGTGTAGCGCATGTCGATCTCGTTGGGCTTGGGATCGGCCGGATCGCGCGCGTCGCGCACCCGCTGCACGCCCTTCTCGAGGTAGACGCGGGCGAGCTCGACCTCGCGCGTGATGTCCGGCTCGGTCTGCGACAGCTCGACCCGGCACGACTCGAGGACGCGGCGGTGGCCCTTGTACTCGAGGTTCTCCTTGTAGGCGATGAAGTCGGTGAGCTCCTCGTAGTAGCGCAGCACGACGTAGACCGTCTGCGGCAGCCGGAACTCCTCGAGGTTGATGTTGCGGATCGTCGCGTCGAAGATCATCAGGTCGTTGCCCATGCCGTCGATCGCGTAGCCCGGCTGGACCTCGACCGAGAGGTCGCCGCGCGCCCGCGCGTTGACCCGGAGGTCGCCGGCGAAGCCGTAGACGATGCCCGGCGAGTGCAGCATGCGGTTGTGCAGCCGCCGCTTGTCGATGTGGTAGCGCTCCGCGTCGTTCCAGTCCTTCTCGGTGGTGAGGAACCCCTTGAAGAAGTTGATGCGCTTGAATCCTTGCTGCGGTGTCTCACTCATGACTTTTCCTCGTCGGGCGCGTCTTCGGTGGACTGGACGACTTCCGCGCCGATACCGATGCCGGAGCGCAGGCCGATCGCGAAGAACTCGCGGAGCTCGACATCGCCCTTCTCCTCGGCAAAGCGCAGGTAGTAATGCGTGTGCGCCGGCTTCTCCATCTGGATGATCTGATGGATGCGGATGACCATGTCGGTGGTCACGGTCTCGTACTTCATCGGCATCGTCACGACGAAGCAGTGCGCGAGGTCGACCGGCGGCATGATCACCGAGTCGAGCCCGACCCGCGCACCGAGCTCGGCGCCCTCGGCCTCGACCCGGAAGCCCTTGAACGGCCAGGTGTTCTCCTCGATGCTGGGCTCGTTGCCGGTGAACAGGCGCAGGAACAGCGTCAGCCCGCGCTTGGTGCCCCGGATCCGGTACAGATCCACGGCGCGCTTGATCAGCGCGCGCTTCTGGGGCTCGGGCCAGTCGAGGTCGAGCGAGAACGCGGTCCAGCCCGACAGCCAGTTCAGGAAGTCGACCGGCGCGACGTGCGGGTCGTAGAACCGCCAGCCGTCGGTGAGGTTGACCTCGACCGAATCGAACATGTGCTCGAACAGGAAGCACAGCTCGCGGACCAGGTTGCGGCCGACCGCGTCGCTGCGGCGATAGATCGCGGGCAGGCTCTCGAGGTAGCCGCGCCGGGCGACCCAGATCGTGACCTCGGTGTCCTCGTACACCATCTGGGTGCGCGGTGGCCGCTGGTCGAGCACCGTGTCGCGGTCCTCGTAGCTCTCGCGGTACAGCGTGACGATCTTCGAGAACCCGGCGTCCTCGAGCAGGATCCGCGCCTTGGTGACCGAGCGCCCCAGCACGTTGGGGACGCGGATCACGCGGCGGTTGAGCAGGTCGGTGGCCATGGTGTTGCGGCTACTTGATGGCTACTTGATGGCTACTTGATATCGTCGCGGACTTTCTCCGCGACGTTGACATGAACCAGGAACGGGAGCTCGTCCTCGTCGAGCCGGAGGTGCTCGACCCCGACGTTGCGCAGCTCGTCGCGGATCTCGAGGGCGTCGACGCCCTCGACTCCGGGGACCTCCTCGACCAGGTGGACGAGCTCGGCCTTGAGCACCGGCCGGCCGAACTCCCAGCCCTTGCCGTCGCGCCCGCCGACGAGCGAGTGGAGGAACCGACGCAGCTTGTACTCGATGTCCTTGCGCAGCCGGTCCGAGGTCCCGACCGTGCGCCGGATCAGCACCACGCGCAGCGACAGGTCCTTGTAGCGCGGCCGCACCACGTTGAGCACGGTGCCGACCAGCTTGCGGTCGTCGAGGTAGCGCTTGACGTAGCGCAGGACCTCGTTGGACGGCACCAGCCGGCGCGAGAACTCCTCGCCGCGCAGCTCGCCCTTGGGCACCAGCGCGAGCGTGACGTGGCCACGGTTGGAGCGGTCCGGGACGCAGCGCGCCCGGGCCAGCGTGGTCGACGCGCGCAGCGCGAGGGTCTCGTAGTCCTCCGAGGTCACCGCGCGGTCGCGGCTCTTGATCGTGTACGGCGCGCGGTCCTTGGCCTCGTCGATGGTCTCGCGGTCGGCGCCGGCGGTGGCCTGCAGCGGGTTGGTCACCGACTCGATGTAGGCCAGGGCGCGGCCGAGCGAGGTCAGCGTGTTGGCGTTGACGTTGCCCATCGCGCCGCCGCCGATCCGGTACGGCCGGGCGTGGATGTTGTCCTTGGCCTCGGGCGGCACCATGCCGCGCCGGCCGTCGCCGAACGTGGCGATCCCGGTGACGTAGTCGAGCGTGTAGTGCCGGCTGCGCGGCCCCGACGCGAAGAAGCTGTCGACCCGCCGGTAGCGGACCCAGACCTCGTTGTTCTGCGGGTTGTCGGGCTGGACCATGCGCACCGCGTCGGCGCCGAGCTCGACGACCTCCTCCGGCGGCGGCTTCTGGCGCTCGCGGACCTCGATGGCCTCGTCCTCGAGCAGCGGGCCGCGCAGGAACTTGAACTGCTGCAGCGGCGAGCCGTCGGAGCTGCCGAGGATCTCGTCGGCGATGGTCTCCTGGTTGTAGGCGTCGATCGCGTTGGTGACGATCATGCGGATCCGCGGCGGCTTGACGTAGCCGCCCTGCTCGAGCCGCGCCCGCAGCCAGAACCGCTCCTCGGTGAACTTGCTCGAGATCACCCAGTCGTCGGGCGCGTTGAAGAACGCGAACCCGCTGCTGGTGAAGCCCTGGGTCTCGTCGTTGATCGACATCGACTGCCAGTCGCGGCCGTCCCAGTACTCCCAGACCACGCGCTGGCCGCTCTCCCACGACAGCCGCCGCAGGGTCTCGTACTTGTCGAGCTCGGTGGTCGCGATCTCGGCCTCGTCGGTGGGCAGCGAGCCGAGCCCGAGCTCCTCGTCGAGCGCGAAGTAGATCCCGATCGCGTCGTTGGGCGGCTTGGCCACGAACCCCAGGTACAGCGCGGGTGACTCCTCGGCCTTGGCCTGGAACGGCTGGAAGATCGTGTACTCGGTGCGCGCGACCTCGGTGACGTCGGTGTACTGGAAGTCGTTGAACGACAGCGCGTGCTTGACATCGCGGTAGTCCTCGCGATAGCGCAGCGTCATCGCGCGCAGCGCGGGCGGCCGGAGCTGGCGGTCGTCCTTGAACACCCACTTCTCGTTCTCGAGGGTGTAGGTCCCCTGCTCGCCATAATCGCCCTTCTCGATCCGGACCCGGATCCAGCGCTTGGCCTGGCCGTTGATCTCGAGCGCCTCCATGTCCTTGGGCCGGCGGAAGCTGACCGTTCCGGACTGCGACAGCGCCTTGGTGTCGTCGTGGAAGCCCAGCTCGTCGCCCGAGCCGGGCAGCGCGCCGCGCGGCGCCGAGCGGCCGAGGTGGCGCCAGCGCTTGCCGTCCCAGTACTCGAACGCGAGCACCAGCTGCTCGGACGGGTTGGGCCGCGGGATCACGCTCGAGTCGGCGAGCAGCATCTCGATCGAGATGTACGCGTCGGCGGTCTGGAGCAGCTCGTCGCACGCCAGGTACAGGATGCAGTCGACCTTGGGCTCCTTGCCGAACGGGTACAGGTTCTTGCCCAGGTCGAGGGTCAGGAACGCGTTGTTGTCGAGGTTGGCGTACGCGTTGGTCGGCAACAGGCCCTCACCGACGACCTCGACCCGCGCCCGGATCGTGTCGATCTCGGTGTCCTTCTCCGACGCCGGGATCTCGGCGAGCCGGCCGCGCATCCACAGGCCCTCGATGTGGTGGACCGACGTGGGTTCGAACCGCAGCGGACCCAGGAACGCGACCTCGCCGCGATCGACCTCGATCATCGCCGGCTCGAGCTCCTTCCACCGCGTGCCCTCCCAGTACTCCCACTCGAGGAACCGCGCCAGGTCGCGACCGCCGTGCTCGGGCGTGCCGAGGAACACGCGCAGCAGCGAGGACTCACCGGTGTTGGCGAACCTCGGATCGGACAGGTAGATGAAGCGATCGATGCGCTGCGCGCCGGCGAACACCTCGAACGCGGCGCCGGCGGTGCCGGGCACCGGATCGAGGTAGCGGCTGTTCTCCGAGTAGTTGTTGCTGAACGACGAGAAGCAGCGGTCGGGCCGCGCCGCGCACACCACCGCGTCGCGCGCGGTCTCGAACGTGACGGTGTGCTCCTCGGTGGCCTGCGGGGTCGAGATCTGGGTGCCGCGCGGCACGCGCTGCTTGACCGTGCCCTCGACCAGGGTGAACCGGGTCAGCGCCCGCGCCGCGCGCGGCGCCCGCAGCTTGATCCCGAGCAGGTTGAGGAACGCGACGTAGTTCTTGTCCGGGACCTGGTTGAGCCGGTAGATCAACAGGTCCGTCATCCACGCCGCGAGCTCGATCAGCGTGATGCCCGGATCGGACGGGTTGTGATTCGTCCACTCCGGCGCATAGCGCGGGATCATCGAGATGGCTTCCTCGACGATATCGTTGAAGGTACGGTCGTCCAGTTTCGGCGGTGGGATCATGGGGATTTGGCTCGGTACTAGAGGTTGTGGACGCCGCTAGCGCCGTTGGGGGCGTTGACGCCGTTCTCAGTCGCCGGCTCGATCTCGTCTTCGGGCTTCAAGTAGAACGGGAACACCAGGTTGCGCTTGTCGTGCTTGCCCGCGATCACGTACTCGAGGCGGACGTCGAGGCGGTTGGGCTCGTCGGGGTTGGGCTGCGCATGGCACACGACCTTCTCGACCCGAGGCTCGAACTTGTAGATCGCTTCCTCGCAGAACACCTCGGCGCGCGCGCACGTCACCGGGTTGTTCGGCGCGAACATCAGGTCGTGGATGCGGCAGCCGAAGTACGGCCGGTTGATCCGTTCGCCCGGCGCGGTACCGAGGATGACGAACAGCGACTGCCGCACGTTCTCCTCGAGCTGCGAGCTCGAGACTCCGCCGTTCAGGTTGATCGACACCGGGAAGCGGAGTCCCTTGCCGAGGAAATCTTTTTCGTTCGACATGCTAGTGGGTGAACCGACCCTGGATGAACTTTCCGCACTTGCTGCACGAGATCCGCGTCGACTGTTCGATCTCCTCGATCGTCAGCGGGCGGTGGTTGCAGTACGGGCATGCGACCTCGTTGGGCCGGCCATTGACCACCATATCCAGCACGTCTTGCCACGCAATAAGGGCTTCCTCGTCCACGCGAGAGTCCTTTCGTTTCGACCCCTTCGAACGGTGAATCGTAAGAACACCCGCACGCGCGGTCAACGCATCGCGGGGACAATTCTCTCGCCTGGTTGACCGCCCGTCCCGACGCCGCCGCGCCACGCAGCGAGGACATTCGTGCCATGGCACGGCAATGGCCGCGGCCGCCGCGCGCGTGGCCCCGCGGAGCGCGCGGCCAGGGGCAGAGCTTGCTGTACGGCCTGCTCCTCCCAGGTGCCCCCTCGTGGTCATGCGGCTAGCCATATCACCATCGGGCCGGCGCCGGGTGCAAGCGCACACCGTCGAGATCGCCGCGTCGAGCGCGGCTGCCTAGGTCATTTCCCCAGCCGCGGGCCGGCGCCGCGACCGACCGTCACTTCTTCGGGTCGAGCGATGGCTTGTTCACACTGCCCTCGACCTGGACGCTGGCCCCGGTCGAGCTGCTCTGGGTGTTGACGCCGACGTGAACCTGGTCTCGTGCGGCGGCTTCCGGATTGTCGACCGCGCCAGCAGCAAAGTCTGCCTTCGACTTCACGGCCGATGGGTCGACCGGTGCGTGCTCGCCCACCGCGCCGGTCGCGCGGCCGCTGGCCTCCGACATCGCCGCGCCGCCGGGGTCGGCCGCCGTGGCCTGGACGCCCTCGACGGTGCCGCGCGCCGACTGGGTGCGGGCGACCGCGTCGCCGGCGCCCGCGGCGTCGACCGCGCCGTCGACCGAGACCTTGCTGGCCACGGTGCCGGGCGCGGAGGTGAAGCTCGCGACGTCCGGCGCCCCGGGCGCGCCCGAGGCCATGCTGCCGGCCGCGCCCTCGACGCTGGGCACGCCGGCCGGCATGCTGGTCACGCCGCCTGCGACGTTCGCGCCGGTGTTTGCGAGGCCGCTCGCGGCGTCGCCGCTGGCCACGCCGCCGACGGTCGCCGCCGCCCCGGACACGCCGCCGCCGGGGACGTTGGCGCCGCCGGTCGCGCCGCCGATCGCGCCGTCGACGCTCGGCGTGCTGGGAATGCTGCCGCCGACGTTGACGCCGGCCGAGCCGCCCATGCTCGCGGCGCCGCCGCCGCTGCTGACGTTGCCGCCGAGATTCGCGGCGCCACCGCCGCTGCTACCGGCGCCACCGCCACCGGCGCCGCTGATGTTCGCTGCCCCGCCGCTGGGTGCGCTGACGCCACCGCTCGCACTTGCAGCGCCGCCGCCGGCACTGCCCGTGACGCTTGCTGCGCCGGCCGAGCCGCCGCTAGCGCCTGCCGAGCCGCCGCCCGCGCCTGCTGAGCCGCCGCCGCCCGCGCCTGCGCCTGCCGAGCCACCGCCGCTCGCCCCTGCGCCTGCTGAGCCGCCGCCGCTCGCCCCTGCGCCTGCTGAGCCGCCGCCGCTCGCGCCTGCCGAGCCGCCGCC
>Ga0307515_10018627_pt1 | contig 12546 bp, 6 predicted proteins | sample 17_EM_MG_FD_194513 | JGI IMG/M metagenome (GOLD analysis project Ga0307515, IMG submission 194513) | Populus trichocarpa ectomycorrhiza microbial communities from riparian zone in the Pacific Northwest, United States - 17_EM | ecosystem: Host-associated > Plants > Roots > Unclassified | place... | reverse complement strand
TTACCCGGGATCCTAACATACACTAAATGTATGCTAGTTTACGCCTCAAATCACACTTCTATATTTCATTTGACAGTGATAATTTCATCACTTGGCAACTCACACAACAACCTTTCCCCTTGAATACACATACATTCAGTAATTCACATTTTACATCGGTAATATATATTAAATCATGGAATTTAACTAGAAGGTATAGGTGCGATTCACGTACCTGCAATAGAAGCTCTACCCGTGCTCCCCTGCTGCTGTTGTTGCACCATGCATGTGATCCCTCCTGCAAATCATAGGTTCATCTCATAAATTTTCCTCACTCAAGGATATGTTTTATAATAACCATATCAACAACCAATAAGTCTTTCTTTCAGTCATTTCTTAATATTTTATGTTTTTCTCATTTCACCCATTAATATTGTCGTTCTTTGTCCAACCACAGTTATCATTCCTTTCTTTATATTTGAACTGTTTCTGTTTAAATCCCGAACTATCACTGTCTAGACATTAAAATGTTACTATCCGGCCTCTCCTCAGATTTTTAACTATATCTAGAGTTATAGAACTCTATTTCAAGCGAGATTGGTCTCATTGGAAAGCGAAGACATGAGGCTACAAGTTCTCTAAAGGAAGAAGAACCCAATTCTGCTTTTAAGACAGTCAAAATTGTTCATCAACAAACATTTGGACTATTACTGTCCAATTGTTACTGTCTGACATCTCCTCATATTTTTAACTATATCTGGAGTTATATAACTCTAATTCAAGCAAGATTAGTCTCGTTGAAAAGCTAAGACATGAGGCTACAAGTTCTCTGAAGGAAGGAGAACCTAGTTCTGCCTCTAAGATAGTCAAAATCGCACATCAACAAATATTTGGACTGTTACTGTCTAGATATTGAACTATTACTGTCTAGGCATTGAACTATTACTGTCTTGAACTGTTACTATCTGGAACTGTTACTGTCTAGATATTGAACTGTTACTGTCTTAAACCGTTACTGTCTAGGCATTGAACTGTTAGTGTCCAACCGTTACTGTCTAGATATTGAACTGTTACTGTCCAACCTCTCCTCAGAGTTTTAACAACATCTAGAGTTATAGAACTCTGTTTCAAGCGAGATTAGTCTTGTTGGAAAGCTAAGACATGAGGTTACAAGTTCTTTGAAGGAAGGAGAACCCAGTTCTACCTCTAAGATAGTCAAAATTGTTCATCAACAAACATTTGGATTGTTACTGTCCAACTGTTACTGTCTCGTTTTTGAACTGTTACTGTCTGACCTCTCCTCAGATTTTTAACTATATCTGGAGTTATAGAACTCTGATTCAAGCGAGATTAGTCTCGTTGGAAAGCTAAGACATGGGGCTACAAATCCTCTGAAGGAAGGTGAACCCAGTTCTGCCCCTAAGATAGTCATAATTGCTCATCAACAAATCAGACTTACTGCCCTACAGGGTCTGTCATGACCCAATCTTAGTTGATAACCCACAACTGGAATTCTACAGCTCCAAATTGAGCAAGACCAATTTTCTTAGTTACCTAACATCCAAAACTACAATTTCTATGTAGGAACCTGGTTCTAATTCCCTCATCCTCCTATCCGAAATCTTACCGAAAGTCAGGAGACGAGTCTGTCCAGATTCATTACCCCCCTTCCCTTCACACATAACTTTCACAAACTACCTTTTCTGGGTAAATTATCATGGTTTCACGTCCCCAATCACATACCACACATGAATTAACTTAATTTTAACAATAAATACTTTTCCTCCAATTCAAGTCTAAGAACCCTAATCTATAATTCACATCAAGACATCAATTCATTATCGAATTTGAAATGACTTATAAGATCATGTTTAGAACACCTTACCCGGTACGAATCAAGGTTTCGATCCTTTTTTTTCTTTCTAATGACAGCCGGCCCTCCCCTCTTTTCTTCTTGTTCAATTTTTCTTGTTAATCCCTTGCCCACCAGTGTTTATTCTACCTAGAACTCTTAATCTTGGATGGGTTCTTGAAATTTTAGTGTTTCTCTCTTGATCTGTAAAAATGGATACAAAAACTCCCTCTTTTCTTTCTTCATGATAGCTGCAGATTTGTTTTTGGTGAGAAGAGGAGTATTTATGCTCTATAGTTATTCTTATTTGCATTTAGGCCCCATTTTCTTTAAGTGTATTCATTTTGCCCCCACTTTTTTTTAGTTTAGTTTATTTTCTTTAATTTAATTCAGCCTTGATTTTCTAGGGATTTACAAATGGCCTTGCATGAAATCTTCAAGCTTTGACTTAGAGTAGCTAAATTGCTAAAATAAAAACTTGTATGTCGGTTTAGATACGAAACCTGTTTGCTGGCAAAATTCAGTTGTCATCTTTGAAAAATCATATCTCCCTCATATGACATCGTTGTTTGCTGAATTTTGGAGCGTTGATAGGTCTTTCAGTCAGAAATCTAAAAAAATTGAGTTTGCATCCAATGGGCTTCTTTAGCTCAAGATATTCAAGTCAGAATGGTCGAAGGTCAACATTGGCAGATTGCGAGATTTGACTTTGAAGGCTGCAATTTCCATGCTCTTCCTTATTTTATTTTCTTGCCTTAGATGTACAAAAAGGTATGGATGTTAGATTTTTAATTCCACTAGAATCACTTTATTTCGACCTCTAGAGCTCATGCTCTGCACAAAACATCAACTGAAGGTCTAATTTGCCAATTACCTCCAATTTACTCATTTTTGCATCTTTCATCCAAAAGTGCCTTCAAAACATAAAATAAAGAATATCAAGGCATTTTATATATAAAACATAGGCAAAATACTAGTTAAATGTGGGTGAAATTATCGAATAATATGGTTGCATCACAAATTCATAAAATATGTTAATTAAAAAAAAACTAAGAGAACGAAAGAAAAGAAGAGAAGACATACCTGAGCGTGGAGGAGAAGAGAAGGAATTGAGGAGAGAAGAGAAGAGAAGAGAAAAAACAAAAGGATGTTGGTGTTTTTTTAAATAAGGGGAAGAAGAAGAAGAAGAAGAGGCGCGTCTGTTGTGAAATGAGATATTCTAGTCTTTTTGTTGGGACATTTTACTGACGGTTTTACGAATGAAGAATTAAATATTAATATTTTTAATCATTTCGTCGATGATTCTTTTTGTAATATTTAATTCAATTTTTTTAAATTTAATCAGAAATTTTCAGAAACTGTCAAATATCATTGATGACTTTTCAATCCGTTGATGATTCTATTTGTAATATTTAATTTAAATTTTTAATTTTAAAAAAAATTAGAAACCTGCCAAATAACACCAACGACTTTTTAATCCGTCAATGATTTCATCTGTAAAGAACAATAATTAATAGTACAATTGAGTAATAAACAGTTCCAAAGCTCTCTGAAAATATCGATGGAATTAATTTGTCGATAATTCCTTTTGTAATTGATATGATGAACAATGTCAGAGAGAAGTAAACAGTTTACCAACATATTATGTTAGTGTTTTCATTTGTATATACCGATGAAATATTTATATATATTATCAATTATAATAAAAAATGAGGTAATAGTGCAAGGAAGGTAAAGGATATTCATATATATTATCCAAAATTGAAAAACATAAACATAAATAGTTATAGACTTTTTATATTTAAAACTGACTAGATGGGTTTTAATGAACTATTGGATATTCATAACTTGAATCTAAATACTATAATTTAGAATTATTTAATTACATATATATATATATATATATATATATTTGAGGTTAGTTATTTATTCAGGTTGGACAAGTAGCCGACCTCAACCTGAATTTTTTAACTTTGGGCTTTACAAAACCGAACCCGATAAAATTGAAAACTTTTCTATCTATTAAAGTTGATTCGGGTTGGTGTCCTAGTAGAGAGTATCCTACCTTCTCAGACAACCAATAAATCATAGGCTTTATTAAATACAGAAATCTGGAGAGTGTGCCCTGCCCCGCAGTTTTTTATTTAATTAAGGAAAAAGAGGTAAGGTTGGCTGCGCTTTTCTTTTCTAACATCTCTCCCACTATTTTCACTGCTAATCATCATCACAACAAAGATACAGAGAAAGGAAATGGGAGAACCATCAGACCTACAACATCAGCAATCATTTTTCAAGAAACACTGGGAAGGGTTTACAGAATTTTGGGGAGATAGATTTTCGTTTGTTGAAAACTATGCAAGATTCCTCAGGCGTGATAAACCAATCCCTTCTTGGTCTGATTCTGATGTTCAAGAATTCATTGCTTCAGATCATATTCATGGCCCCACTGTATTATTCCCTTCCCTTTCTTTTTACTTCTTTCGTACTGCTGTAGATTTAGCTTAGATCAGATCATCATTTGGGTTTCCCTTCCTTTACTTGATTTCCTTTCTTTTCTTTTCTTGTCTAAATTTTAGATTTTTTTTCATCTGGGTTTTTCTTATCCTTGCATTTTATGCTTCATTTGAAGTAAAGATTTCATTTTTGCTGGATTTTACTGCTTATCTGCTGATGATGGATGTTGGGTTCATTTTGAAAATATTTTCTCTCATGTTTTTATTTTTTTATTATTGATTTTGGGTTCCTTTTATTTTGTTTGTTTACAGTTGTACGAGTCCTTTTCCCTTTTTTTTTTCTAATAAAAAAAATGATTTAAGAGTTGTGTGTTTTATTTGAGAATAACCATTTGGACATATCTTTAGCTCTGTTAGAATTTGACTCGAAATTTATCTTTTCATTGTGTTAGGTATTTTGTGAATCGTTCTTATTTATTCTTGATGGTGCTTAGTCACTTCGGTATAATTTCCTTATCGGCACTTAAATCACACTCTTCAATAATGTGTCTCTGTCTTCAGTTATTTCACAGTTAGATATGAAATTAGTAACGGTGAAATAATATTCTGTCAATTGTAAGCTGCTCAGGTGATCTGCCAAATGAAATCAACCTGTTTCCAAGAACAATTATGTTGAAGAGTCGTGTCGGAAGAGACAATTTCCTTTGTTGTGTTATTATGGTATAATTTCAGCTTTAAATTGTTTATGATGCCTGCTGGATATCAAAACACCTACCTCCAAAGATGATCGTATTGTTTGACCTTTGATATTTGGGCACATGTCATGGGAAAATTCCTAGACACAATCTTTTCCTTATGCTAACATAATATTGAGGAATATTTATTTTATCGAGTATGGTAAACATGCATCAAAGTGATGCGGCAGTAACAAGAGGTAGTCACCTAGCAACAGGTGGATGCAATTGATGACTTGTGGTTAATTCAATGTTATTAACATAAAAAAGGTGCCATATTATGTGTGCTATTACCACCATAGCGCCATATTTGTGTGCTATTACCATCTCAGTTTATGTGATGGTGAGTTTGTGTAAGTCTGCTTCTCAGGTTCAACCTGAAAGTGCTTACATTATTGGTCAGAACCATTTGTTAAAACATACCGCAAATTAACAGGCTTGATTTAGACTTACTATTGTTATTGTTGAGCACGCTGTCTGCAATATCTCTTCAGCCAATCAAGCGCCTTTAGGCTTCCGAGGAGCTTTCTTTTTCCCTCCTTAGGCATTAACAGAGTACCCACTCTAGTCATTGCATAAATGTTTAATGGGCCATTAATAGTAGTATTGTCAAATAATATAGTTAAAGGTGAATAAAGTCTTTAGGTTACCTGTAAGTTGATTAGATCACATCTATCACTGAACAAAACTTGAACCTCAAATGATATTATTAGTTAAGTATCCTGCAGCATCTGAAAATATTACAAATAGTTTGCTGGTCTTCCCAAGTTTCAAATTTAACTTCTTGCTAAAAAGAATACAGTTATTTTGTTATTCTTTTATAGAAGCTGAGCTTTTAAGACGGCAATTTGTACTTATTTGTGTCCAAAATGCCTCATAACAGAATTTATTTGTGTTGATTAATTACTAGGGTGAGAATAGAGTTATATGTGTTTGGAGTGTTTTCTTTTAACTCCCTGGTTTGTTCTCATTTTTTGATGGCTATCAGTCAATGGACATTTAACAATGTTTTTGTTGTTTCCTTCGAACCTCTTGGGCCCTTACACCTGACTTCAATATGTGCATGAATTAAGTATGCTCTGGCAATATTTGACTGCTTTTTTTATCACTTATCATATCATGGATTCCTTAAAATTCTTACATAAAATCTATGGCATCATTTCTGCTAACCATTCTTGTTGTATGCAATATGCATACCTAATCTTTACTGACTCAATTTATGAGAAGTTACTGCCAAATCTTGCCCCCGTGTTTGCATTATTTATGTATTGTTTCTTGGATGCCCATCAATTTCACTTTTACCCAGCATCTGATATAATTACTGCTGGGGATTTTGTTATCACTGTATTTTTTTCTTTTTGCGAAGTATTTGTTTGCAATCTCCTGACTGGGTTGAAAATGGCTGAAACTCTTCCTCTGATGAACCTTGTTGTACAAATCAAATTTATTGGATCAGGGTTTTACTGAGTTTTCATAAAATATAAAGTTTTCCTGCAGAAGAAGGCAGATACTAGGATAACTATCATTCCATGTTCTGATGGTTCCTGTTTTGTAGCATGTTTACTGCTTGATCTTTATTTATGGAAAAGCTTGAATAAAGTTGTCTTCTTTTTCAGCTGAGGACTGCTAGGGAAGCAGTAAACTTTGGACTTACAGGAAGTGTAATTGGAGCAGTATCAACAGCAGGTGTTGCCTGGAAATATTCAAGGAGCTTGCATGGTAGTCCACTGCCTCCTCACTCTATTTTTTATTGTAAATATAGTCTTGGAATTGAATGTGTCCAGTAACTTAAGGATGAAAGAGGATTTGAATTTTATTATTTCGATTGAGCCATATCACAATGATTTCTGTTTGCAGTTGAACATGTTAGTTTATCTTTTAGTGAAACCTGATTCCACTGTTGATTGCTTAGTAACTTGCAAGAGATTTCTACTTTTGGGGATTGTGTTTCAGGCAAATCCAGTATGCTTTAAATATGCATAAATATGATTTATAGGGACATAGAAATTATAGGACAGTGGAATCATATTCTCAGCCTTCTTGTCTTTTTTGTTCCTTTTTCTTTACATGTTAAGAGTTTTATTGGCATGACTGATAGTGGAAAAATCATTATTATATAAGAACTGGACCAGCTCCCCAGATATTTTTATGTGCTTGCAAATGAACTGAGTTGCTTTAGTTTCACGGTGAAAACAGGCCAATTATCATTAACAGAAGTTGCAGAAAGAAAAGGTGTTCTATCATGTTTTCTTAGTTATGAAAAATTGTTTAGCTTCTTACCCTAATCATATTTAACAGGTGCTGGGCTGTCCTTTCTAGCTGGAGGTGTTTTTGGGTGGACATTTGGACATGAAGTTGGAAACCACTGGCTACAACTCTACAGGTTGGATACCATGGCAGCACAGGTTAAGTTCATTGAGTGGTGGGAGAAAAAATGTGGAGAGTAGTCTTAAGTTGGACTGTTGGTTGAACGTGGAGCTTCACCGAAGAGTCGTTCACCTTTTCAACAATAATATAAATGCTCCATTGCAGAAAATGTAATGGCAATTTGCATAACTTGTGTTTTATGCTAGAATCTTGAAAATATCATGGATTTACTATCGTTGTTCCTTGCCTAGGATGCTAATTGATAAGAATGCAGTTTGTGTGCTGTTGATGATAATAATAAGTTTCCTTGCGCTTTTTTGACATGTGCATGTTCTCTGGCTGCAGAATTTGTTATTCAACTGAAATTCGTTTTACCTTGAATTACACTTCTGTTTAAACAATATCTACTGTGTTATGTAGTTTAATGCCCTTTTTTGCCCATCTGATTCAGTAAGGATCTGTCTTTAGTATGACATGGTTTGGGGTCATAATTGGATTCCTCATCTCTGCCAAGTTGCACTCAAGAAGTGGCAGCTCCACCTGTAATTTGACTTGGTCCAGTTGCATCACGCATGTAATTAATTAATAACTAAAATTACGTGAGGAGCAGCAGGTACTGTTGAAGCGAGTGTAACTGATCTAACAATGGGTATGGTTTGCTTCTCATTTATAGTAGTGAGATGTGCGTTAGCTCGTTACCAACCTCTTGAGATTCTGTTTATAGAACACTCGAAATGGGAGCGTGCATCGTTGTTACATAAAGTTTTTTTCTTTAAAGGGTTTCTCTTGTGCAGCTCAGCCTCAAGGCTCAAAAGTAAGGACCATTCAAAAGAAATGTTGCATAATCAATTTGAGATGCAGATGAAAGTAAGACGTTTCAGCAAAACTAGCATGCTGAGAAAAGACTCCATGGATTAAATAAACTGATTCTCAATCACGCATGGCCAACTTTAGTTTCTTAACTGAAAACGCAAGGAATTTACCCAAAGTTTCTAGTCAATTGTAACTTGAATATTAGCACGCCTACACATGGATTAGAATTGTATTCAAGGTCATCCTCGTAAACTGATTTTCAAACATCTACTGGAATAGGTGTTCGAATGGAAGACGACCTTTTGCTCTAGTTCTTTATTCTAAATCACATCTGACTTGCCATTCCGTTTCCCTTTCGATAACATGACTATCGGGTAGCTTTGAAGATAGGGGGGGCAAAGCATCTCATCCACAGCATCCTATACCTGCAAAGAAGAGATTATGTGAGCATTAATAAAGCCGTAATTCTAACCAGAAAATCGGGCATTCCATTGTCAAATTAAAACGAAGGGGAAAAAACAAAAGGCAGCATTAGGAATAAAAATACCAGAAAGCAGGCTACGCTCATTTGACTTCACAATTCTCACTGGAAAATGGCAAATCACTTTGAAAGAACAGACAAGAGCACAGGTAATAAAAATACTAAGTGACAACAACCCAGAACCATGCCTTAGCAGGAAATTTAGAATTATATGCAGGTATAATGTTCATGCCTGCTACTCTATCTGGGTCATGGCATTTCTACTGGTTGCCGTTGGCTCAATTAACAAATCTTTGCACCATTTTCTTAAATTCATTGCATTTATCAACAAGAGAAACTTCCAATCGAAATACCCAGAGAGCTCATTCACCTTAAGCGCAATGATGCAGAGCTAAAGGTCCACCCATTTATGGTAGCAGGATTAAGAAATATAAATCAGCTAAAGTCTGAAGAAAACTAGAGAGCTCAAAGTTCAACCACGAAAAGAGCTCTATTTGCCAAACCAAACCACATTGGACCAGCTGCTCACAGGTGTACTCGTCCCCGAATGGGATTTTTAGAGATTCTTGAAGCCACAAGGCAAGAACCTCTCTCGAGCTGGATTATTATTAACATTTTCCTTCTTTTTGAATTGATGGGATGAAGTTGCGCTAATCAAATTATCACTCTTTCCTGCTAATTCACTGTTTATTCCCTGAAAATGCTCAGGCCAACCATCAAATCTTTGCACAGCTAACGTAAGTTGAACTAGACAGTCCTTTAAAAAGGACATCGAACTATTACACCACGGGTCCATCACCAAAGAGTGCAAGCTGCAATTACTGTTAGGATTAGGCCCTATAAACATACCAAGGATCACCTGTTTGTCCTACCAATCTTAGACACGGACCATCAACAGCTGAAAGATCTGGTATGCTGAATCACCCAAGTGTTATTTGCTTTGTGGAGTTACCCTTTCAAGATGATAAACAGGATGAACCTGTGTCTTGTAACCTACCACTTCTATTTAAGTCCAAAAAGGTTAAAAGAAAGGAAAGAGAAACTGCAACTTGACTATCTTCACCAAATGAATCATCTATTGTTTCTGAAACAATACAATAACTGTTTTGCTTAAGCAATATCCTGGTCTACCTTTTCTCCTAACTTTATAAAAATAGATACAAGCAGTGGATACTTCAACTACAGCTATAACAATAGTTGTGAGATGAAAATTAAGGCTCAAGGATGGTTTAATTTAAAAAGCAATTTGGCTTGAGAATCCACAAAAAAACACCTAGCTGCAACCTGCCTTCTGTTTTTGCTTGTCATCTTAATGCAAATCAGATAGGAATAGGTAAAAGTACAAATCCAAGAATATGCTTATTTTACTTGGAATTTTATAGGATATGTGGACTGCTAAGTGTTCATCCCCTGCAATAGAGTAACTTTAGTCTCAAACTGACTTGCCTCAGGAATTCACCAAAAACACCTGGTTGCACACCTGCCTACTGTATTTACTTGTGCCCAACTAATGCACCTTTGGTTCAATGCTGAGTAGGAACAGGTAACGGTATGATATCACGTACCTTATTTACTTGGGGTTTTGAAGGTTACCTGGACTGCTAAATGCTTCTCCCATGAAATATGACAAATCTTCACAAATATTCAGACTGTTTTTTCCCATAAATTCCATAGTTCTAGAGATCTGTCTTGTTTCACAAATTATAGCCCAGATGGAAGGAAAATCAATGACATCTAGTATAGCAATTCACTACGATAATAGTGAATTATTGTAACAATGAAATGGAAACTGTCACCAAATGGCTGTACTGGTCTTCAAAAAACAAGCTGTTACTGCTGCTTGAACTTTTGGCAAATGATACTGAGCATGTGGAAGTAGAATACCTATGAACTATATTTGCATTGATCAATACAATGTAAATTATAAGGACTAGGGATCAACCAATAAAACCAGAAAGAAGCATTTAACAAAATGCTTGGATAATTGGATAAAAGAAAAAACAGAAAGAAGAATCCACCAACGCATATTTGGAGAAAACAACTAAAAAAAAAAGCATCAGTTATATAAGAGTAACGGATGCATGCAACCAAATGCTATAAAAACAGAGTCTTTTTGAACTGGTTTGTGGATAATGTAACAGTGTACATGTTCAGTAGTTACAAGATTTTCACAAATTCATCACCAAATGCAGTAAGAAATGAAATCCAAATCAAAACATACCTTTTCTTTTAATGTTGATAATAAGATTGTGAAGTGGTACTTAAACTGAGCCAGAAATAGCAGCACGTGAAGCTTGCGTATTGGTATTGGGATCGGTCATTGCATGGCAGCCACCCGGGGCGGAGCTAAGATTATTTTATTAGAGGTGGTCAAAAATAATATAACAAGATATAATATTTGTTTTAATTTATTATACATGACTTGTAAAAAAAACTAGCATGATTTAGTTTTATTCAAATAACTTACAAGAAAATCATTCTCTATCCGATTGCGAATGCTTGTTCTAACAATATTCATCACTGAGAAAACTCGTTCAGTAGTTGTTGTCGAAACAGGAAGAGTCAAAATAAGCCGAATTAACCTATCAACTAGTGGATAAATATTTTTTTCTTTTTTTTTAAAAAAAATCAATTCTTCTTATTTTGTTCAAGGTTCAACCTAAAATCAAAACATATATCGTGAGAAAAAATTGATAATTTTGATGGCTCTGCTAAAAACAAAACATAAAAAAAATTCAAGTATAATCAAAACAAACCAATAAAGTATATCTAATTAATTAGGAAAAAAAATCACTATCAAGAATTCAAAAAAAATTGTTAGAACTAGCAAATCTGAAAAAAAAAAAGAGCAAAAATAATAAAATTATATATAAAAAACCTTATAAATTCTTAATAAACATCTCAAAACAAAATAAAAATATATTTTAAATTTAAGTTATCGATACCCAATTACTTTGGTTTTTTTAATTAAAGATGAATTAATCATTATTTTATTTCAATTTTTATATAGAAAAATTTTGTTTGTGATTTTTATCGACCGGCTGCATTGCAAGCATTTATATTAGAGCTGTGGGGGGAGAGAAAAGGTAACAAAACACATTGATAATTTTATTTTATTTTTTCTTTCCGCATGTAGGTACATAAAATAGGCAAAGTCAAAGAAATTCAAAAGTAAAACAAAGGATAATAAATATATTTACTGTAAGGACTCATCTCATTAAAAAAATATTACAGCTCCCCATTCCGCCCTGCAAGGACTCATCTCATTTATATTAGAGCTATATTTTTTTTTAATTATCAAATAAAAAAAATAAAATATCTTGCAAGGGCCCAGGCCCTGCTTGCCACCCCTTCATTCTGCCCCCTGTAGCCACCAACCTCCGGTACTTGCTGATTGTTAGATTCTGCAACTGAACCGTCCTCCACATTATTTAATACAGAAGAGGTTCTCTCATCATCTCTGGTTTCTAGACGCTCCATCATGCGAGATACTGTCGCAATTCCAGCATTGACCTCTCTTCTAACTTCAGAACCTAGATCTGCCATTGTAGTATTGCCAGAAAAAAAATCTCTCTTTCCATCCATTAGTACACTTTGAAATTGACTCTTTATATCTGGAAAGGGAAGTGGGTGGCATATAAGCATGGATTCTGATGCAGGACAATAAATAATAAAAATAAAAATAAAAAAAAGAAGTTTTTTAAAAAGAAGCTAAGAAAAAAAAGTAAAAAAAAAAAGAAAGGGGAATAGAGATATGCAAAGTCTGTAATATTTTCATTAATCATCAAAACTACTTAAAATTTAGAAAAGTAGGGTATTAATACTAAAACCCTAACTAGAACAAGTGATTGAGCTTATGGCCCACTA
>Ga0307515_10018626_pt1 | contig 12546 bp, 8 predicted proteins | sample 17_EM_MG_FD_194513 | JGI IMG/M metagenome (GOLD analysis project Ga0307515, IMG submission 194513) | Populus trichocarpa ectomycorrhiza microbial communities from riparian zone in the Pacific Northwest, United States - 17_EM | ecosystem: Host-associated > Plants > Roots > Unclassified | place... | reverse complement strand
GTTAGGAAGCCCGGGAGCCAGCAAATTCCGAAAATCCCAGGTGTGGCTGCGATCATAGAAGCATGGCTAATCTGTTCTGGTACCAGGCCATAAATCGGACAGACGCACGTGTCGAGAGAATCAATCCGTTTGCTTGTTTGGAGCATCAGCATTCGATCGAAGCTTTGGAGGGTACCATATATATCGAACAGAATGAGGGTGGGATTGAGTGGTCGGTGCGGACTTACCCCTTTGAGGTCGCCGTGCACCGCAACCTCTACCGCCTCGCGGAGCTTGTACATAACAAAATTTTAGGTCAGCAAACAGCCGGTGGCGGAATTGGGTGGCGACGATGAGTTAGTGACCAAGCAAGTACAGGGGGTCGATGCTGTCAGAGTCCGCCTGGTTACGGACAAGCATAAGTAGGAATTCTTCGTATCGATGCTAGGGAATGACAGGGAGTGCTCATGAGACAACCTCTTCTGTATGACGACCCCTTCCATAGGACCTGCGAGGGTCGTAAAAATGAAAGCAAAGTTCACCAGGACCGTGTTGCGTACCTTTTCAGCCTCCATCGGATCTCGCGTAGGGTAGGTACGAAAGGCTTTGAGTGCCACGTTTTTCGTCCGATACCACCCTCACCACGCGTCGGCGAGTTACTTTCATGCCCTCCTATGGCCCCATATCTTTCCAGTCCAATAGATATAAATTGACCTCTGCAGGAGTTGGGCCGTGGCAATGGGGCCTGCCCTCAACGTCATATTTTGAGTCTCCCTCCAATCGATAGATCCGATAACCTATTCATCGTGACCGTCGTCAAGTAGTTGATAGTATCCTGAAGACAAGACACGGACGGACCTGATCAAACGCATCCACCAACTTTGTTGCATCTTCCCGGTTCAGCCTGGCCGCGTGTATAGTTCTTGCTCGACGTGGAGTCCACGGGTGTCCGCTCTGGTCCTGGGGGGTTCATACCATTCAACGGCTGGGTGGGGTCCCAACCTCTCCAGGTTGCCATTTCACAGTTCGCCACCAGAGCGTGGCGTAGTTGAGGCGCGTAGGAAGTCGATCCAAAGTGAACAGAGACAATGTGGATCCGAACATTTTGCTTCGCGACGGTGGTGAAACAGAAAGAGATCATAAGGGTGGGGGCTCGTTCGGCGCTGGCGGCTACAAATAATTTTTTACCCCTAAGGGATCGATCAATTCACAACGATTTTATTCCTAATTCAAGCCGAGTCCCCGTATCGGCTGTGATTCTTAGCTAGGCGATCCTATCACTCCTCCCCGGAACTTCGTCTCCCATCGCTCGTTGGCGTATTTATCTCTGGTATCTCGGAGACCTGTGGGTTCAGCGAGGTCTCTGCGTGTTGGTCTCATTGGGGGATCTCGATCACGTTAATGTACTATGCCCGAGGGTCAACCAACTGGGTGCACCCCTTTCCTGAACCCCAAGCAAGAATTTCCAAGGCTCTGGGCGCGACAGAGGAGGCGGCCATCCTCATCATCAAAAGAACTTTCACTTCCGAGGGACCCCTGGAACATTTGGACACAACGTTTAGTTCCTCCAACCTGACCTTGATTTTATGAACGTTGTGGCCAATGCCACCAATCACGAACTAGAACGAGGCCGATATCGGGCCTAGTGAGCGGCTCGGGGTCCCAGAAGGAAAAGTAGAACATTAACTCACCAGTGCAGTCTTGGATCGGACCCGTGTATCTTCTCGAGACGTTCGAAGGAAATGGGGTTCAGCGTGCATCCCAGGAGTTGGGTGTGAAAGAGCATCAATATGAACTTTGAGGCTAGACGCGTATATCTTTCGACGGTCCTGAGCCTTCATTTTGTTCCTGGAACGAAACACCGGTCCGAAAAGTGACCAATTAGTTTAACGGTAGGAGACAAACGCGGGGAAAGAAAAGAAGGAGACTTACAACTCTTTGGGGGTGAAAGTTGTCGTTCGAGAATGTGATCCCAGATCTTGCGGCGTTTTACACCGTCGACATCCTTCTTCGCCTCTGGGCGAGTACAAGGATAAGTTCCAGACGGAAGGGTGTCAGTGCTCCGCTTCTGACGGATGACCCCGCTGGACTTGGGACAGGATTTGAACTTTGGACTGGGCGGGGAGAGATCCGCAGATCCGTAGATGGTCATTGAGCCCCGGCGACGGAGGGAGTCGTGCCTCAGAAGGGCACTGGAGCGACTTGGAGAGCAAGTTGGAGGGATCTGGGGGCTCGGTGCACCAGGTTGATTCGGCAGGAGCCGACAGGATATCGGATGACTTGGGTTGATATCAGTGGTAGTCGTACTGACCGACGGCGAGAAGAGCCATTTCGGGGATGATAGTACAGCCAAGGCAAAGAGAGAGCCGTCGAGGGATGAGTACATGGTCTGGAATGGAGGAGGGAAGAAGGATATGACGAAACGAAGGTGAGGAGGTGAACATGTGTTGGATGCATAGGATCAGGCTCCGTCCCAGTTGACCGAGTAGGGATCAGATACTGAAATAACGGAGGAAATGCAAATTGAAGAAACAGGTTCCTGGTGGTTGGCTCACGAATCCATTCCTAGTTTCGATCTTCCGACAGCAACCATCACACGCTCATCCCCGCAATAGGAGGCTTTTTTATTATTTATCTATTTTCTGTCTATCGTTCGTTTAATCTATGCTTTCCCGGTGCTCGGGGAAAGGAAAGAGGCAAGGATGTTCCCCTCGAAAGAAGCTGATCATGATCTTCTGTCGGAAAACTGAGGCGCCTTCTGGAATAACTTGAATAAACAAACAAGAAATGTGACAAAAAGCGAAAACGTGGATTATGTAAACACGGTATCTGCCGACAGTTTGACACGTTGCAAGTAACTTCGGATTAGGGTGAATTCCAATTCCGCGCGGGTCCCTGAGCAGATTTTTTCAATTTGCATTTCCTCCCTTGCTTCTATCTGATCCCGCGCAGGATTGGATTTCAGCGCACCAATCCGAAGTCACCTGCAATGTGTAAAACCGTCGGCAGAATCCCTACTTTTAATCCACTCATTTTCTCGTTTTTGGTTCTCTGCTTCTTTTTCCTTTTCTCTCTATTACCCGATTTGTCTCAGTCCGAAAGCCCTCCCGCCGCAGCCGAGATTGACGCGCCTGCATTTCTCTTCATCACCCGGAACCAAAACCACTCGGGAAAATTCCTTGGTGAACTAATGCCACGCTCCGGTATAACCCCCCTCTGGATCATCACCTATGCTCCCCTGTGGCCATAGTCCATAACGATACGGGTGCGGAATACTTACTGAAGTACACGACTCAAGCCCTGCATAACATCACATCACAAGGAACGACCTTTCGGTTAATGCTTCTCTAAACGGCCCGGGGGGAGCATCGGGGGAATACTCCTATCACTTCCAAAGTGTCAGAAGTGCGATAAGTGACGGGAAGTGCACTTCCTGTCACTCGACACACCGGCGTACGCAAGAGCTTTTCGCACCATCGACAAAAATGAAGCGTCAAGAAAAGGCCAAGTCCGATGCGCCCTCACTGCCAGACAATATCCCAATCTTTCGAACGTCTACAGATATCTATGGAAGGTACCTGTTCGGTGCGCGTAGTGACGAGTGGGTGATTCTCCTGCCCGTGCAGGACTCGCGACCGGGTTGACCGGTCTAGGACAAATTTACCTCAGCATGCGGTTCCTCACGATGGGGGGCCAGAAGAAGGATCGCAGACAGCGGCCTGACATCCCCGAGGTTCTAAAAAACTCGAGTCAAGGCACACTGGTGGGTTCTCATTCATCCGTTTAGGCTGTGGTCTCTTGCTCAGGAAACGTACAAGCAATTTTCGGCATAATTTACTTCTTGCTTCTCTGAATGTGTTCTGTAACACCAGAGTAAGCCTTTATGTTGGCGGAAGGCCGAATAAAATTTGTCATTGTTGGTCCCTGTGACGCACCGCCCATTTTTTGCATGTCCAAGATTACATTCATCCCCATGACTGCGACTACGATTCAATCCTTGATCCTGGACGAGCCTTATTTTCTCAACGAACTTCAGGCAAACAGGCGTCCGGACGTGAACTTGATCGGCCCCTTGGTCGGTTGGCGCTGGTGTGTTTTGCTTCCGTCGATTGGCGGTTGCATGTCTTGCACGAGTAAGTAATAACTACAATCCGAACGGGTGTCACCCAGGCCGCAAGGCCTTAACGTGCATGACGTTAGGTCATGAGTTCCCGGCACAGACAACACGAAATGGGGTGTGATAGTACTCGTATAAGCTTGAGGCAGGCTGGTCGACTAATCACCTCCCCAGATAACACGCTAGTCGCGACACCCCCTGTTCCGGTTCCCATGTCCACTTCCGCAGTCTTCCGCGTCAATCTTCCTGATTAAGGCCACCGACTGGCACGGAACATCCCAAGATAATCAAACAGGTGTTCACCGCCGATAAGGTCAGTTCATGATCAACCGCGAAGGGAATACTTGCTTCATCTTTGAACCGGCCCAGATCTACAAACATGCCAACTTACGTATTAGCTTTCCCGGCCAAACGCCCTCACCGGTCGGCCGCTCAGTCTCCGCATCGCTCTCTCTCGTTACGGTCGTCAGCCGGGTTAGAACGTCTCGAGATATTGACCGGGAGTTAATCACTGCTTTTGAAGCCAAGAACTATATCCGGATCGTATCATGCACCTCCAGGCATAGAGTATTGATCTGCTGCTGTATAAACACACCAGATAAGGTCAATTCGAGTCGCTCTGCCACAATCGGACCCTGGACTCGGCTTTGTTCCTTCCGTGGGAAGAGTTCCATGATTCGTACTGCTTCTTGTTTAGAGGAGTTTTTTGGCGCTTGCGAACTGGGTAAACCAGACGTTAACTCTTTCAGTCTGCTCTCGGTCCGGGCCGCCCACCGCTCAAGACCTCTCCTGCCATGGGGAGTCAGGTGGTTACTCGTTTCTTCGAGTCCTCCTTCCCCCTGCTCCTCTTCAGCGGTCATTAACGGGACCACGAAACTGCAAGCTGCCGAACGAGTCACAGAAATGGACTATAAGCATTTCAGTGCAGGGGTGTCATTATTCAGAAGCTATTCCGGGACTTCCGGCTGTCCATTACACCCGATTGAGTAGCTCAAAGCATCCAAGGCTCTACGCTGGGCAAGCTCATTCGGAGTCCCCACCTTGATGTCACTACGTGGTTCCGGGATACATCACAGAGTGTACATAGGTGGCTTTGAATACAGATTCAGCCTCTCCCTCCATTCGTTCTCGCCGACCAGAGTGTATCGAGGGCACAGTTACGCCTGATATAGCATCGGGGCGATGATTGCCGTGTTAGGAAGGTCATTTATTCAATCATCGTCGACGTCGGGCCTCAGATCTTCAGAAGTATGTTATAGAAATGAAATACTGAAAGCGTCCACAACTTGGGATCGACCGGGGAATGGAACTTGATATCGGCGAAAAGGTATTTCCGAGTGTGTGGAACCTGCGACGGAGCGGGGCAACGCCCCTTAAGTGTACCCCATTTATCGTGCTCAAGGGTCGACAGTGCGGTCAAGTAATCTCTGGAGGGAGATAAGGGTGACTTATTGCAGTTTCTAGACAAGGTGTCAATCAGCAAACGGTGTGTGTGGCGCGGCGGGTTCCTCCGCCGTTTTTTTTTCGATCGCTCATCCTTTTCCGCCTGGCTTTCCCAACGTCCGCTACTCGAATCAACAACTCGACAGACCCGCACGATTTCTGTGGCGTTACAACGGCCTCGCCGAGCACTTTCGGCCAGCGTTGAATTTTTCCAAAAACTCAGATTTCAAACTCCCGCGACCCTCGAATATGCCTGCTTTTCATTCCCTCAACGCTGATTTTTCTCCACTCGGAGTTTCTTCCAATGGTCTCTGGTGAGTGTACGCTACGTTGCTACGTTGAGTTTCCAACGTTGACACATTGTGCGTCGTGGTGAGACGACGTAACGGGTGTAGTTGTACATGCCCAAAGTGCCATCGTGAGGTGATTATCCAGACATCCAAACTATCGAAAACTCCAACTATTATACGCATTCTAAGGTAGCCCAATGTACGATAGACACGGAACAAACATGTACCGGCTGAAAGCGAATTCTTACTTGGTCCATGCCTCGAGGTCTGTGTTTCGCCAGAAATGCTATGTACGGCCTAGAGTGTCCCCACACGCCACTGATTTATGGAAGTCGGGTATGACATTATGGTCGCCGAGGTAGGAGGGAAGCTGGAGATGGTGGCTAGGGAGAACCTTTCGCCGGAGGTCATAACAGATCCAAAGCTACGCATAACGTGGGGATCATTGTAAATTTGACGTGGTAACGCAGTGTACACTCACCAGAAGAGATTGAGAGAACTCCAAGTGGAAAAACACAGGCGTCGAGGGAATGAAGAACAGACGTTTTGGGGGGCCGCGGGAGTTTGAAAGTTTTGGGAAACCTCAACGCTAGCTGGAAGCACTCGGCGACGCCGTCGTGACGCCACAGAAATCGCGCGTGTCCGTTGAGTGGCTAGCTCAGGTGACGGGTGGACGTCGAAAAAGCAAACACGAGAGCAATAGTGGAAAACCCCGCCCCGCCAGCTCATCTTACCGTGGCCCTAAGCCAAGAGACAGTATTCCACATATTCCGGGGTGGAACCCCGGCCCGTCACAATCCCATCATGTGAGAGAAGTTTAATGTTTGTCTAACCTCCTGTCACCTTCCAATCGCACACTTATCACATCCAGATTACACGAACATGCGGATAATCAATAAGCATACGCGTGCAACGGATCCGGGGTAGAATTTCCCCCTCGGAAACCCGGATGCCCTAGCCGCCACGGCCCACAATACGTGTTTCCGTGACTAATCAGCCGAAAGCGTGGTTACGTCGAGGCTTTTCAATTCTTAGGCAACACACGCCGTTCGCATCCTTACTGGAAGCACCTGTAGAACTTTGCCCCAGTTCAAATTTCAGATACCACACCATCTCTGTGTCCTAGGAAACTCCTTGTCGGAATTCGTAAGTGCACCATACACATTCATCCGACTCGATGAGAAAGGAGAATGCATCAGGAAAATCTCGCGGACTTATGAGCGCCCGTCTTTTCTCACCGGTTTCCCCCGCCAAATTTGGGCGCTTATGACCATTTCACTTCCGTGAAGTGGCCACTTGGCTTCTGGAAGTGTACTTCTGTGTACTTCCCGTCACTTATCGCACTTCTGACACTTTGAAAGTGATCGAAGTATTCCCTGATGACTGCTCCCCCAATCTATAACAATTCGGATCAGCTCAGCTGGTTAACCTTTTGGATGGGGTATAGCCAGATAGCTATGCGACCTCGTTCCACCTACATTGAGTACTCACCACCTATGGGCGCTGAACGTTTTTCCAGTAACCGGTTCCTTGTTCCGACAATATTGTCTTCGCCAACTGTGCCATATTTGTGGTCATCACAACGTTTCGCCATCATCACATATCAAATATAATGGACCGAGGAAGACGGAAGATAACCTTGTTGCCTATGGGGGATGCGCGAGTGTATGAGAGTGAACACTGAGAGACGAGGGATCCTGCCCCAAAATTTCGAGGGTATACGATATGAATACAGATAACCCAAATGGGATGGCACGCCCGCGTCTCCGACTTCGGACTCGCGTCGACTGCTCAGGTTTCCAAGTCAAGGTTTGGCTTGTCAGGTAGGCGCGCGTCCCTTTCCGCAACGCAATCCCTACGGTGGGTATACTCACAGCCATGAATGAAGAGCGTTCCCCCTCGACCACGGGGGGCGGGGGGATCGAGCCTGTCAGATCCTCTGTGGAAGATGGCGGAGCGGTATTGGTGACGGTCTCCAAAAGAACGTTTAAAGGTATCGGAAGTGGTTGATCTCCTGCAAGAGATGTGAGGAAACCTATTGTTTCTGCGTGTCCAAAAAATCTGCACTTACCTTGTGATGTTGTGTATAGGTAACGGTGGAATCCCTTAACAACTCTTTCATTGGTGCTATCAGTTGCACCGGAGGATCGGTGGGGTTGGATCCTAGAATCCCGTAGACGGACGCATCGCTCTCCCCAGGGTTCCTCGAAATACCAGTTCAGACGGACGATTCGGTCCAATAGAATCAGTTTCGGTTAGATAGTGACAAGTAGGTGTGTATTCTTCGGGTAGATGGTGATGACGAGCGGGTGTGGGTTCCCTTGTTCCGGCTAGATCGTGACAAGCTGGGTGTAAGTACATAAGCCTGTGTAGATCATTGCCCTTTCTCACGGCGACCCCAGGCGTACGTAGTCCATGCACGCTAGCGCCAGTGACCTATCACTCGAGTGACAGCCGTTTAAACAGCTGGAGCAGAACATACCTTACAATAATTCAACGTTCCGTCTTCCGGTGTATATTACTTAAGGGGAGAGTTCCATGAGTTATCATCTAACATCGCCTCCCTCTCCCTGACCAGGGGTCCCCATATCTGGCAGAACTCGGGCCTCACAGAGTGAGTAATAATCTCCACCATCGTGGGCATCCACTAACGAGGAGGCCCCTCTCCGTCCTATTCCCATATCACTACTAAAGACCTTACTATGCTCGGTGTCGAGTGGCCAACCGCGCTGGTGCTCTCTGATGTATTGGCCGGCTTGAGTACCGGTCCCGATAGCTCGCCGGACCCTGTACCTTCACCGAGGGTTAAACAAGCGGAAAATTGTGTTGATGACATGCTGTGCGACGAGAAGAGTGTGTCTTCTGCCTGTTCTCCCTTCCCAGACAATTTACCGCTAATCGCCATGCTCACCCTTAGGTTCTTCCATCCCGGTCGATATCCAAGTGCCGGCCGATGGGCGCTTAATTCCGGACGAAGCCGTCTCTCGGATCGAAGCGATCATCGTGAACGAGGACGGGACCAGGTCCATCGATTGCCTTCAACGCGAGGATGCCGCTCAGAGCTTTATTAATAGGCTACAAGAGGTGCGTCCCACAATCCTTCACTTCTGAGGCGCGCTCTGATTGCGTTTGTTCTCATTGACTACATCTCTCCGGTCTTTCACCTTCCACTATCAGGGCTTGGATCGCCCCGGCCTCCCACCATGGCTCCGGAGGAAGTGTTTGAGTGCCTTATGCCGTATGTGTGGTCATCGGGCTTTGCTCCCGAAATCTCTCCAGATCCCGCTTTGCTACAACCGATTGGAAGTCCCGCAGTACAGAGGTGGGTATGCGGACGTCTGGATGGGGTATTATCAAGGTCGGCGGGTTGCAGCCAAGGTTCTGAGAGTATACTCGACGAGTGATTTCAATAAAGTTAGAAGGGTATGCTGGCTGCGCTTCATTTTAAGCATGTACATTTTCCAGCTGACCATGACCCGTCTTGATACTAGCGGTTCTGCAAAGAAGCAATAAGGTGGAAAGCCCTTAGCCACCCGAACGTGTTACCGCTGCTGGGAGTAACGATGGGCAATAACCACTTCGTAATGGTGTCGGAGTGGATGGCAAATGGGAATATCAATGAATTTATCAAGTCCCATAAGGAGGCTAATCGGCTTAAACTTGTAAGGTTTTACCTCCACCACGGTTGGCCCCGCCCTTAATTGAGAACATCCTCTAACAGCTCAAAGACGTTGCCAAGGGTTTGATATACATGCATGATCAGGGGATGGTACATGGCGATCTGAAGGGGGTATGTTGTTGAACACCAGTCGCCGCCACCCCGCCTCCTGACCGGTTTCTTTTACCAAGGCCAATGTCCTAATCGATCGGAACGGCCACGCGCGCCTCGCGGACTTCGGATTTCTCGCTGTCGTCTCGGATCCCGCCAACCCAACCGCCTCGAGTTCATACACGATAGGCGGCACAATACGATGGATGAGTCCGGAGCTCCTCGCCCTAGATCACTCCCGTCTCAAGAACAATCGGCCCACGAAGCAGTCGGATTGCTATGCGTTCGGGATGGTAATCTACGAAGTGCTCAGTGGGCGGGCTCCCTTCCCGCAGTTCAACCACTATATCGTCATCCGGAAGGTCGTGGATGGCGAACGACCAGAAAGGCCAAAAGGAGTTGAGGGGGTGTGGTTCACAGACGATTTGTGGCAGATGCTCAGTCAGAGCTGGGCGCCTCAACCAGAGAGCCGGCCTAGTGTCGCGGCAGTGTTAGAGTGCTTGGAACGGGTTTCGAGGGGTCCAGATTCGCCCTCTCTGCAGTTGGATGGGATGGATGGGGATGGTTCAGACCCCGCGAGCACTTCTTCAAATCGTCGTTGCTTCTCGACATTCCTGCGCAGGATCCTGTGCTAGGATCATGTCTTCGAGCCGCATCGGGAAAATCTTCCTGGGCAAGCGTGGCCAAACGGAGTTGTGCGTGCCATCAACAACAGTATTCACCTGGTGTTATTGACTCCCGGCGTCCTCATATGCACCTTATTAGAGCATACCAGTCTACTCATAGCCTTCAGCTGGCCGTTGATCCATACTCTCCATGTAAATCTCCCCCAGTATTTGCATAAGCGTAGAATTGCATGTTCCGTACTAAGTTCCAGTTCCAGAAACATCCGTGCTGCCAGATCGAGCGCCTGTGATGACGATTTCAGCGGTTGTGTGCTACAGTGGCCTACGCACGAGCCCATTACACAGGTTGAGTTAATTTGGACGGCGAAAGGTCGCTTTCAGGAGGGACAGCATACGCGGTGCATGGTCGGAATAAAGAAAAGATGTCGGGTGCTCGATGATCGACTACTAGTACTCCGCTGTCTACTATGACACGACCACCCAAAATCTGGCCCGCCTGGCGACCGCAGTCTCGACAGCCTAAACGCTTGGCTTATAGAACTTATTCTTGGAGGGATTGTTCACGAACTGTTGTGCAACGGTGATGCTTTCTGGAACGCAATTCCGGCAAACTCCTCCGACCCCAGGCCCGGCGCCCCCGTCCGTGCGCGTTCCGCATGGGTACATCGAGGCAGTCGCAATGAGAAGTGGAGAGGGGAGCTGGAAACTACGGTCAAGGGGGTGCAGAGAACGTGGGGTGGAGACGGGCTTCGGTTGATTGGGGTACACGGGAGGGCTAGGTCGGATGAGCCGTGCGCGCTCGCGAAGACTGGGGACTCGCTGACTGTTTGGACTGTGCCAGGTGAATGCAAAGTGCGAGGATTCTTTATGGCAAGATGTAGGGTGTGTCGTGCGTGCTCATTGACTTTCTGGTTGCCCTGTGTATTTAGTTTATCTCATCGTTGATTCATCCTGTATTATATTTACAATCTCACTTTACGTTTCGTTCGCCGCAAAGAACATTCGGTTGTTCCGTTCATGCGCATATTTTTTGTGCCACGTCAGATGGCAGTTGAGTGATATGTCGGTGTGTACTTCCGCCACACTAACGAGTAAGGGTGTAGTTTGGCATTATGCGTCCATCCTTTTGGATTCATCATCTCCTCGATCGGGATGTTCAGTCGCCATTTCTTCAACAGTAAACACAAGAAATTACCTGAGCCTTTCCCCGTGAGACACCTTTCTGGGAATCCCTACCAGCGTCGCCCGTTGGGTCAGTTGGATACCAAGCATAGTCGAACATCGGCCCCGAAGGTGGGCAGAGTCATTCCAATCGGATCAAAAGGTAGATCGACATGATCTGACTGCTGGACCAGACGAGAGGAGCGACGGGGGCACACGGGTCGTTTCGCAGGACTGGGTTGGTGACGATGGAGAGCTTCCTGCATCAGAAGCTTGGAGATCCGGTGATATTGGAGGGAGAATAACTTGAGGTGAGCCGACGGGGGGGTTAAGGGATACGTGTCAATACCATTATAGCATTAGCTTCCTTTTAATGTCTGCAAGTCGCGAAGAGACCCCGGAAGAACACGGTGTTTGGGCAATTAGCGCAAATCAATACACAGTGGTGTTTGGAAATGGACTCCAACAGCTTTCCGTTCGGGTCGATGAAAACTTTGCGTGGCCACAAAGTCGACGGTAGAGTACGTGAGCCGACAGGCGGGCGACCTCTACCGCCACGCGTTGAAGGTCTTCACACCGTACGACGGGTGGGTGAATACATTTGGCTAGTGGGAAGTGAATCAACGAGCGTGACACGGGCAATGAAATGGAAACCCCTACTCGGAATGTGATACACTCAATTTGGAGACGGCGGAGGGACTACAATTTCCATTGGGTTATCCAACGGAAAACTGGATGAGAAATTGCACAGTAGAAGGCCGAAAAATAGTCTTGAATCTCGAGTACAACCTGGGTGGATGTGAAACTGACGAGGGGGAGGCCGAGTCGAGAAATTTTTGATATACGCGGCGGATTGAAACCACTGAGTCCGGGATATGGAGCGAAGGTACCTCGAGGTGGGCGAGCGTTTTTTGTTTGATGATTGGCAGAGAGGAAGGAGCGGACGTGGTGATAGCTCGATGGGATTGAAGTGTGAGTGAGAGACCTGGCACTGGTGGATCTCAGTCTCACTCAGATCGTTCAAGCGCTCGCGGTGGTCAGGCGGATATTCAAACGGAGGACCGCGAGGACGACTAGCCAGTGATTCTTTCATGCGCACGGGGACAAGGCTTTGTAGAAAAAGACTCTGGCTTAAACTGAAGATGTATTCCGACACCAGGC
>Ga0307515_10018625_pt1 | contig 12546 bp, 18 predicted proteins | sample 17_EM_MG_FD_194513 | JGI IMG/M metagenome (GOLD analysis project Ga0307515, IMG submission 194513) | Populus trichocarpa ectomycorrhiza microbial communities from riparian zone in the Pacific Northwest, United States - 17_EM | ecosystem: Host-associated > Plants > Roots > Unclassified | place... | reverse complement strand
CCGGGAACCCAAAATTGGTTAGCATATCTCCATTTGTAAATAAAATGTTTTATTCAAGACTATTTACAGCCTCCTCGCTATGACAGAAGGCCCGAAGTCAGTTGAGTGGTGGTGTCAGTTGAGTGGTGGTGTCAGTTGAGTGGTGGTGTCAGTTGAGTGGTGGTGTCAGTTGAGTGGTTGACCACTGTAGAATAATTCAAGGCAGTGAAAGTGCCCTAACAGCTATTCCCGTGCATTCCTACACTTTTCCGACTCAGGTCACTACAGTGCTTACAAAATCCTATTGAAGTATGGTCCTCGACGCGTCTTGCCTTTCGCATCTGCTCTGTCTGGTTGAGGTAAGCTCCAAGACTAACACTGGGCAGTTGGAGTTTGCATGTCACGTTTGTGCTTGAGTCAAATGCAACCTCAGTAATTGTAAGGATATATTTTTGCACACTATGCACACTACCACCATTTTCATACATAATAAATTTTGATTTGTTAGTATTTATTTATATTACTATAAGATTGTGATGGAGTAACGAGAGGTGGCAGGTGGCAGAAGGGAGTCCAGACCACTGTCACGGACAGTCCACCCACTGTCATGCATTGCACTGCCAAGCAGTGTCATTAGCGCGAAGTGTTTGGTTGGCCAAACAATTAGTGGAATTCCTGGGGGGAGAGCTGGGTGAGCTGATGGTGACAGTGGCATTTAGTACATCATATTGAACAACAGAAGGAGCATACCATTGGGAAGGCGGTTTCCTGAGTGCATACTAGCACGGGGGCTTGCAGGTGAGACAGTCCCAACTCCCAAGGTGTCAAACATTGGCTGGCTCACCAGAGTGGGTAGCCACTCGACAGCCTGCGCACTCCTGGGTTCTTTTCCTTGTCATCCTCACCCGGATAACTGAGCAGGAAAAGCCGCCCCAACCAAGCCATTCCCTACTTCATAACGAGACCCAGTGTACTTTCCCCTGGCACAGCACCACTCCACCTTGTCGGTCTCCTACCCAAGTCCAGGTGCTGCTCGTGTCAGTGGGAGCATGAGCCATTTGCTCCCAAAAGGACTTCCCCAGCTGGAACCTTCTCTGCATCCAGCATGTCCACCAGAGTCGTAAGACTCCATAATCCGCCACAGGTGACTAAGCATTGTGATGCCATCTAAAGAATGAACACGACAACATGGGTCAAACATGGTGAGCCTTTGTTTACCACTTGCACACAAACTGAAGAAAGAATCAGGTCTTTTTTACACAGCAGGGCAGATAAAACAATCATCAGTAGGAATATTTCATGGTACTACAGCAGGGTGAGCAGTTCATATCCAAAATGCCCATATATTGATCTACCCTGTCTTCCTATCATCTGCTGGTCACCTGCTGTGGCATTCTCAGCAATATAGTACCAACCCAGAGACACATTCCACCCCTACACAGTGTGGATCACAATCACATCCAGTTAGCTAGGATGTGGACCTTGGACTTGCAAATACTGTGCATTTGATAAATGATTTGAACAGAGGATGAATAAGACACTGTCAGGAAGACCTCTTTCGTGCTATCAGTACTATTTTGACAACCAATATCAACATGTGAGTGCCTGTAGACCCCCCAGATGCAATAATATTGCCCTTTTTTCCCCTTTTTTTTTTTCCTCCTTTTTCTGACAATCTCTGCTCCCTCCGGTCACTCTGATATCCTGCCACCAATCCTGCTCTTGCTCCCACTTCCCTTCTGATCCCCCTGTTCCCTCTCCTGCTCCCCATGACTCATGTCTCATATTTATGGACTCTTTCTGATGCTCCCTGATTGTATCCTGTATTTCCCCATGTTTGTAACATTCTCTGCTCACTACTAGACTCACTCTGATAGTGTAGACCCTCCACCCTGCATGCTCCACTATTTCCTCTTTGCTTCCACTCCTGTTCCACTGCATTCACATAGCCTCCACCTCACTGCCCATGTGTAGTTTCCACTTCCACATCACCCCTGCCTCTGCTTCTTACCACCTTTTTTTTTTTTTTTTTTTTTTTGTGGGTCAGGGAAGTCACTCTGCCACTGAGTCCATGAAGAAGCCTAAGGGGGAAATGGTCTCCCAGCCCCCAACAGGACAACTCATTAGAAACAGTGCCCCATCATCCAGCATGACTTGCTCTCTAGAGCTCTCCCTACCATCACCCGCAGGAATCTGGTTTAAGACCCTGTTGTCTGTTGGAGACACCAATACACTAAGTCACAGACAGGACTTACACCAAATCTGCCTTCTGCATGCCACTTAGTTCAGTGGCTGGGAGTGTGGGGGTCAACAGCAACAGAGTGCTACTGCAATACCCACTAAACCTGCAGGGGGCCTCCTGTCCGACATTGGCAAGGTGGTCCCAGCCCACGGGTGGACTGGGACGCTGTACCGGACCACCCTTAAATTGTTTAATGTCCCTCCCTGAGCCCCTGAGCTACACCCATTACAGGCTTGCCCAGAGGCTACTATCCCACACCTTACAGCAGGAGTAGAACCCACTCCCAGAGGGCGTGGGAAGGGTCAATAAGATGATGTTTATGGTAAAACTCCCCTATCCTCATGGGATGGGGAGTCACATGCTCACAGGGTCCAGTGTCACCAACCACTGGATTTAGCATCATTGGGCGAAACACCCTGGGGCTCCCGGAGGGACTCAGGGGTTTACTCATCATCATCAGGTGTCTTGGGCTAACAATCACCAGGCGAAATGCACAAAGGCTCCCAGGGGGAGTGTGATAATATTGCCTTTTTCTCCTCTTTTCCTCTTAATTCCGACGATCTCCGCTCCCTCCAGTCGCTCCGACACCCTCGCTCCGATCCCGCTGCTCTTCCGCCTCTCTTCCAATCCCTTCGTTTCCTTCCCTGCTCCCCATGACTCATGTTTCGTATTATGGACTCTTTCTGGTGCTCTCCGGTTTGTATCATGTATTTCCCTTGTGCTTGTATCATTCTCCACTCACTACTAGACTTGCTCCAATAGTGTAGGCCCTCCACCCCACGCACTCCACTATTTCCTCTTCGCTTCCACTCCTGTTCCACCACATTCACATAGCCTCCACCTCACTGCCTGCATGTAGTTTCCACTTCCACACCACCCCTGCCTCTGCTTCTTACCACTTTTTTTTTTTTTTTTTTTTTTTTGTGGGTCAGGGAGGTTGCTCTGCCACTGAGCCTGTGAGGGCTCTGAGGGAGATATGGTCTCCCGTCCCTCCTCATGAGGACTCAACAGGAGCAGTGCCCCATCAGCCGGCACAACCTGCTCTCTAGAGCTCTCCCTACTGTCACCTGCAGGAATCTGGTTTAAGACCCTGTTGCCTGTTGGAGGCACCAATACAGCCCTGCTCCATGCCAGCTCCTAAGGGTGAAATGGTCTCCTGGCGCCCAGAGGAGGCGGCAGAAGCTCCAGGACTTCAGTGGCCAGGAGTGTGGGGGTCAATGCTGACATGAGTGACTGTGCAATACCCACTAAACCTGCGGGGGGCCTCCTGTCCGACTTTGGCAAGGTGGCCCCCACTCACGGGCGAGTGGGGGCACCATACCAGACTGCCCTTAAGTGGTTTAACGTCCCTCCCTGGGCCCACACCATGCACCCTTTGACAGGCTCAAGTACGGGCCGCTATCTCCACTGTATAGAACCCACTCCCAGAGGGTGTAAGAAGGGTCCTGAGGATGACGTAAAATTTGTGGGTTGTTAGCTCCTAGGTAAAAGGCACGCCCACAGCTTTATCTGTAGGCATTGTCCGTGAGTCTGACTTTGGCTTTACTGGCCTGGCTGGCTCCATCATTCACCTCATCCCTGCTAAGGATGGGGCAAGGTTGTAATAGGGCAATCTTCAATGATGTCTCACACAGATATGGCATGAAGTGGAATCCGTCATTGTGGTGGGGTACAAAGGCTTGTATTTCTACAATGAAGTGAGTCTACAGAATGCTTTGAGCCTACATGGAGACAACATCATTGATCCAGACTTTACACACAAAGTGCAAACTCAAACTGTCACAAACCCTACATGGTCAAAGCCAATTCAAAAACTGGGGCCGGATGAAACCCACAGCCAGCTACATGTTACCCCGGATACAACTTAAGTGAGCAATCGGCTTATTATTCCAAGCTCACCAACAGCAGATTATTTTGATGCTCTTGGGCTGGTGGCAACTTGCTAGGCTGCCACTGCCATGGCCCACCCTGGGGTTTTATCCCCGGAGTTTCCCATTCCACGGCAGGCCAGTTCGAATTGCCTATTGGCGAGCCTAAGCAATTGGTCAGATTGCACGCTCTAGCCGGTTCTAGGCCCGGATCCCCGTCCTACCACAGTTACCATCTCGCCTCAGCTGACCACCCTGCAGCCAGCCAGGGTCACAGGCCTGACGCCGCAGAGGAACACCTGGCATCTCCACAGACTCCCTGGGGGTCACGGGGTGCCAGGGGGTCTGTGTTGCACACTGGGGCAGGAACCCTCATGCACCTGTCTTGGGCTATGCACTTGGGAGGAGTCGTGCTAGCTAAGACTAACGTCCCACGCCTTTACAATAGGGCTCAGCGCATGCCACTTACGATGTGAACTGGGGAGCTCAATGACCTGCACATGGTATACTTATGTGCTCGGCTCGTTTTCAAACCCACCTTTGAGTCTTATTGTTGCTGATCGCTAAAACCACATCCTGCGGCGGGGACCCAACAGGAAGGGCAGTGTGATGGATTCAGTAATTCTGATAATCTCCAACAGAGATTATGCGAACAGAAGCCGAAAGGAAAGGGGAGGGGGCTTGAGGCTTGTCCATTCACCAATGGAGTTCGGTTCTCCTCTCGTCTGTGCATGCTGGTGGGAATACAATCTCTGGCGGGAATAGGGGGGAAGTGGGTACGATGACTTACAGGCTTGTCAGACTGCGATAATATCGCCTTTTTCTCCTCCTTTTCCTCTTATTCCAACAATCTCCGCTCCCTCTGGTCGCTCCAATACCCTCGCTCTGATCCCGCTCCTCTTCCGCCTCTCCTCCAATCCCCTCGTTCCCTTCCCCGCTCTCTGTGACTCGTGTTTCATATTATGGACTCTTTCTGATGCTCTCCGATTTGTATCCTGTATTTCCCTCATGCTTGTGTCACTCTCCGCTCGCTACTAGACTCGCTCCGATAGTGTAGGCCCTCCGCCCCACGTGCTCCACTATTTCCTCCTTGCTTCCACTCCTGTTCCACCGCATTCGCATAGCCTCCACCTCACTGCCCGTGTGTAGTTTCCACTTCCACATTACCCCTGCCTCTGCTTCTCTCCACTTTTTTTTTTTTTTTTGTGGGTCAGGGAAGTCGCTCTGCCACTGAGTCCATGATGAAGCCAAAAGGGGGAAATGGTCTCCCGGCCCCCAAAAAGGACAACACAGTAGAAACAGTGCCCCATCATCTGGCATGACCTGCTCTCTAGAGCTCTCCCTACTGTCACCTGCAGGAATCTGGTTTAAGACCCCGTTGCCTGTTGGAGGCGCCAATACAGTCAATGATCTTGCAGCCTGTAGACCCAAGCCATGGAGACTTCAGAGGCTGGGAGTGTGGGGGTCGCCACCCAGTAGAATACTGAGGGAATACCCACTAAACCTGCAGGGGGCCTCCTGTCCAACATTGGCAAGGTGGTCCCAGACCTCGGGTGGACTGGGACGCCATACCGGACCACCCTTAAATTGTTTAACGTCTCTCCCTGAGCCCCCGAGTTACACCCTGTTACAGGCTCTCCCGGAGGCCACTATCCAATGCCTTACAGCAGGAGTAGAACCCACTCCCAGAGGGCATGGGAAGGGTCAACAAGACGATGTATATGGTTAATACTCCCCTATCCTCATGGGATGGGGAGTCACATGCTTGTGGGGTCCAGCATTACCAACCACCGGATTTAGCATCACTGGGCGAAACACCCTGGGGTTCCCGGAGGGACTCAGGGGTTTACTCATCATCATCAGGTGTCTCGGGCTAACAATCACCAGGCAAAATGCACAAAGGCTCCCAGGGGGAGTGGGGGTTCTCTCATCATTACCAGGTCATCCAGTTACCCTCAGGGCTCACAGATGCCGGCACAGATTTAGCCATCATTGGCGTACTCCTCCCACTAAGGTACCTTCAGGGTGTTACTCAATGGCGGACCATCACTAGCTGTCTACTAGGAAGTGCCCATCACTTTCCACAGCAACTCAGGCCCGCAGCTGCAGAGGGATACCTATGGAATCAGGGGGGAATCCTAAAGGGCTATTCACCCGAGTTGGTAGATAGATGCACCTGCCTGCCGGGAGGTAGATGTCACAGGCCCGCTCCCACAGAGGAACAACACATAGCAACATGCCAGGGACTTATGGTGACCCTAGAGACTAACACTGTCATGGCCCCATTCCAATACTGTACTGAGGTAACTGTACCACTGCTCAATGGGAACACTCCATGCTATACATCCCCAGTGGTCACACCACCAAGCACATACCCCTAGTCTCCCATCACAGGGCTTTCGGCCTAGGCCAGCCTGCTATAGGCACCCTGCCATTTAAAGATCCATTAATGGATTTATCTACACCTGCGGCGTGCATGCCCACAAGACGCTCCCTACTCTCACTGGCAATCCGGCTAGAGAAAGCTATTACAGCCAGTTCCCAGCTATTAAAAACCCCTTGCACACAGTGTGCAACGTACCCTCATACCCGAGACACCCAACTAGAGTGGGCTGCCAGGCCAGTCCTGAGTATTATATAACCTCCTGCGCTCCCAGGGCGATCACACCCTCATACCCAATAGGTGGGTGCAACTGGCCCAGCCCACAAGCCCATGCTCTACACGTCACTCGATCATGGCTGAGGAGAGGTCAAAATGGGTGGTAGTCCAAGGATGTCCAAGGACTCCAACCTGGGCATAATGCTGTCAAGGGTGCAGTATGGCGCACCCTCTCTTCAGCTGGGCATCCATGGACCTCCAAGGAGGCTACATGGGACCTCCAAGGAGGCTGCATGGGGTAGGTGGAAAATGAGGAAGCCTCATGGGCTCCCAAGAAATTCCCGGAAAATTCCTGGAAAATTCAGCAGGCATCACTGGTAACCCCTGGTGACCCCAGAGTGGCCATAGCAGCTAAGGAGTCCTGCCCGCAGGCAGCCAAGGGAGTCACAGCAAAAATCCCACTGCTGTGTTCTAATTCCCTAGGGGGTGGGGCAATGCCTTTTCAGGATTGCCCAGCCTAGGTACCACTAAACTACGGAGCAAAGAGAGTCTCGGATACAGGGGGGCATGACCCCTGCACTGGTTTCCTACCTTTTACTCACTGGTATCATGTCGCAATGATGTGGCGACTGGGGAGCTAAAACTACATACAGGAAAATTCAGCAAAAAAGCTGAACATGTACTATGTACCTATATGAGAAGGTATCTATAAGTATCCAGACCCAGGCCCACAGCCTGGGCCGGAATCCTACTTGTCGCCTCCTGCAATGACAACCATGACTGGGGGCCAGAGCCCAGGGTCTTCTGCAACCCCCAGCCACTTACCTTGACCACCTTCAGCCGCCCTGTTGAGGACATTGCCTGGTTGGAACTACTTGGAAGTAGTGGTCAGGTCCAACCTCCGCTTCTCTCCACTTTTTTTTTTTTTTTTTTTTTTTTTTTGTGCGAAGGCAGCTGTGCTGCCACCACTACCAGCACTTTTAAACTCAAAAAGGGGAAATGGTCTCCTGTCCCCTAATGAGATGCACCTGGACAGGGTGCCCCATCATCTGGAACAGCCGGTTCTCTAGAACTCTCCTCTGAATGAACACCGCAGAAATCGGTTTACTGACCCCATTGCCTGTTGGAGGCACCAATACAGCCGCACTGCTCCCCAAGGGCGAGATGGTCTCCTGGCACCCAAGAGGAAGGCAATGTTCCACTGTCGGCTTCAGTGGCTGGGAGTGTGGGGGTCAACACACACAGGAGTAATGTGTGCCATACCCACTAAAACTGCGGAAGGCCTCTAAGTCCAACATTGGCAATGGTGGCCCCTGCCTGCGGCTGACAGGGCATGCCATACTGGACCACCCCTAAATTGGTTAACGTCCCTCCCTGGGTGTGGGTGCAGACCACTAGGGATCGTATAACCCAACACCACTATCTCTGCCATACAGCGGGAGTAGAACCCACACCCAGAGGGCGGGAGAAGGGTATTGGAGACGACTTATGGTAAAACTCCCCTCACCATCCATGTGGCCCGAAAGCCAGCACTCTCAAAGGATGGGGGAGTCATGCCCCCATGGAAAGGAAAGGAAACCAGGCACCAGACTTAATATCACCAGGCGAAACATCCTGGGGCACAAGGGGTCCATACGCCTTAATGCCATCCTCACCGGGACAGTGACTTATCGCGCCAAAGGCTTCCACCCTTCGGGTACAACTGCCCTACTCAGTGGTAATGCACAGCCAGGGGGTATACTTTTAATACAGGTTTTATAATGCCGGATAACCACAAGGCCCACAGTGCCTGAAGGCGACAGCCTCACACAGTCACCACCAACAAGCCCGTTTCCAGGGAGTGAACCCCGGACGTGACAAGTCAAATGATAACCACTGAAGTGGCCAGGGGTCACCCCCCTCAGCTCCCACTTATACCAGATATCCCCGAAGGGGTCCTACCAATTGGTATACCATGTGAACCTATTAGGTGCATTTACGTGTATTTTATATGATTTACAGAGCCTACGCATAAAGCTGTGGCCCACGACATGACCTAATGGACTCCCGACACCTAAAATGGCAGGGATCCCACCCCTATTACGGCTAAGCTCAGCACTGGTGCCCCCGGTGCTGACCGAGACGATCACACCCTCATATCCAGTGGTCTGGCAACAAATCCGTACACCTAGGACCATGCTCAATGCATCACTAGGCCAAGGCCAAGGAGAGGCGAATCAGTTGGGCATCCAAGGACACCCAACTATGGCATAAAGGGTTACAAGGGCAGAGGTCCAAGGATGCCCAAAGGCACCCAAGACCTCCACCCAGGCAATATGCTGCCAAGGGCACAGTATGTCATGCCCCCTCTTCAGCTGGGTATCCGTGGACCTCCATGGAGGCCGCATGGTATCAGTGCGGAACTTGAGGAAGCCTCATGGGCAACCAAGAAATTCCTGGAAAATTCAGCGAGCACTCTGGTGACCCCTGGTGACCCCAGAGCGGACGTATCAGCTAGGGGGTCGTGCCCACAGGCACCCAGAGGAGTTGCCAGAGTGGCAACGCTGACTGTGTTCTGATTCCCCAGGGGGTGGGGCGACGCTCTTTCAAGGCCGCCCAGCCTGAGTACCACTATTCTACAGAACAAGGAGAGTCTCAGATACAGGGGGGCACAACCCCCGCACCAGTTTCCTACCTTTGCTCACTGGTACTGTCACGATGATGTGGCGACTGTGGGGCAACAACTATGTACAAGAAAATTCTGTCAAAAACAGAAACATAACCGAGTACCTATACGAGAAGGTAACTGTGGTCAGCCAGGCCCAGGCCCACAGCCTAAGCTAGCAACCCACTCGTCGCCTCCCGCGACGACAACCGTGACTGGGGGCCAGAGCCCAGGGTCATCTGCAACCCCCAGCCACTTACCTAGACCACCTTCAGCCACCCTGTTGAGGACGTTGCCCAGTTGGAACTACTCGGAAGTAGTGGTCGGGTCCAACCTCTGCTTCTTACCACTTTTTTTTTTTTTGTGGGTCAGGGAGGTGGCTCTGCCGCCTAAACCATGGAGGATCAGTGGGGGGATGTGGTCTCCCGGCCCCCAGCAACTGATGTTCCTATGGAGTGGCGCCCCATCACCTGGCACTGCCTGTTCTCTAGAACTCTCCCTACCATCACCCGCAGGAATCTGGTTTAAGACCCTGCTGCCTGTTGGAGGCACCAATACAGCCGCTCTGATCCTCCTGGGTGAGATGGTCTCCCAGCACCCAAGGGGAATACAGAGTTCCACCCTTGGCTTCAGAGGCCGGGAGTGTGGGGGTCACCAACGACTGGAGCAGCCGCGGAATACCCACTAAACCTGCGGGGGGCCTCCCGTCTGACATTGGCAATGGTGACCCCTGCCTGCGGCTGACAGGGCACGCCATACCAGACCACCCAGAAATTGTTTTATGTCCCTCCCTGGGCCTCCACCTTATGCCCGCAAGCAGGCTCAGATAGGGGCCTCTATCTTTACCGTACAGCAGGAGTGGGACCTGCTCCCAGAGGGTAATAGAAGGGTCATGAGGACGACATTATTCATGGTTGAAGCTCTCTTTTTCTTTTTCTTTTTTTTTTCAAAATACGTGCAGGCTCATCAGCCAAACGCGCCATCAGTAAGATTAGTTTTAGCGCTGGTGGTTCCGCTGCCGCCTTCATCCTCCACTTCCTGTGTTACAAGGTGAGTGGGGATTGGTGATAGTAGCTTGTCCCGCATAAGGCCTCCGCAGAGCCAAGGCACGAATCCAAACCCATCTTCATGGATTTCTTTCATGCGCCACCTCCAGAGGGCCCAGTAATAGTTACCTACGATCCATTCCCAGTGCTGCCTGGTCTTTTTTAGTGCTTTAAGTCTGCTTCTTACCACTTTTTTTTTTTTTTTTTTTTTTTTTCTTTTTTTTTTTGTCAGAAGGGAAGCCGCTCTGCCACCAGTTCAAGGATTTTATACTCAAAGGAGGGAAATGGTCTCCTGGCCCTCAATGAGATTCCCGTGAAAAGGTGCCCCCTAAACGGGATATCCTGTTTCCAGGGAGTAAAATTTACCCCAGACGTGGACCATCCCTCGACTGGGCACGGCCTGTTCGCTAGAACTCTCCCTCCCCTGAACCCGCAGAAATCGGTTTACCGACCCCATTGCCTGTTGGAGGCACCAATACAGCCGCACCACTCCTCAAGGGCGAAATGGTCTCCCGGCACCCAAGAGGGAAAAATGGCAATCCACCACCGGCTTCAGAGGCTGGGAGTGTGGGGATCTACATCCAGGCGGAGTGCCTTACGATGTCATACCCACTAAAACTGCGGAGGGCCTCTAAGTCCGACATTGGTATTGGTGGCCCCTGCCTGCAGCTGACAGGGCAAACTGTACTGGACTGCCCCTAAATCGTTTAATGTCCCTCCCTGGGTGTGGGCGCAGACCACTAGGGATCATATAACCCAGCACCACTATCTCCGCCGTACAGCAGGAGTAGAACCCACTCCCAGAGGGTGGGAGAAGGGTAATGGAGACGACTTATGGTAAAACTCCCCTCACCATCCATGCAGCCCGAAGGCCGCACTCTCAAAGGATGGGGGAGTCACACCCCTGTGGGACAGAAAAGCAACCGGGCACCAGATTTAATATCACCGGGCGAAACATCTTGGGGCACAAGGGGTCCATACGCCGTAACGCCATCCTCGCCGGGACTGTGACTTACTGCGCCCTAAGGCTTCCACCCTTCAGGTACAACTGCCCTACTCAGTGGTACTGCACAGCCAGGGGGTATTCTTTTAATGCAGGTTTTATAACGCTGAATAACCACGAGGCCCACAGTGCCCGAAGGCAACGGCCTTCCAGTGGCCGGGGGTTGCCCCCCTTCAGCTCCCACTTATACCAGATATCCCCGAAGGGGTCCTACCAATTGGTACACCATGCAAACCAACTAGGAAGGATTACGTGTATATGACAGGTTATAGGGCCCGAAAGTTATGGCCCACCCACACAACCTAGTGGACTCCGGACGCCTAAAGCGGTGGGGATCCCACCCCTATTACGGCTAAGCTTAACAGTGCTGGTGCCCCTGATGCTGACCGAGACGATCACACCCTCATATCCAGTGGTCCGGTGACAGATCTGTGTAGCCCAGGACCGTGCTCAATGCATCACTAGGCCAAGGCCAAGGAGAGGCGAAACAGTTGGGCATCCAAGGACACCCAACTATGGCATGAAGGTTTACAAGGGCAGAGGTCCAGGGACGCTCATGGGCACCTGGGACCTCCACCATGGCAGTATGCTGTCAAGGGCACAGTATGTCATGCCCTCTCTTCAGCTGGACATCCGCGGACCTCCATGGAGGCTGCATGGTATCAGCATGGAACTTGAGGGAGCCTCGTGGGCAACCCAGAAATTCTGGAAAAATTCAGTGAGCACTCTAGCGACCACTGGTGACCCAAGAGCGGACGTATCAGCTAAGGGGTCATGCCTGCAGGCACCCAGTGGAGTTGCCAGAGTGGCAACACCGACTGTGTTCTGATTCCCCAGGGGGTGGGGCGATGCTCTTTCAAGGCCGCTCAGCCTGGGTACCACTATTCTACGGATCAAGGAGAGTCTCGGATACGGGGGAGCACGACCCCCGCACCGGTTTCCTACCTTCACTCACTGGAGCCATGTCGCAATGAGGTGGCAACCACAGGGCAACAATTATGTACAAGAAAAATCTGCCAAAAGCAGAGACACTACTATGTACAGTGAGCAAAAAAACTGATTTTCAAAAGGGCAAATTTTGCTTGTGAGTAGAATTATGGCCCAGAGAACAAAGGTAAACCCGTGGGAATTTGTGGTCACAAAGGTAGATATCTGGTCCTCCTTT
>Ga0307515_10018624_pt1 | contig 12546 bp, 14 predicted proteins | sample 17_EM_MG_FD_194513 | JGI IMG/M metagenome (GOLD analysis project Ga0307515, IMG submission 194513) | Populus trichocarpa ectomycorrhiza microbial communities from riparian zone in the Pacific Northwest, United States - 17_EM | ecosystem: Host-associated > Plants > Roots > Unclassified | place... | reverse complement strand
TTTTCTAAAAGGCCTAAAGGCCCTGGGATACGGCCATAATACGGCCGTACGTTTTTGGTATTGCTTTCAGTATTGGAATAGACGTTTCTCACGTTCAAACTGCTCTATTCAAATACTGGCTTGGGGCAAGGCCTAGGTGATGTACGGTGTGTATGTCGTGGCTGCAGGTTGGATGGTTGCTTGAGCAGTCTGGTTTATTACTGCCTGTCGAACCACCGAAACCACAGGTGATGACCACCAGGGAAAGTGGGCGGTTGACCTTGAACCGGGTCGTGGCGTACTCGCTGGGCTGATGTTGTATTGACTGATGGCGTCTGGATAGTCCTTGATCATGATAGCTAGTGCCACAGCACTCTGAGACGATATGCGGCTGGAGGGGAGAATTCCAGACAGCTTGCGCGAGCAACTCGAGGGAGGGGTATCGGAGGTTGCAGTCGTCAATGCGAAGGGTCACAAGTTTGTGTTTCGAAGGTTTCGGAGATGCCAATGGCGGTTCGAAGTTGTGTTCGACGGTGGGTGTGGAAGGGATGGATGTCAGTGTATCAGTGGAGCTCGTAGGGAGAGATGGCGAAATGGTTCCAAGAGCAGCGGCAATATATTCTATTGCATGTTTATCGAGGTTGTTTTGTGAAATATCTAAGAATTGCAATGTCACTGCTTTGGAAAGATAGACACCTACAAGACGCCACCCAGTCGCCTTGAGTTGCTCACTGTTTGCCAATGACAGATGTAAGAGACAATTTGGGATCAAAAGGGTGTCGAGAATGGGCTTGAGTGTCTGTACACATCTTCCAGTAAGTTCGGGGACGGAGCGCCAAGAGAAGACATACTGTATCCATAAAGTCACAATCTTTGACGGTAAGCCTTCGGAGGCCCCATTCGATTGTGAGAAGGTCGGAGAGGGCAGTTGCTGCGCCGAGATCGAAGGAAATGCTAGAGAGGTCAAGCGCCCGTGGTGAGCCTCCAGCAGCCTTTAGATCGAAGAAAGTTCTAGGTGAGCTTGCATTGTGCAGGATAGCGCACGACCTACCCTTATAGCCGTGACGACTTTTGGGTCAATTGTAGAACTGCTCGACCTTTTCGATAGACCACCAATCCTCTTGAGGGCCACTGCGTCCCGAATGGAATGAAGTGCGTGCTCGTCGACAGTGAACGTTGCCAGTTTCATTTTCTGAGCTTGTTTCTGGGCGCTGTTGCTGATGGCTACACATGGTCTGTTTAAGTTTTTATCTAAGTCCGAATCACAACAAGTCACAAATAGATCGAGATCGGCACAACCCCGCAACCCCAAACTTGAACCCTTCCACGTCCGTCACCCCCAGTCAAGTCCCCCCGATCCCATACCCTCCCCATATCGGTCTACGATACTTGTGAGTGCGATTCAGCTTCCCAATCATGTGCTTTCCTACCGTTGGGACGCGTGAGCCCAATCTGGGCCAGGATTGCGAACCAGGAGGCCATTTCTGGACTGGCTAACATTATCTGTGTATTGAAATAGGTGTGGTACACAGCATGGCACGCTCAGCATTCCATTCGGCAGTGCATGGAGTACTCGTCGGCCTGGTGAAGCGGTAGGGCTGAGATTCGTCGAAATTCAGACAACTGCAACGATGCCCCTCGATACTCCTTCACCTTATGGTGGTACCCTCGTAGATGTCCCAGTCTACCCTCATGCTTCAACCGTCAAGTAAGTCGCTGCCACGGTCAGCCAATTGGCAGGCCAAGTCGAGTGGCTGGCTCGCCTGACCTCAAGCTCACCTTCTCGCTTCCTATCGCTATAGACCAACCGAATTGGAGATCACAATCAACAGTCCCCATCTCGAGCTCCTGTTCCCAAATGGAGAATTACCAGGTCCGATCGAACGCGTCCCCGTACTCACCACCAAAGATTCGATTAGCAGCACAATTGCCCTGAATCCTGACACATGTCCCACCAGCACCCAGGCGAAGCTCACTGTAGCGGTAAGCAGTCACTAGACCATCCCACTCCACAATCGTCTTTGTCACCCATCACCCTCCACTGACTTACTGGGTCTATAGCTCGAAGGTGCTTTCTACTGGTCAACACCCATCACGAAAATGGCACCCGCCCCTCAAGTCCCATCACTCGGAATTCGTTCTCTCGGCAGGAGATCTACTGGTCGTCCTGTCCCCACTCAAACAATGATAGAGCACAAGCACGGCTTCTCTTACACCTCCATGGATCTTTCAGTCTCATCCTCTGATGCTCCCTCCGAAAACGGTCCCTCCATGCTCGATAGCACCTTTTCACAGACTGCACCTGGAGCCAGTGCGTGCATCCACGTTCTTTTTCGTGATAGCTCTCCTCTCCTGACATGTGTGTTTCACCAGACTAGACGCACCCTTTGTCTTCGAGCCTGGTTCCGAGCCAGATTCGATCTACGCTACTCCAGCAAAGGCCAAGACGTGGAACTAACACCCTCTACAAGCACCCTCGCACTTTGCCCCACCATGGCCGATGCCCACCGCCACCCATGGGGGGATCGGCCGCACACTGAGCCTGAACGCGTCGAGCCTGCCGTTCAAGGTCATGCTGCGCGACTCACGCGATGCAAAGACAGACATGCAACCGGAGAGCCTCAAGTCCTTCGTCGCGTACTCAACCACCCGCACCGCCAGGTCGGTGCGTGAGCAGGAGCGCGACGAACAGCTCGCCCAGGGCAAGCCCTTCAATCTGTCCATTCGTTCATTTTGTCCGTTTGTCTCCCACAGTCTACGCAGACGCTCAAAACCTCAAAAATTGACCTTTTTCTGCTCTCAGGAATCTGCTCTCAAGCGCTCTCTCCTCCAGCTTTCCAGACTCTTCCTGTAGCCACTTGTTCACCTGCTGTCTGTTCAGCGCTCGAGGTACACAGCCTTCTATCTCCGTCACTTTCCTCTTGCTGACCAATTCCTCCAGCATTTCGTTCTTGGATGTCTTGGACCATTGGCACCAGGTAGGTGAACTCTTACCTACCCTTTCTTATGCATAGGCGTCTGACCAGGTATTCTAGAGCCATCGATGTTGCGCATTGTATATGAAAACCTTCTTGCCGATTCCGTCTTTCTTCCCTTGTTATTGTAGTGTTTTGTTAGATATAATTCACAATAAATATTGATTCTGTTCTTTTCATAAACATGGTGAAAATCGCATTAAATTTGTAGTATTTTGTATTGTAGAATTCACTGTAAATCTCACTACAAGACATGTTGAAATTCACCGTAAGTACAGCCCAAGAAAACACCATAAATCGGACAAATCTACTATTAAATTTCACCAGATCTATTATTGAATTTCACCAGACCATCAAGTGAATTTCACCAGACCTTCAAGTGAAATTCACCAGATCTTCAGGTGAACTTCACTGGGCCTTGAATCACCACATTTCGTGGTGAAACATGTGGTGAGATATGTGGTGTATTTACTGTGGTGAAATTCACTATGTACATTTCGCTCAGTGGTAAGTCTGTTACCTTTCATACTTGCCCACTTGAATAAAGAAATTTGCAGTGGAACTCACTGCCCAATGCTGCAAAGAGTATCAAGCCAAGCTCAGCGAACTCGGAGCTCCAGACGCTATTGATGCTTGGGTGCGGACACTCGAGGACGACTTGAGTGAGATTCATGATCTTGAACCTGACGGGATCGCCGCGAGAAGAGTCCTCAAAATTGAGAAAGAACTTTTAGAAGTGGTATTTCACCATTGCTTACTACGATCTCTGGCTGTCCACTCACAATTCCCATTAGGGCAAGCGCGCTGCACGCCATCACGTGCATGTGCTATTCTTCGCATGTTGCATAAATCCTTACAGCCCTCATTCACAAGCTATGTCTGGGGTCGGGGTGGGCTCGAAGGAGATGCAGTCCGTGCTGGTGGACAACAGGCAGCTCCTCCCGCTTCAAATTATGCTAAATGATCTCAAGACCAAGCTTGCGTAAGTGAAGCCCTATCGTAATTCACTCTAATATACTTACGTAGGACCTACAGGAATCTGGAGCTAGAAAACCGTAAGGCCGGTATACTGCCTCCTGCATTGGGCACCGCCTGTATGCTCGAGCTTAAACGCACCGGGGCTGAACGGCTCGACCCGCTTACAAAGTTCAAGCTATTTGAACCCGAGGATGCCGTAATACCCTCAGGTTCAGGTCCGAAGACCCACCACCGCCCGACCTCCCGTCCTCACAAGAGGCGAATCGACAACGACATCGATAACGATAACAGCGAGGACTTCGTCTCAAACCCCATCGAGCAGTTACCCTCGCTCCTCGCGAACGACCTGTTGGCGACAGCGGTCTCGGAGGTTCGTTTACAGATGGATGGGTGGCCGGCACCCCACATCTTCGGGTTGTTCGTGGTACTCGTAGAGCCCCCAACGGACCTGGACCTCAATACCATTGAGGGCCTCCAAGATTACCTTACCGAGTTATTGGTGAAGGTAGGGTGCCTGGCCGACAATGGGATACGCGAGACCACCACCCACTGTTGGCACGCTTTACTGGGTAAGCGTTCCCACGTAACTCTCCACATATCTGATTTTTACATTTTTACAGCGTTAATCAGCGGCCGCGACGAGCCTGGGAAGCAGGCGGATTGGGTACCAATCCTCAAACTGCTCAAGAAATCTAAAAAGCGACTCATCAACTGGGACCCTTCCGTTCCCTTTCCTTCCAAAGGCATGTTTCCAAGATTGCGCCAGGCCTACAGGAGTATGGTGAAGATGTTCTTCAATCCAGACCCGGCTTCTAGATTGCGCCTTGTTCCAATTGAAGGCAAGTCACAGGATCTGTTCAATTCTTGTTATAGTATTGACAAGAATCCTTCAAGGTCCATGTACTGATGACACGCTGGTCATTGTCAATACTGTCCATCTGAACGCGGTTTGTCATGGGTGCACGGCAAAGCCAGAGGTTATTATAGTTGAACCCTTGACTGTATCGCAATGGTCTCAGCCGATCAGTGCTGTTTGTGGGCCCGATGCAATCGCTCAAAGCACTGCCGCTGCGCCGACGACTCAAGGATTAGGCGTCCAACCCACTGATCCATTCCACCTCGGTCACACCTTTTCTATGGCCCCAAGGACCTTCGACCCCTCCCAACTCCCTTCCATCCCACCAGATGGTATCTTTACCCCTAGCGAAGGCATGGGGCTCTACGAGAGCAATGCGCAGAGCATTCCCTTTAACTCATTCGCTGCCCTGGAGTCCAACCCCCTGTCATTTTTTCCGCCATCATTCCAACATTTCCCCAGCCAGAAGCGAGTTTCCCCGTCGTTACCAGCCCAGGATGAGCGACTCAAACGCCGGAAACTTGAGACAGGTGACAATCATCTGGTCAGCCAACAAGTGGGGGCTCGTCAGGCTGACCATCGCACCGTGGCTGTCACTGGTAATGTTCAGACAACTGAGCTGAATCTCCCAGCTGCAAACCAAGGGCCGGCCAATGCCAGTATATATCCTATCCCATCCTCCTCATCACATCGTCCCCAAGGGATATCTGACAGCGAGTATATCAGGCTGCTTCAGGCGAAGATCGCGGAGGGTGATGTACAATCGCTTCATTTCTAGGGTGATTCGCACTGGTTCCCCTTTCCTTTCATCACCACCTTTCTGTTGTTCCATTTCTTGGCACATCAACGAGTGTATTCGAGTAAAATAGAATTTAGTTCCAATTTATTAGTGCATATGAGTGGATGCCTCAAACTTGACAAAAAATGGTGATTTCGCCTAAATTACAGAGCCGCATCTCTTATGTCTCTGAATTCTGTCTCTGCACGCGGACTCGCTGATTGTATGATTTCGTCCATTTTGGTAGGGGCTTCGCGGTATGATGAAATTCATGGATTATATCTCCAAATTGTTTCTATGAGTGCTATATGCAATGATAAGCTATGAGAGCTGACCCAACAATCGCCAATTCGTTCGTACGATTCGGTCCATTTCGATAGGGGCTTCGCTGCATAATAAACTGCATGGATTATATCTTCAAATCGTTTATATGAGTGTTATATGTGATGAAAAACCGTGAGAGGTGACCGAACATCCGCCAATTCGTCCGTGCGATTTGACGATTTTGATAGGGTCTCCAATATGGGATAAAATACATGGATTATATCTCGAGTTCACGTATGTGAGTGCTATATGCGATTATGCTGATCCCACAACCACAAATTCGCGCTCCCCTATGGGCTCGTTCATTTGCACGATTTTGTCTGTTCCGAGTGACAGGGCCTTCGCTATGCATGTATTACATCTCTAATCCATCTATATGAGTACTGTATGAGTACTGTATGTGATTATGCTGGCGCCATGTTCACCAATTCGTGCTGCCCCTATCAGCTCAGTTTCACGCTCGTTCTCACTCTGGAAGTGACTGTACACTAATAGATACTATATTATACTCATACTAGCTACATATACAATGATTTCGTATGTGGAATTCGAGAAAAACGCAACCCCCCCTGAAACTTTGTCATTTTGCTGCTCATGCTGGGGTGTGGAGTGCGAAAAAAAAATGCGTATACCAGGCTCTCTCTCTCTCTCTCTCTCTCTCTAGAGAGAGAGAGAGAGCGAGCGAGAGGAGAGGAGGAAGAGTGAGAGTGAGAGTTGGTTGGCCGGGTCCCACCCCGGCCTACCCTATCGGCCCGATGCATACCAACCACCCCTGGCGCCCCACCGCCCCTGGCCCACTCTATCGGCTCGACACGTGTCAACCGCCCTGGCCTGCCCTATCGGGCGGCTGCGTGCCGACCATCCTAGCCTATCCTATCGGGCAGCCACGTGCCGGCCGTCCTAACCTAGCCTACCCTATCAGCCCGACGCGTACTGTATGGGCCTGCATAGGTCGTTGTGCCCCCTGCCTCCAGCGGTCATCGAGTGTGCCGTCTTAGAGCATATGAGTGTTTCTCTCATTTTTACGGCCCTTTCGGCGGCCTGTAGAGGATTGTCGGGGCTGCAGGAATGCGCGCACGCGCAGTAGATTTATTCAGGTAAATTAGAAATAAATATATATACCTCTCCAGTGATTAGTCTTGATGTAAATAGTGGAATTATGTAAATATCTTTCACGAGATCACCCGTTCTAGGCCACCGCGTGCGCCCAAAAAAATTCCAAAAAATTCCAAAGAAATCCAGATAAATTCCCAAAAAAATTTGAATAAGATAATTAAATCACAGGTAAATACACAACTAGACTACGATGAGGTATTTTATATTTTGTACGGGCCGTATCGGGGCCCCTATTGTTTGGAACTCCACTGCGCGTCGTCGTGACGGCCTCCCTTCAAGCCGACGCCTCATCATGACGCTCTCTTCAAGCTGACACCGCGTCGTGACGGCCTCTCTTCAAGCTGACGCCGCGTCGTGACAGCCTCTCTTCAAGCTGACGCTGCGCCCCACGTTGACGGCCCGTCATGACGACCTCCCTTCTAGCTGACAGTCCGTCATGACGCTCTCTTCAAGCTGACGCAGCGTCGTGACCCCTTCTCTTCAAGCTGACGCCGCATCCCAACCGGACGGCCCGTCATGACGGCTCCCCTTCTAGTTGACGGCCCGTCATGACGGCCTCCTTCTAGCTGACGGACCTTCCCAAGCTGACGGCCCGTCGTGACGCCCTCGATTCAAGCTGACGCCGCATCTTGACTCGAGCGGATGGCCTGTCGTGACGCCCTCCCTTCGAGCTGACACTGCGTCTTGACTCAAGTGGATCGTCCGTCATGACGGCCCCCCTTCAGGTTGACGGCCCTCCTTCAAGTCGACGGCTCGTCATGACGACCCTCCTTCGAGTCGACGGCCCGTCATGACGGCCCTCTTTCGAGTTGACGGCGTGTCATGATGATGCTGACGCGCCGTCACCTTCTGCAACTTACGTTTTTTTCTTAGATTATCCAGACGATGTAATTGATACAATGAGTTATATATTTTTTATTCATGCTATCCTATAGTGTATACAAAAATTATCACGGCCCAAAGAGCCTGCTCATAAGGGGCCATGAGGGTGGCGAGATGAAGACGGCTGTCAGCATCAATGTTGACTGCTGACTGCTGACTGCTGACAGCGGACCCCTTCAGGGGGGTAAATCTACTAGGCAGATTGGGGCCTGAAAGGCCCCGGATTAGGGTGCCCAAGGTGTTCCCTAGGGGGTGGGGTGACGCCTCTTCAGGATCGCCCAGCCTAGGTACCACTATACTACGGAGCAAAGAGAGTCTCGGATACAGGGGGGCACAACCCCTGCACCAGTTTCCTACCTTCACTCACTGGTGTCGTGTTGTGATGATGTGGCAACCAGGGGGGCAATAACTATGTACAAGAAAATTCCGCAAAAAAACGGAAACATAACTAAGTACCTAAATGAGAAGGTAACTATGGTTAGCTAGGCTCAGGCCCGCGGCCTGAGCCAGTAACCTGCTCGTCACCTCCCACAATGACAACTGCAGCTGGGGGCCAGAGCCCAGGGTCTTCTGTAACCCCCAGCCACTTACCTTGACCACCCTCAGCCGCCCCGTTGGGGACGTTGCCCGGTTGGAACTACTTGGAAGTAGAGGTCAGGTCCAACCTCTGCTTCTTTCCACTTTTTTTTTTTTGTGGGTCAGGGAAGCGGCTCTGCTGCTGAGCCCGATGGCAAGTCAGCCAGAGGGTGTGGTCTCCCGCCCCCAGGAAGATAGCCTATGCGGGAACAGTGCCCCATCATCCAGCACCGCCTGTTCTCTAGAACTCTCCCTACCATCACCTGCAGGAATCTGGTTTAAGACCCCATTATCTGTTGGAGATACCAATACAGCTCTGCTCACATCATACAGCTGAAGGGTGAGATGGTCTCCCGGCGCCCAGAAGAGAAGGCAGAGACTCCAAGGCTTCAGAGGCTGGGAGTGTGGGGGTCCTCCACCCAGCAGAGCGCCAGGTGGCCATACCCACTAAAACTGCAGGGGGCCGCTATGTCCGACATTGGCAAGGTGGTCCCTGCCCATGGGCGGACAGGGACGCTGTACCGGACCGCCCCTAAATTGCTTAACATCCCACCACCAGCGTCTTAAGCCCCATGACAGGGCATCGGACCACCATTATCACCAGTCATAAAGCAGGAGTAAAACCCGCCCAGAGGACTGAGAAGGGACACAGGACGACTTATTGGTAAAGCTCCCCACACCATCCATGTGGCATAGCCAGCACTCTCAAAGGGTGGGGGAGCCACGTACCCATGGGCACGAGCCGAAACCGGTCACCAGAATTCACATCACTGGGCGAAACATCCCAGGGCACAAGGGGTCCATACACAAAGGTCGCCATTCTCGCCGGGACAGTGACTTACGCGCCTATGGCTCCCACTGGTCAGGATCAATTGCCCTAATCAGTGGTACGCACAGCCAGGGAGTATACTTTTGATCCCAGGTCTTATTACGCCTTTCGGCTCCCACTCCACCCCTACTGAGTGGTATTGCCCCTAACCGCGTCAGGACTTACAACCGGTGCATATACCCTATGGACTGTGCCTACGGGGTGCCCTATTGCCTGGATGGACTTATCCCTCCCTATTACGGCTAGGCTGTACTGTGCTGGTGCCCCAGGTGCTGACTGAGACGATCACACCCTCATTTCCAGTAGACCGGGGGCTGATCGTCCCCAGAGGTCCGTGCTCTATACATCACTTGGCCAGGGCTGAGGAGAGGTGAAAATGGGTGGTAGTCCAAGGACACCCAAGGGCACCCAAGGACTCCAACCCAGGCATAAAGGGTAAAATGGGTGGAAGTCCAAGGACACCCAAGGGCACCCAAGGACTCCACCCGGGCATAATGCTGTCAAGGGCACAGTATGTCATGCCCCCTCTTCAGCTGGGTATCCGCGGACCTCCATGGAGGCCGCATGGTGTCAGCGTGGAACTCGAGGAAGCCTTGTGGGCAACCAAGAAATTCCTGGAAAATTCAGAGGGCAGCACTGGTGACCCCTGGTGATCCCAGAGCGGCCGTAGCGGCTAAGGGATCCTGCCCGCAGACAGCCAGGGGAGTCGCAGCACTAGCGCCTCCGCTGTGTTCTGATTCCCCAGGGGGTGGGGCGATGCTCTTTCAAGGCCGCCCAGCCTGGGTGCTACTATCCTATGGATCAAAGAGAGTCTCGGATATGGGGGGGCATGACCCCCACACCGGTTTCCTACCTTCGCTCACTGGTACTGCGTCGCGATGATGTGGTGACTGTGGGGCAACAACTACGTACAGGAAAATTCTGTCAAAAACAGAAACATAACTAAGTACCTATATGAGAAGGTAACTGTGGTCAGCTAGGCCCAGGCCCGCAGCCTGAGCCAGCAACCCACTCGTTGCCTCCCACAACAACAACCGCGACTGGGGGCCAGAGCCCAGGGTCATCTGCAACCCCCAGTCACTTACCTTGACCACCTTCAGCTGGCCTGTTGAGGACGTTGCCCGGTTGGAACTACTTGGAAGTAGTGGTCAGGTCCAACCTCCACTTCTTTCCACTTTTTTTTTTTTTTTTTTTTTTTTTTTTGTAAGAAGGGCAGCTGTGCTGCCCCAAATTACAGGCTTTTAAACTCAAAGAAGGGAAATGGTCTCCCGGCCCTTAATGAGATGCCAGTGGAAAGGGCGCCCCCATCATCTGGGACAGCCAGTTCGCTAGAACTCTCCCTCCCCTGAACCCACAGAAATCGGTTTACCGACCCCATTGCCTGTTGGAGGCACCAATACAACCGCTCCTACTTTAACTGCTCAAGGGCAAACTGGTCTCCCGGTGCCCAAGAGAGAAAGCAGAGTCCCCCATCAGCTTCAGAGGCTGGGAGTGTGGGGGTCTACACCCAGCAGAGCGCCGCAATGTCATACCCACTAAAACTGCGGAGGGCCTCCAAGTCCGACATTGGCAAGGTAGTCCCTGCCCACGGGCGGACAGGGACGCTGTACCAGACCGCCCCTAAATTGTTTAACGTCCCTCCCTGGGCGGGGCGCAGAGCCATAAAAGCCCATATAACCCGAGAGCCACTATCCGCGCCATACAGCAGGAGTAGAACCCACTCCCAGAGGGCGCGAGAAGGGTGATGAGGACGACTAAATGGTAAAGCTCCCCACACCAACCATGCGGCATAGCCAGCACTCTCAAAGGGTGGGGGAGCCATGTACCCACAGGTACGAATCGAAGCCAGAACACCAGAACCCAAATCACTGGGCGAAACATCCTGGGGCGCAAGGGGTCCGTACACAAGGTCGCCACCCTCGCCGGGAATGTGTCTTACAACACCCGAAAGCTCCTGCCATTCGGGTCATGTGCCCTAGTCGGTTGGTGTTGCACAGCCAGGGGGCATACTTTTACACAGAGGATTTTACACAATTTCACCCATAAGCTGAGGCCCACAGCGCCAAAGGCGACAGCCTCATGCACCAACCCACCCAGCAAGCCTGTTTCCAGGGAGTAAAACCCCAGACGTAGCAAACCACATGGTGTGCGGTAGACGATGGCTCCCACTCCACCCCTCCTGAGTGGTAAACCTGAAACCACCAAAAGATAGTCAGGTGTATAGCCTACGGACTATGCCTATGGCATCCCTGCAACGGTGGAGTAACCACCCTATTATGGCTAGGCGTATAAGTGCTGGTGCTCCAGGCGCTGACCAGGACGATCACACCCTCATGTCCAGTGGACCGGCAAGCGATTCGCCCATACCGGGTCCGTGCTCTATACGTCACCTGGCCAGGGCCAGGGAGAGGTTAAACAGTTGAGCATCCAAGGATGCCCAACCTTGGCATAAAGGGTTGGAATGGGTGGGGGAGCCAAGGATGCCCAAGGACACCCAAGGACTCCACCCGGGCTATACACTGTCAAGGGCATAGTATGTCATGCCCCCTCTTCAGCAATGGGTATCCATGGACCTTCATGGAGGCCACAAGGTATTAGCACAGAACTCGAGGAAGCCTCGTGGGCAACCAAGAAATTCCTGGAAAATTCAGCGAGCACCCTGGCGACCTCTGGTGACCCCAGAGCGGACGTATCAGCTAGGGGGTCATGCCCGCAGGCACCCAGAGGAGTTGCCAGAGCAGCAATGCCAACTGTGTTCTGATTCCCCAGGGGGTGGGGCAACACTCCTTCAAGGCCACCCAGCCTGGGTACCACTATACTACGGATCAAGGAGAGTCTCGGATACGGGGGAGCACGACCCCCGCACTGGTTTCCTACCTTCACTCACTGGTGCCACGTCGCGATGAGGTGGCGACCGGGGGGCAGTAACTATGTACATGAAAAATCCGCCAAAAGCAGAAACAAAACCATGTACCTAAACGAGAAGGTAACCACTGTTAGCTAGGCTCAGGCCCACAGCCCGAGCCAGCATCCCGCTCGTTGCCTCCCGCAATGACAACCACAACTGGGGGCCAGAGCCCGGGGTCTTCTGCAACCCCCAGCCACTTACCTTGACCACCTTCAGCTGCCCTGTTGAGGACGTTGCCCAGTTGGAACTACCTGGAAGTAGTGGTCGGGTCCAACCTCCGCTTCTTTCCACTTTTTTTTTTTTTTTTTTTTTTTTGGTGGGTCAGGGTGGCGGCGCGGCGGCCAA
>Ga0307515_10018623_pt1 | contig 12547 bp, 9 predicted proteins | sample 17_EM_MG_FD_194513 | JGI IMG/M metagenome (GOLD analysis project Ga0307515, IMG submission 194513) | Populus trichocarpa ectomycorrhiza microbial communities from riparian zone in the Pacific Northwest, United States - 17_EM | ecosystem: Host-associated > Plants > Roots > Unclassified | place... | reverse complement strand
TGCGCGTCCGAGCGTTCACGAAGCTGCAACGGCTGGGACTCGACTTCTACGATCGGGAGCCGACGGGGCAGCTGCTGACCCGGATGACCACCGACGTCGACGCGCTCGCCGAATTCCTGCGTACCGGCGTCCCGCTCGCCCTGGTCAGCGTCGCGATGCTGGCGACGGTGCTGGTCGCCCTGCTGACCATCGACGTGGGCCTGGCACTGGTCCTGATCGTCGCGCTGCCGGCCGCCGCGCTCGCGACGTGGCTGTTTCGGGGAATCGCGATGCCCACCTACCGTGCGGCCCGCCGCCAGGTGGGAGCGCTGAACGCCGTGTTGCACGAGGTGATTGCCGGCCTGCGCGTGGCACAGGCGTTCGGCCGGATCGGCGATCTGCGCGACCGGTACGTCGCGGCCTCGCGCGGCTACCGGGACTCGCGGCTGCGCGCGCACCTGCTGATCGGTGTCTACCTGCAATCCATCGGCTTGCTCAGTGACCTCACCCGGGCGGCGGTGTTGCTCGTCGGGGCGGCCCGGCTGGCGAGCGGTGACCTGACCGCGGGTGTACTGGTCGCGTTCTTCCTCTATATCGATCTGTTCTTCGCGCCGGTCCAGGACCTCTCACAGGTGCTGGACCGCTACCGGCAAGCCGCGGTCGGCTTCGGGCAGCTCCGCACGTTGCTGCGGGAACAGGAGCGTCCCCCGACGACGCCGCACCCGCTTCCGGTTCGGCGCCCGGCGGCCGAGATCCGGCTGTGTCAGGTCGGCTTCACCTATCCCGGAACGGTGCGGCCCGCGCTGGCTGACGTGGACCTGGTCCTGCGGGCTGACGAGACCGTCGCACTGGTAGGTCGCACCGGATCGGGCAAGTCCAGCCTCGTCAAGCTGATCGCCCGCTTCTACGACCCCACCGTGGGTACGGTTCTCGTCGATGGCAGGGACCTGCGGCAACTCGATCCGGCCGAGCACCGGCGGCGGCTCGGCCTCGTCACACAGGATCCGTACCTGTCGGCGGGGACCGTGCGGGACGCGATCGCGTACGGGCGACCGACGGCGACCGACGGCGAGGTCCAGGTCGCCGCCCGCGCGGTGGGCGCCCACACCGTGATCGCCGGCCTGCCCGGCGGCTACGCACACCCCACCGGCATGCGCGGTCAAGCCCTGTCGGCCGGGCAGCGTCAACTGCTCGCCCTGGCCCGTGCCGAGCTGGTGCAGCCGGACGTGCTGCTGCTCGACGAGGCGACTGCGGCACTCGGCCCCGCGGCCGAGGCCGCCGTGCTCGACGCCATGGCACGCCTCAGCCGGGGCCGCATCACCCTGGTGATCGCGCACCGACTCGCCACCGCGGCCCGCGCCGACCGGATCGTCGTCCTGGACGCCGGCCGGGTCGTCGAGACGGGCCGGCACGACGACCTGCTCGCGGCGGACGGCCACTATGCACGCCTCTGGGCGGCGCACGCGGCCACCGGCTACTTCACCGATACCGATCCGACCGATACCGACCTCCTGGAGTCCGCATGGCCCACTCAGCGATCGTGATACCCGTGCCGGCGCTGGAGCCCATGATCCGCCCCCGGATGCGGCGTGCGCTGCCGGATTACGTCTTCGCCGACCCGGAGTCCGTGCACGCCCACATCACTGTGCTCGGCCCGTTCGTCTCCGCCGGCTTGGTCGATGACGCGCTGCTGGAGCGGCTGCGGGGTATCTTCGCGACGACCGAACCGTTCGCCTTCAGCTTTGCCGGCACCCGGCACACGTTCGACGACGGCACGGTCCACCTGAAGCCGGATCCCGCGGAGCCGTTCGGCGCGCTCACCAGCACCCTCTGGCAGGCGTTTCCCGACTACCCGCCGTACGGCGACCCGATCAAGCCGCCGCTTGCGCACCTGACCCTGGACTACCCGTGGGCGCCCCGCTCCGGCGACGGGGATGATCCCGAGCCGGCATTCCCGGTGCGGTGCACCGCAGAGACGGCATGCCTCAACTGGTACGAGCCCGGCAAGTCGAGGACGATGGCGAGCTTCGCCCTGGGCGGCGACGAAGGGACGGCCCTCCCCATGACCGACGACACCCTGGACCCCGGATTCGAGCAGATCCTGCGGCGCACCGTGCCGCTGCTCGGCGACGGGCATCTCGCACCGGAGACCGACCTGCTCGCGGCGGGCCTCGACTCGATGGCGGCGGTGCAGCTGCTCGCGGAGATCGAGGGTACCTACGAAGTGATCATCCCCGACGAGGCGTTGCTCGGTGACATCTTCGCTACGCCTCGCGACCTGTGGGACCTTGTCCGGAAGTACCGGGGCGGGGAATGACCTCGGCCGACACGGCCGCCGCCGTCCCGACCGATCAGGCACTGGCGATCGTCGTGGAGCGCGCGAGGCGAATTCCCGACCGGTTCCGCGCCTTCACCGAGTCCCGCGAGAGTGCGCGCCGACTCCACCGGATTCCCGACGAATTGCTCACCCGGCTGCTCGATCTCGGCTTCCCGCACGGCACCGACGGTTCGGAGCCGACCTTCTCCACCAACGATCTGCGCAACGCCTATGAGGAACTCGGGCTGCCCTCGCCGCAGCGCACCGCCATCCAGCTGATGGGCGCGGCGCTCCAGGCCGGGGCGACGGAGCCGGTGGTGCGCCGCACGATCGACCTGCACGGCCGATGCCCCGAACCCGGACACGACGGGGAGTGCGACCTGACACTCGCACCCGCCATCACCACCAACGAGCGGATCACGCGGCTCGTCACGATGCGCACCGGCCACCACCGCCTGACCGTCGAGCTGCCCGGCGGCCGGACCAGCCGGTTCATCGGCGCGCATCGCGAGCTGCTGGCGGAACTGGACGACGTGCATTTCGCGCGGCTGCCGCAAGCACTCCGCGACGACGCGGCCTTCCTTCGGGACGCCAAGCTGGCCGACTGCCAGTCCGGCGCCCGGTTCCTGGCCGGGCGTGCCGCCGCCTTCGGCGTGTCCGCCCGGATGGCGTTCGGGATCATGCTGACGCAGCCGTTCTCCACCACCCACGCGTGGGCGGAGCTGAAGGTCGGCGACGAGTGGTTGGTCGCGGACCCGCTCTCGCTCAGCGTCCTGGCCACATGGGGGGTCCTGGATCCGGCTGTCTGGCCGCCGTACCGGTCGCCGCACGGCAGCCACTGGAAGCTCGCCGGCGAGGTCGAGGCATTGATCCGGCACGGCAGCCACCCGGTGCCCTTCTCATTGATCACCCGCCATGGCTGAGGAGTCGCTGGAGGCGCTTGTCGCCGCGTACGGCAGCCCGCTCTACGTCTACGACCTGGACCGGGTGGATCGGGCGTGCGCCGATCTGCGGGCGGCGCTACCCGCACCGTCGGCGTTGCTCTACTCACTCAAGGCCAACCCGCATCCTGCGATCGCCGCGCGACTGCGGCAAGCCGGCTGTCGGCTGGAAGTCAGCTCGCCCGGAGAATTGTCCGCCGCCTTGCAGACCGGCGCCGACCGTACCGAACTGCTCTACACCGGTCCCGCCAAGACGCTCACCGAGCTGGAACATGCGGTCGCCGCGGGGGTGCGTGTCTTTTCGGTGGAGTCGTTCGCGGAACTGCGGCGCCTAGGCGAGGCCGGAGCCCGGCACCACACCGACCTGACGGCCCTGCTGCGCGTGAACGGACCCGGAGCCGGCGGCGGGTCCGGCCTGCGGATGACCGGCACGGCCTCGCAGTTCGGCATCGACGCCGAGATCCTGGCCACCGACTGGTCGCCGAAGCTGGTGCCCGACCGGGTACGCGTGGCCGGTCTGCACCTGTTCCCGATCACCAATGCCCCCAGCGAGGAGCAGTTGCTCGACGAGTTGTGCGCCGCGATCGACACCGCGGCCGAACTCGTCCGGGACTGCGGACTCGATCCCACGATGCTCGATCTCGGTGGCGGCTTTGCCGCCCCGTATGCCGCACCCGGATCCCGGCCCCGCTACGAGCGGCTGCGCGTGGAGGCGGAGAAGCGACTCGACGAGGCCTTCCCGGGCTGGCGCGAGGGGCGCCCGGAAGTGGTGTTCGAATCCGGCAGGCACCTGGTCGCCGACTGCGGCAGGTTGCTGACCACGGTGGTAGATGTCAAACGCACGCGGGGGAGGACGTACGCCGTGCTGGACGCCGGAATCAACGCCCTCGGCGGGATGACGGGCCTGGGCAGGCTGCTCCCGATGCGAGCCCGGCCGGTGCAGGCGGTGGACGCCACGGACGCCGCGACGCGCGTAGATCTGGCCGGGCCGAGCTGCACTCCGCTCGACGTGCTGGGCCGCGACATACCGCTGCCGGACGTCCGTCCCGGCATGATCCTCGCCATCCCCAACGTCGGTGCGTACGGACTTTCCGCCAGCCTGATCGGGTTCCTCAGTCGTCCGATGCCCGCCGAGGTGCTGCTCTCCGGTGGCCGGGTGGTGGCCGGCAGCCGGCCCGAAATACGCCACGTCCCCGCGACCTTCGCACAAGGAGGGGCCGATGACCGCGGCCACGTTGGTTGACCTCGTTGCGCGTACGGTCCGCGACCATCCGGACCGGACGGCACTCGACTTCGCCACGACCGTGGTGACCTATCGCGAGCTCTGGGCCCGGTCCGATGCCGTCCTGAGCCGTATCGAGCCCGGTGCGCCGATCGGGTTGTTCGTGGCCAGGACGTCATTCACCTACGCCGCCTATCTCGCGGCCCTGCGGGCCGGCGCTCCGGTCGTGCCCCTCGATCCGAGGGATCCGCCGGAGCGGATCCGGCAGGCGATCCGAGCGACCGGACTTCGCCACGTGCTCGGGGAGGAGCGCGGCACGCACGACCTCGGCGGCACCGGCGCCAGCCACCTTGACCTGTCTGCGCCGGGGCGGTTGGCGAACTCCGCCGGACCGGAGCCGGACACCGTGGCCCTGATCCTGTTCACCTCCGGCTCCACCGGCACGCCCAAAGGCGTGCCGGTCACCCACCGCATGGCGATGGCCTTCCTCCGGCACGACATCGCACGGTACGAGGTCACCGCTGACAGCCGCCTGTCGCACACCGTGGAACTCACCTGGGATGTATCTGTGCTGGACATCTTCGCCGCCTGGGGCACGGGCGCCGCCTTGGTGGTTCCGGTGGGCTCGGAGCTCGTCGCCCCGGTGCGTTACATCCGTGAGCGCCGGCTCAGCCACTGGACTTCGGTGCCGACCGCGGTGAGCGTCGCTCGCGGCCGCGGAACGCTTCGGCCGGGCGCGATGCCCAGCCTGCGGCAGTCCACGTTCCTCGGTGACCAGCTGACCTGGCAACATGTCGAAGCCTGGCGTGCGGCCGCGCCGAACAGCTCGATCGACAACTCCTACGGCCCGACCGAGGCGACCGTCGGTTGTGCGTCCTACCGGGTACCGGCCGATCCCGCCGACTGGCCGGCCACAAGCAACGGCACGGTACCCATCGGGCAGGTCTACCCCCACCTCGAAGGGCTGGTGCTGGGCGCGGACGGCATGCCCGCCGACGAAGGCGAGTTCTGTGTTCGTGGATCGCAGTGCTTCGGCGGCTACCTGGATCCCGCTGACGACGCCGGCCGCTTCCTGGTGCCTCCGGTAGCCCGCACCGGCGAGCACTGGTACCGCACGGGCGACCGGCTCCGGTGGGAGCACGGCGAGCTGGTGCACCTGGGTCGCCTCGATCGGCAGGTGCAGCTCGGCGGGCGCCGGGTCGAGCTGGGCGAGATCGAGGCGCTGCTGCGCCGGCAGGCCATGGTCGAGGAAGCGGTCGTCGTGGCTGAGCCCGATCAGCGCACGCTCGGTGCGTTCTATACCGGTGTTCCCGGCGCCGCGTCCGCCCTTCGGCAGACGTTGCGAGAACGGCTTCCGCCCTACATGATTCCGGCCCGGATCGTGTGGTTGTCGGATCTGCCGCTCAACGCGAACGGCAAGATCGACCGCCGGCGCCTGACGGCTGAGATCAACCGTTGACGACGTCGAGCAGGCGTGGCCCCAGCGCTGCCGCGAGCCGGGGATCGTGCTGGCGCAACTCGGCCACGAATGCGTGGGTGGCCGACCGCAGAGCCCTGGACAGCTCGGCCAGATCGAGGTCGTGGACCAGCGTCTCCTGCAGCGGAGAGGTCGATTCGGCCGGGAGCTTGTCGGCGCCCTTGAGGAAGTCACCCGGATGATCGAGCCGATGCGACATCAGAGTCAGCGTGTTGTCGCGCAACGCGCTGATCCAGTACTCGGCCTGCCATGGTGCGGACCGCTGGATGCAGACGTGGGCGTGCACCACGTGATGCCAGCTCCGGCCGGCGAGGTGATCGGTGTCGGTGACCCCCGGCTTCCGGTCCGCGGCCTCACCGAAGAGCACCTCGAAGGCGCCGTTGCCCACCGGGCCGAACGCACTCGCCGGGGTGAAGCCGAGGTCGACCTCGAGCAGATCTCCGAGCAGGAACGCCCGGTAGGTGGCCGGCCCGGCGAACAGATCGAAGTGGTGGATCGCGCCGAGTTCGTCGTACAGGTAGGTGGTCCAGCCGCTCAGAGTCTGCGCGATCGCCCCGCCGCCCACCCCGAAGAACAGGTCGATGTCGGACCACGTGTCCTCGCTCTTGTGCGCCGCCGACCCGGTCAGAGCGGCGGCGGTGATCCTGGAGTCGGCCCGTGCGCGTTCGATGAGCCGGCGACGCACATTCTCTCGACCGTCCACAGTAAACATAGTTCGATCCTATCAGTGAAGTCTGGTCGCCTCGGGAAGGTGTACGTACGAGGCGGTCGCCACGCCGAAATCCCGATTCTGGAAGGAAATGCGAGGATCCACCAGGTGATTGGCCTACGTCAATCTCGCCGCGATCTTGTCTACACAAAGGTAGGCCGGTCTTGTAGTCTGTATCAGGAGCCGCTGATCATCTTGGGCGGCGATACGTCGAGCTCGGCAGGTTTTGCTGAGCGACCCCGTCCTCCCGGCCCGCTTTCCCGCGGCGTTCACGGGTCTTTTCCGGCACTGCCTGTCTACCGCCTGGCTGTAGAAGAGGAGCATCGATGCGCGCTGGCGACCCCCTCGAATGGTCCGAACTCGACGATCGGGCAATCGCGGTGAGCCGGGCCCTCGCCGCCGACGCGATCCAGCATGCCGGCGGCGGCCATGCCGGCACCGCCATCGCCCTCGCGCCGGCGGCCTATCTGCTGTTCCATCGCCTACTGCGGCACGACCCGGCAGATCCGGCATGGGCCGGGCGCGATCGGTTCGTGCTCTCCTGTGGCCACGGCAGTGTCCTGCTCTACATCCAACTGTTCCTGTCCGGATACGGACTGAGCCTCGAGGATCTCGCGAGTCTACGGAAATGGGGATCCTCGACGCCCTCGCACCCCGAGTACGGCCGCACCGTCGGTGTCGAGGCGACAACAGGTCCGCTGGGACAGGGCCTCGGCATGGCCGTGGGCATGGCGATGGCGGCGCACAAGCAGCGCAGCCTGCTGGATCCGGGTCCCTACGCCGGCGAGTCCGTGTTCGATCACGTCGTGTGGGTGATCGCCTCCGACGGCGACCTCCAGGAGGGCGTGACGAGCGAGGCATCCTCGTTTGCCGGGCACCAACGGTTGGGCAACCTCGTCGTGCTCTACGACGACAACCGGATCTCCACCGAGGGGGATACGAACCTCGCCTTCAGCGAGGACGTTCTGGCACGTTACGCCGCCTACGGATGGCATACGCAGCGGATACCGGACATCAACGACCATCGGGCGCTGCACGCCGCCATGGTCGCGGCCCGCGACGAGACGGGCCGGCCGTCGATCATCGCGATGAGATCGGTCATCGCCTGGCCGGCACCCCACGCCCGCGGCACCGCGAAGTCGCACGGAGGGCCGCTGGGCGCGGACGAGGTCGCCGCCACCAAACGTGTGCTCGGCCTCCCCGAGCACGAGCAGTTCCACGTCCCGCAGGACGTGCTCGCCCATGCCCGTCAGGCCACGGAGCGGGGAAGCGAGGCGCACGCCGATTGGGACGTCCGATTCGAGAAATGGCGTAGCGAGAGGCCGGACGCGGCGGTCCTGTTCGCCCGGATGCTGGCCGGCGACCTGCCCGAGGGATGGGTGTCCCGGCTCCCCACCTTCCCCGCAGGGGTGGACGTCTCGACTCGCCGTGCGTCGGGGGAGGTGCTCAACGCCCTCGCCGGGGTGATGCCCGAACTGTGGGGCGGATCGGCCGACCTCGGCGAGAACAACTGCACGACCATCCGCGATGGCGGAAGCTTCCTGCCGGAGATCGCCGGCGGCTCGCGGAACGGTCGTAACCTGCACTTCGGCATCCGCGAGCACGCGATGGGTGCCATCCTCAACGGTCTCGCGCTCTCCGGATTCCGTGCCTACGGGGGCACGTTCCTCGTCTTCTCGGACTACATGAGGCCGGCGGTCCGGCTCGCGGCCCTGATGGGGCTGCCGGTGACGTACGTGTGGACTCACGACTCCATCGGCCTGGGCGAGGACGGACCGACCCACCAGCCAGTCGAACACCTCGCCGCGCTGCGCGCGATCCCGGATCTCGACGTGGTCCGGCCCGCCGACGCGAACGAGACTGTCGTGGCGTGGCGCACGATCCTCGAGCGGACCGGCCGCCCGGCCGGCCTGCTGCTGTCGCGGCAGGATCTTCCGGTCTTCCACCGCAGCGGACCGGCCGGCGCGGAGGGCGCCGCCAGGGGCGCCTACGTTCTTGTCGAGTCCTCCGCGACCGTCCCACAGGTTATCGTCGTCGGCACCGGTTCCGAGGTGCGGATCGCTGCCGCCGCTGCGGAACTTCTCGAGGCCGACGGCATCCCGACCCGTGTCGTGTCGATGCCGTGCTTCGAATGGTTCAGTGAGCAGGACCTGGCGTACCGGGAATTCGTACTCCCGCCGCGGGTCCGGGCGCGCGTCTCGATCGAGGCGGGCGTCGCCCAGGGTTGGCGCGAGGTCGTCGGAGAACACGGGGAGATCCTCGGGGTCGGCCGCTACGGCGCCAGTGCGCCGTACCAGGCCCTCTATGACCACTTCGGTCTCACCGCCGAGCGGGTCGCCGCCGCGGCCCGCGCCAGCCTAGCGAAGGTGGCCGCCGGCGGCTAGGAACCTCGCACCCAGGAAGGCCATGACGATGCCGTATACAGGGGGATGGCAATGGATGCAGGGTTGAACGAGGAAGGCGCCGAACCCGAGATTCAGGTTCTTGACCGGCCGTACGGGCACCAGGAACTGCTGATGCTGAACGCCGTGTCGACGGTGAAGATCATCAGTGTCGCCCCGGGGTTCCGGTTGAGTCTGCACCGTCACGAGAAGCGCGACGAGTGGTGGACGGTCCTTGACGTCCCGCTCGACGTCCACGTCGACGGCCGCGCGTGGACGGCCGAACCCGGTGCACGTGTGTGGATTCCGCGCGGCCTGACACACTGCATCGGCAATCCCGGCACTGCGCCGGGACGCTTCCTCGAGATCGCCCTCGGGCTGTTCGACGAGAACGACATCGAGCGTCTCGACGAGGGCTGCCCGTGACCGGGGCCCCAGCGAACGCCGTGAGGTGTGTATCCGTGGTACTGAGGCCGGTCCCTTTCCTTTGACGTGGGGGCAGGGCAACATGTGGGAGAGCATCCTCACGTTCGGCCCGAGATCCAGCCGGCTGAACTTCGGCGGAACCAGCCGGCTGCGACAGCCCGTCCGGATGGCCGAGGCTCTCGCGCGCATCGAGCGATACCTCTCCCAATACGACATCATGCGCGTCGCCTTCGACGAGAAGCGGGTGGAGCAGACGTTTCAGAGCCAGTCCACCATCGGCGTGTTCTTGTGCGACGCATCGGCCCTGCCGGATCGCGAAAGGTCGGTCAAGACCGCCCAGTTCCAGTTGCTCGCGGAGGCCGGATTCCGGCTGGACGCGTTCGACATGGACGAAGCACCCCTACGTCTCGGGCTGCTCCACACGGGCGGCTTCGTCACCGACGTGCAGATGCTGATGTCACACCTGCCGTTCGACGGGGTCGTTTACCGGCTGCTGGCCAGCCCGCTTGTCGACGCGATCGAGGGACGGAGCGTGCCGGTCACCGGGCAGCAGACCGAGGCCTTGATCCGGCAGGAGCGGTCGGAGCAGGGCGTACGGCGCAGCAACGCGGTCATCGACCATTGGGTCGCGGCCGCCACCCGCCTGCCTCCGGGCCGCGGCCTCATGGGCACCACCGCCGGCTCGTACCCGGTGGTCGCCCTCCGCTCGAGAGCTGCGGCCATCGCCGCCCAGACGCTCACGGTGAGCACCCGCACGAGTACGACGAGCGTCATCGTGGCGGCGCTGACCAGGTCTATGCGCCGCCATCTCGACCCGCGGTTGTCCGCCATGCTCATAGTCAGCAACAACCGGTGGCAGCCGGGACTCAGGGAGTTCGTCGGGCAGACACTGGGCAACAGCCTGCTCGTCCTCACCCGGGACGACGACGGCAAGGACTTCGGGCCGTACGTGGGAGCCGTTCACTCGCGCGCCGTCATGGCGTACTCCCACGCCCGATACGACACCATCAGGTGGCGGGAGATTCTGATCGGGCTGTCGCAACGGGGCGAGGCCACCGACCTGTCTTACTACTTCAACGACGTCCGTTTCAAGCGCGACGCATGGCGTGGCCTGGAGACGCGATCCGATGAGTTGCGGGCCGGGATCGCCCACAGGACGTCGACAGAGGTGATCGAGCGCCGCGACATGAGCGACGCGACCCTGTTCGCGAATCTGCACGACGCCGGCGAGGAGTGCCTGCTCACCCTGGTGTGTGACGAAACCCGCATTGCACCGTCCGTCGCCGTCGTCGTGCTGACTGCCGTCGAAGCCCTGCTCGTCGAGGAGGCCTTGGCAGCGTGAAGGCACAGCCGCCGGCCCAGCATCGCGTCACGGCGTCGTGAGACAGGCTTGCAGCAGATCGGCGAGTTGCTGGAGGTCCTCGATCGGTATGTCGGCATCGATTCCCCCAAGGCCGGCGACGGGCATTCCCGCCGCCCGTCCGGCGGCCAGACCGGCTGAGGAGTCCTCGACCACCAGGCACCGGGAGCTTGCGACGCGGAGTTGGCGAGCGGCTGCGCGATATCCCTGTGGGTCGGGCTTGCCCGCGATGACGTCGTTCGCGGTGATGAGCAGAGGTGGAACAATGCCTGCGGCGCAGAGGCGCAGATCAGCCAGCCTGGAGTCCGCGTTGGTCACGACCGCCCACGGCAGATCAAGACGCTCCAGGATGGTGAGGAGCTGATAGGCGCCGCGCATGGCGGAGACGTCCGCGAGATCGTCGTACTGTAGTGCCCACTGTCGGCTCGCGGATCGGATCACCCCTGCCTCGTCGAGGTCCGGCAGCAGGGCGCGGACCACCGCACTCGTCGGCGTCCCGTGCGAGATCGCCAGTGTCGCCTCCGGCGCGACGCCGTGCTCGATCGCCCATGCCGTCCACGCCCGGGCGATCGATCTCTCGGAATCGACCAGGGTTCCGTCCATGTCCAGCAGCACCGCTGCGGTATTGCCCAGGTCCCATGTCACGTCGGTGTGTCCTCTCGGGGGGTGAGCCGGATCCAATTCCCGTCCCCGACCGCTCGCGGCTCGCGAACCGCGCCGGCGTCGCCAAGGTGACGAGCCCACAGCGGATCCGCTCAGGCGGGGGAGCCGGTGCTGGCACGGACCACGAGGCGGGTGGGAATCAGGACACGCTCGGCACCGCGGACCTCGCCCCGGATCCGGCGCAGAATCTCCCGCACGCAGAGCCGGCCGACCTCAGCGAAGTCCTGACTGATGGTGGTGAGCGGCGGCCGGAAGGAGGCGGACTCCGCGACGTCGTCGAAGCCGACGACGCTGACCTGCCCCGGTACGGCCTTGCCGCTCTCCTCGAATGCCCGCAGCATTCCCAGCGCTATATGGTCGTTGGCGGCGAGTACGGCGCTGCAGGCCGGATCGCCGGCGAGCGTCAGGCCCGCCGAGTACCCCGAGTGGGCTGACCAGTCCCCATGGAGGAGCGGAGGCGCCGATCGGCCCGCTGCCTCCAACTCGGCCCGCCAGGCATCGGCACGACGCCTGGCGGCGTACGACTGCTCCGGCCCACCGACGTGCCACACCGTCCGATGTCCGAGTTCGAGCAGGTGGCGGACGGCCCGGCGGACCCCGTCCACCTGGTCGGTGTCCACCGCGGTTTGGCGGTCTGCCGGGTCGTAGCCGAAGACGACCCGGGGTACGGTCGACGGCAGTCTCACCTCGGCTCGTTCCAGCAGGTACGTCTCCACGAGCACGATGACGCCGTCGACGGCCAGCTCTCCGAGGCGGGTGAAGGCGCCGCGGACGTCGTTGCGGGCCGCAGCCGTGACGGGAAGCAGGGTGATCGCGTAGTCCTCGGCGGCGGCGTGCTTGGCGATCGCGTCGATGATGCGGCTGTGGCCGGTGTGGGACACGTTGAGCGAGATCACGCCGAGGGTTCTGAACTCGCCGCGCCTGAGCGCGCGGGCCGCGCTGTTGGGACGGTAGCCCAGCGCCTTCATGGCGGCGAGCACCTGCCGCCGGGTGGTGGCGTCGACCCCGGGATAGCCGGTGGACACCCGGGACACGGTCTGCGCGGAGACCCCGGCCAGCCCGGCGACGTCGC
>Ga0307515_10018622_pt1 | contig 12547 bp, 15 predicted proteins | sample 17_EM_MG_FD_194513 | JGI IMG/M metagenome (GOLD analysis project Ga0307515, IMG submission 194513) | Populus trichocarpa ectomycorrhiza microbial communities from riparian zone in the Pacific Northwest, United States - 17_EM | ecosystem: Host-associated > Plants > Roots > Unclassified | place... | reverse complement strand
TGATAACACAAACAGAAGGCGTCAGCGTCGTGAGGTTTCTAATCTTAGTAGTCCACAGCCGCTGAACCAAGAATGGGTGAAATCTTCAAGTGCCGGGAAATCTAACTCTCACCAAGACCACGAAGTCTGATGGGTAACTTTCGACAAGCTCAGTAGACATTCACTCGGGGCCCCGGTACGAAATTTGGTCGAATATTCGTGGTCTGGAATGGGCTTCTTCAACTGGACAAGTTTGCCCATATAAAGATCACAGGAGCAAGTGATAATGCATGGAATATAGAACCCGGGTGGAAAAAAATTTGAGAAAAAAAATAAACCACGGCACCCAGGATTCCCGCGTGGTCCCCCACCGTGGTACTAACTGGGCGGCACCCTGGTTAACTTCGCAGATCGGACGGGATGCGGTGCTTTCAAGGTCCTATGGCCGTGGATATATGTTTCGCTTTTCAGCAATCTATAAATCGCTTATCCTTAACCCAAAAAAATTCCGGCAGCTCGCGAGCTGTCTTTCACCGACTTTCCCTCAAAAGAACATTCAACATTTCGGTGAATACCCGGCGAGGTCTTGAGAAATCGTGATCGTTCGAAGGCGAGATGTGCGAATCCGTCAAAATATGTACAATCAGGGGATCAACGTATATTTCCCCATAGCAGGGAGGGTAGTATTGAGGTGAAATTAAGGCAAATACTGAGATGGATTACCCGTTTATACAAGGCGTGAGGCCGAAAAAAATGACTTGAAATGCAACCTAGAAAGCGACGAAAAGAAGACAGATATTGTGCGCAGCGTATATGCAACAGATGTGGCCGTGAAATCATACAACAAGACGGAAAGAAATGGACAGCAAGAATGTGTAACGGTCATAAATGTGGGTGGTTGGATGTGAAAGCATATCGATGGAATTGACATAGCGAATAATTTAACCCTGTAGTGAGTGTTCGTTGAGAAGGGGAGGGGGACTTCACGCGGTATCCGTGTATAGTCGTGGTCACATAGGAAGCTTATCCATAGGATTTTGGTTTTCAGGTGATCCGATGAGCGTAGGAGACACCGCCCGGGATTTCCGTTGCTCATCCGCGATGAGGAGCATGTTTCTCAGCTTTTCTTCCCGTACCGGTTTCGTAAGAATGCTATTGAAAACCGCCTCATTAGCTCCAAAAGCGAGATAGGGGTAGGAAAACGCACTGATTGACACCAGCAGCAAGGTACTCCTCCTGGTCTGGTAGGAGGGCGTTCCCCGTCACCCCCACGACCAAATCCTTCCTCCCTAGCTTCCTCAACTTCCTCACCATCTCCACACCAGACATAACAGGCATTTGATTGTCCAAAAACACCAGAGCGAATTTGCTCTCCAACGTCCCTGGAGTGGGTGGACCGCCCGTCCCTCGACCAGCACTCAAGTCTGGAACGCGGCCATCAGCGAAATACTCCCCTTCGTTCGAGCCCGGGGTATCTACGCTGCGGCTGTCGTTTATCCCCACGACTAACTCTAGCGCTTGTTGGCCATTCGCGGCCGTGGTGACTACACATTTCAGTCGTTCAAGCATGCGCTGCATCAGCATCCTCGTCATCCTGTCATCATCTACCACCAGAACTGGCAACCCAGGTGTGATATCCACACTTCCGGCGTTTTCGGGGGTCGGTGGCCTCAGGAGGGTAGGGGACAGACGATCTCCAGGAGATTTTATCATAGGGAATCGGGGTGGCTTGGGAAGATCGATGTGTCTGGGTCTCCCCGTCATCGTGTTTGGCGACGGGGGAGCGCCTTGTTTCGGGGAAGTAGAAGCGGGGATATCTACCTTCTTCTCAACCGGCCCCGCGTTGGACGCCCCATCTGTGGGCGTGGTGGCCTTGGCTTCATCCTTTGTCAGCGGAGGTCGGTCCAAGGACCGGCTCTTCAGAGCTTCCATAGACTCCTTTAGGGCTGGGACTGGTTCCGGAATGTCTTCAACCTTCTTCGGCACGAGTTGGACGAGCCCATCGGCGCCAGTTACACGTTCCAAAAGAGTCGTGGACGTTGTAGGGGCAGCCGGAACCTTCTCCGCTTGAAGTTGTGAAGAAGCAGGGGAACGCGGTCGGTCCATCGAGCCAGCCCGCGAAGGTACAGGTTGTCCCTGTCCAGGTGGAAGAACTTTCTTGCCGATACCCAAAGCTGCGTAAAAAGGCCCTTTGGTTATCCGCGGTGTTTCGGACCTCTGGAAGCTCACTTACGTAGTTCAACCCAGAATGTCGACCCTTCACCGACGGTGGACTTGAGTCCCAATCGTCCACCGCTCAACTTGACGATCTGCCGAACCAATGCCAGCCCGAGACCAGTGCCTTTCCCCCCTTGCTGTTTGCCAACTTCAGTCTGATTGAACGCGCCTGTGGTACGACATCAGCTTGGCGCTCCACAGGGATCCAGTTAGGGACTCACTGAACAACTTGATATCATCCATCTCCTTCTCGTGGATTCCACACCCTGTGTCGCTGACCTCTATCCTCACCACGATCCTCTCAAGGGGTTTCGCTTTCTCATCGTTGATGGCATTATGCTGGTTCAGCAGGTCCGTGGAAAGTCCACCGTCATCAGCCTTCCCTTTGTCTTCGACCGTGCTGCCCTTCTTAGTCCCCCGTTTGTGGCTGTGTGATCTGCTGAGCGGTGGGGACTTCTGCGGGGTGGGGGGAACGAGAAATGGAGATGACACGCTTCGGGAGCTTTTGACAGGACCATCCGGGGAAGGACTGACAAGCTTAGTCTTGATAGAGACCGTTCCACCTGGGGGAGTAAACTTAAACGCGTTACCCGCGAGGTTGGTGATAATCTGCCGGAGCCGGTTCTCATCACCCAAAACCACGCCATCGTACTTGACTATAGCCCTCTGGATCTCCTCTTCATTGTGACCCAACACAGAAAAGAGGGCCCGACCCGCAACCTGCAAACAGTTATCATGTAGTCCCCAGTGCGAGATCGAGGGATGAAACGCACGTCATCGATTGTTCTGTCAAACTCTGTCACAAAGTGAAGCTCCTTGGAGTCGGCGTCGAGTTTGAGGGGGGCGAACAAGGACCGCATGATTTGGTGGAAAACGTAGGGCTGTGGAACCAATCATTATCGAACACGAGGACAAGGTGAAACGATGACCCACCTTGTTGTAGCTCTCGAACTTCCCGCTATCCATGCGATGGCTATTGCAAGTTAATAATTTCTCGGAATCTTCCGACGAATAAACCCACAAGTCCAGTACGTCGTTCAGAACTACGCAACCCCACCATTAATGAAATATCTGGGAAGAGTGATTCTGGACCAACCCTTGGACATCATATTCAAGCTACCTTCCAACGCCTGGAACTCAATCTCGTGGGACTTGCACACAGCATTGGACGCATTCATGTTCTGGACAGCAAGCACTACCGAGTGAAGACAGATCAGACTCGGCCAAAAGAGAACAAGGTAGTGATAACACTTACGTGCAGTGTTCAACGGTACTCTGACCTGTGGATGTCAAAGAAAGGTAAATCAAAGCTACCCAAAGCGTCAAAGAATCTGAGCACGTATCATGGAAAACATATCTGAGGTTCTTGTCTTCAGTACGTCAAAAGTCTGGGATAGCATGGCGAAAACCCACGAGGTCAATCTCCGTTTGGAATCCCCCGCTTTGCGCTCATTCACCTGTGCCTTCTGTGTAGCCTTGAACTGGTTCTTGAGCTGGTCGCGCAGGGTGAACAACCTCCTTTCTGCCACTTCTCTTACGTAATGCACGTAAAGGATAAAGACCTCAAAAACCAGGATGTTCGAGGCGTTCCTACTGTACTTGGGTCGTACTGGCAAGAAAAGCACCAAAGACCTGGAAGAACGATCAGGGTCGGGGTCAAATCCGAAAACTGATTGGGTGGGGCCCTTACGTTGCAATGAAACAGATCGATCCCAACAGTGCTGGAAAGCGGTTCATGCCCAGCCCAAAGAGCGCTATGGTCTGGAGTGCCGAAGTATAACTGATGGTCGGTTAGCTTATCTAACCCGGTGAAGATGTGGGGAAATACATACTACAATGTGGCGAGAAAGTCCTTCGACCCACAGTCATAAATCACATATGGCTTATTCTTGTCCCAAAATCCACACAGATGCCTGCAAGAGTGTCAGAGCAGGGAGTATATTTGATGAAGGGAACGTACATGTAAACCACTTGGTACACTGGCCAAGACCACACGGCAAACAGAAGGTAGATCTGGTAGAAGAAAGAGCGATCGCGGGGGAAGTCGAAGATCACCAAGAAAACCAGGGGGATTGAAAATGCGGGAGAGACCTATTCGAAAGTTAGACTTGGTGTGATCCAGACCAGACGCTAGGACCACCTACACCGTAATAGAAAATCGCATCTGAGAGAGTGACCGGCCGGGTGATCAATATGACTGGCAGCAGCCAATTTATGACGAAAAACGCAGCCGAGAAGAGAGCAAGACGTTTCCTGAGAAACCAGGTCTCCTTTACATAGTGCGCCTCAAGCTTCCGGTCGACAAACCGCAAGCGAAAGAAGCCCCAGATCGGCGGCCAGATTCTCCACCGGAGGAAGAACAAGACAGGACACGAAGCCAAAAAGCCGGTATTAGTCTCAGAACAATCTGTGGTGGTGGTGGTGCTGAGCATGTTCTCCGCACGGGTCTCTTCAAACGGGGTGTTGGAGTCGCTTTTAGTCGGAAACTTCGGATCCTCGCCCCACACCCGATCCACAACTACAACATCCACATGGTCACCCTGCTCACACGTGGCAGACCCCTGCGGCTTGCGGACATACAACGGAGTGTTGGTGCTATCGTCGGGCGAGGAAGAAGTAGAGACTGCGGTCCCCGAGGCAACCTTCTTCTTAAAAGCTGCCCAGTGTGACTTGAAACCGCCGTTGATCTGAACCGACTTGGAGTTCCTGCGGGGCCGTAATGGGATTTCCTTAGCGGTGACTGGGACGGGAAGCAGGGGGAACTCCGTGGCTGGCGAGCGGCCAGATTGGTCGTTCGCGTTTGTCGTCGTCGTCGTTTGGAGGGTCTTTTCGGGTGTCGGGCTGGGAGGTGCGACTGAGACGGAGAGGGAGCGTCGGAGTTTGAGGTACATGTGGGGTCCGAGTCCGAGTCCGAGTCCGTTGGCAACCGTAGCGTGAACGTCAGCGGGACGCAGAGGAGACTAAGTAGGAGTTGGACATGGACAGGGGCCGTAAGCGGTTCGGCCATATGGTAGCGCTTCTGGGCTCGGCGCTGACACACGCCTTCGATCGATCCCCCATCCTTGCATCATGGACAAGACAAAGTCTAGGCTGGCTGCTTTCTTCGACGATGACGACGAGGACGACGGTTCTGCCCCTCCAGTGCGACGATGACCACTTTCCACTTCTCATTCACTTGTGCACTCAATCCCAACTGACACCGAAAACCACAGCAAAAGGCGGTCGACGAGCACAAGCTCAACCAATACACGCAAGGCACCCAACGCAAATCCAAGCGAGAAAAGGAGAAGGAGGAGGCCGAAAGAAAACGAAAGGAGGAAGAAGAACACGCTAAGAAAGCTTATGCAGAGTTCTTGGAGACGTTTGAAGGCGCCCGAGACGATGGAAAGAAGAAGGGATTCGTCAGGAGTACTCAGGACTCTGGAGGTGGTGAGTATACACACAATCAGCCTGAAGTGTCTTCGCGTCCTGCACCAAGGGTCGGTGGATCCACTGTGTGTGTAGGTGCCTACCCTGAAACCCCAGAGTAGATGTCTTCACCTCCTCCAGCCCAACGGCCAAAGGGAAAACGCGCCATGGATTCCTTCTTGGAAGAAATTAAACGGCAAGTGGGATATCTTCAATTCACTCCCCAACCTCCTCACCATCCGTAGGGATCAAGCGCAGCGTGAAGCGAAATACTCTCGACATTGTACGTAAACCTCATATATCATGCTGGACGATCGTTTGATCACCGTCACAGCCCACGGAGGAAGGTCCGTAACTGCTATGGCAGGTGTGTCCAGCAAGCGCATGATGCCGTTCCCAATATAACGACATCTCATAGCCTACGAAGGGCAGAGTGGTAGCAAGGACCGTGGTGATCCGGAGGTCTTTGTCTCAAACCTATCTCCCAATGCGCACCCCGCTGACATCATTCCGCATATCAGACTACCAATGTTTTTGTTGCAAACCTCCCTCCGCATGTAACGGAACAAACCCTCGGCCATTTCTTCGCCCGCATAGGTCCAGTTGGATCGGTACGCCTTCCCCTTCAATGCGTCTCCGGTGACCCCAATTCCTTCTATAGGTCAAAGTCATGTGGCCAAGGAGTGACGCCTCCCAAGGTCCAGGAAACGACATGTCCTCGCGACGCAACAAAACCAGCGGTTTGAGTGGTTTCGTATCGTTTATGAAACGGAGAGACGCCGAAGAAGCCCTTCGTGAACTCGATGGGTTTGATTGGGGCGGGTCTGTCCTGAGGGTGGGTTGGAGCAAGGCCGTCCCTGTGAGTGCCAGGGCCATGTACAGTAAGGGTTTCTATTTCGAGTCCCAGTACATGACTAACTGCTCTCTGCTTTTCTCAAGCCAATCCCGTGGCGGAAGATCGGCAGCGTTCCGGTTCCCGATCGAAATCTCGCGAAAAAGCTAGAGACGGGAACAGAGATAGGGACAACAGAAGTAGGTCCCGTTCTCGACACGGTGGCAAGTACAAGAGCAGGAGGAGCCGATCCCGATCGTATAGCCCAAGCCGTTCTCGGTCGCCGAGGAGAGATCACAGGGACAGAGACCGCGGGGGTGGTCACTATAAGAGGAGGCCAAGATCCTACAGCCGGTCACGTTCTCCTCGAAGGGATAGAGACCGAGGATATGCCAGAGACACAGACGAGAAGAAATTCCTAGGTGATGATGACGTTACTGAGGAGTTTGTCCGAACTGTTGTTGTGGAAGTCAAAGGTCGGGGTGAAGATTATGAGGCTGCGTTGAAGGAGAGGGAGAAGGGAAACTCGAAGTACTCGTTCTTGACGGACAACAAGGTATGAATGATCTGTTCACCAGAGGGTGGACGCGTTTAGCTGAACCCGCGCCGACCAGCACCGCAAGCACGGGTACTACCGCTCGTTCATGCGAAGCAGCAAAGAGATGAACCCCGAGTTCGATGATGAAGGTTACAACTCGATTTACTCCACTGACTCTGCGGAAGAATCGGAACGGGAACGGACACGGAAACACCACTTGGGCAAACTTGCTCGAAACAGGTTTGAAGCTATGCTCCGAGCGCTTTCTGGAAGGAGGGGAGAATTGGCCAGGTGCATGTCATTCAGCCTGGAGCATGCTGAAGCTGCGTCAGAGGTAAATCCTTCGCCTGTTACCTCCCATAATAAACTTATAGGGCTCCCATAGGTCGTAGATATAATCATCGCCTCCCTTCTTGTTCCAGAAACGCCCGTACCTCGAAAAGTTGCCCGCCTTCACCTCATCTGCGACATCTTACACAACTCGGCAGCACCCCTGCCCATGGCTTGGAAGTTCCGTCAGGAATTCCAGGCTAGACTCGGCATCGTCTTCGACCACATGTCGACAATTTACCACTCTTTCCCCGGACGTATCACCGCGGAGACGTTCAAGAAGCAGATCCTGGGTGTTTTGGAGATTTGGGAGGACTGGATCGTGTTTACTCCAGAGTTCACAAATGAGCTGAGGGACCGGTTGGATGGGAAGGAAGACGCAGGAAAGGAAACCACAGAAGAGATGGAGGGGAGTGGGCAAGATGAAGGGTGCCAGACGGAGACGAAGGCTTATGAATCCAAGTTCAAAGCCAGTTCGTTCAAGCCCGCAGCCGAAGTAGTTCAGATGGAGGCGCCTAAGGGTGAAGACATCGACGGGGAACCTGTCATGGACGATGTGGACGGAGAACCATTGGATGGTGGTGAAGTGGATGGTGTCCCAATGGACGATGTGTATGGCGAACCTCTTGATGGCGAACCATTGGATGGAGGACTCCTGGATGGGGAACCCATGAAAGATGAGGATTTGGATGGGGAGCCCATGGATGAGGACGTTGATGGAGTAATAATGCCTTCTGACTGATTTCATTTTGGCTTTTCGTCTTTACTGGTTTCCTGTAGGTTATGTGTATTCCAACGCATCCTTCCTAGCCGTGTGTTGGGCGGGGGTATTTTCGGCTAGTTTTGTGGCCCAGGGTGAAACACCTCACCAGCGGTTCTGAGGACCATCAAGCTCCTTGGTCTTGTCATATATGCACTTAGTGGGGGTTGTAGCATTCATTTAGGTAACTTCCCTTGCGCTGGAAGTGCGGCCACAAGATCCCGCTTCAGTCTCGTATGCATGCGGTTTTCCTGAACTTCCGCCGAGGTTCTATTATCATTATCTCCCATAAATCCCTCGGACATCCACGTCGTCCACGGATCGGACACGGTTCAACCCAATGCCCGTGAGCTCGAGAGAAGACAATTTATCTTCCCGGAAATGAAGGGGTTGGGAAGATTACCGAGATCGGATGGGGATTGGGTCGCGCTCAGCGTGGAAACCGGTGTAACGCACAGGGGCTTGAAGGGGAGGTGGAGGGCCGGGAATTTCCGCGGTTAAATGCTTCCACTTTGACGGCGAGTCGTTTGACAGTCGGATGGTTAATCCTGTGAGTGCTTACAAGGTACTTTCGTCGATTTGAAGCCGGGCGATTGGGTCGCTCAGAATGCGGCCAACTAGTATGACCATCCATTACGAGGCGCGATTACGGATGACAGAAACCCGGAGGTGATTCCCCCTCACGGATCCAGGCGCCGACATTGTCTTAAACTACGATGGTATTGCCAACGATGGACGCGTGAGAGAGCTTGTCTGCGGAAAGGTGAGCGAATCACAATTCGAGGGTGCGAATAAGAGAACCGAGCATTGGTTTAGGAGATCCGCTTGCTCCTGGATTGCGTGGGGGAACAAGCGGCAAAAGACGCAGTCCGCCTCACGAACCAGAGGCGCACACCTTGTCGTATGCGGTGAAATGGCCCAAGGGGATGTTTGGGTGCCACCGTTCCTACCTGTATGCAAGGACATTCACGTTCGTGGATTCTGGCGGACTAGCTGGTTCAATACTTTGAAGAAAAGGTCCAAATTTCTCGATGAATTGGTTCGGCTAATGGTTAGCAGCAAGGTGACTTCCTATGCTTGTTGCCATGTTTCTTTTGACAGGGCTGATCGCCTTGGACTCTGTCAGTTTCAGGAACAAGTGCACGAGATCGTCAAGATCGAGGGTACTGTGCGAGCACGACCAACCCGGCAAGGCAAAACATCCGGTCAATTCAGTTTTGGCTGGAGCGATGACAAATGACCGCCGGGTTGGTCGTGATCAAGGGTACACTCGGTGATGAAAAGGCTACTCTCAAGGTACGGGAGATTTTCGAGAGGGTGAACAAGGGACGAAGATCATCCTCGAGGGAGGGACACCACAGGGTCTGTAATCTCGAGAACGCGCTTCGCACGAGCCACGAACAATCATCATGTCAATAAATACGTTGTAATCGTCGCTGATAGGCGAAGATCGAGGGAGGGGAAGATTTCAAACTGGAAAGGAAATGGAAGAGCCCTCGGACGAAAGAAGTCAACTTGTGGTTTGTTTCCAACGTAACCCTTTCCTTTTATCAGCCTCGGATTTAGGTCTGGCATGCCCCCATCCTCTCCCTCCTCTCCCCCCCCTCAAACATGGACCCCGACATGGTTGCCCAGATAGCCCAGATGGGCTTGGATTTGTTCGTCGTGTTTTCTGTTGAACCCAGCTCATCGTTGATCATGGTCGCGACAGGCTTGCTTTCAAGGTACTCTACCCATGGGTCGTCGATGACAAACAGTCGTGCTTGAACCTCATCTGCAGCATTATTATCATGCAGCGACCACAATTCTGGTCTACGACTACTTTCTGACCCTCGGAGATGAGGTAGGAACGACCTCGCGCCTCCTGGTCCATCTCCAACCTCTGACTTTGCGTAGGTTGAGCTCATTTGGAAACGGAAGAAAACGCCTGGTGAGGACCGGACGGTCAATTCGTCTCGATGGAGCTAACTTCTACCTCCAGTATCCTACATGTTTCTTTTCGTCAGTAGCTCCCCCAGAAATCCTCAATCCTTCGACCTGACCTTGCGGCGTAGGTGCGATATTTTACCCTAGCAACCTGTGCAGGAATTTATCTCGGTATGCCCATATGTCCCCTGCCTCCGAGGATCCACCTTGACCTGTTGAAATTTCCAGGCCATGAGCTTACGAGTTTGTCGATGGTTCGATCTGTAAGTCGTTTGTTCAATCCGCCCGCCCCTGTGCTCGACAGGCTGACTTCCGTCGATTAGTTGTACGCGCGGTTTGGGTTATCCCGAACCCTTGTCTATTTCTCACGCCGCTCCCCTCACCAGATGCGACCGTTTGGTCGTCCTCCAGGTGGTTCAGACCACCTTCGTCGAGCTCATAGCTCAGGTCATCATGACTTTACGTGTCTATGCTCTGTCCCAGCGGAATAATTACATTCTCGGCGCGCTATCTATTCCCGTCGTTAGTCAACTCGGGTTGGGTCTTTACCTCAGTGCATTCTCCAACCACGGTCTGCAGTCCTCATCCTCTTATCCTGTTTCATCCTGACCGACCGAGTGCTTCCTGCAGCTTTGGAACTCCCACAGATTCCCAACGAGGTTTTCTATTGTGAGGATGTTTCGCGACGAGAAAGCACAGGTTAATGGTTCCCCTTCTCTAGCATGTTTCATCAAGCCAGATCCCATGATTGTGAAACTCGCTTACATATTCCTCCTCCTCGCCTTCGACTCGATTACCTTCCTTCTAACCGTCTACTACACCGCTACCCAGTATCGATTCGTCGCGAGGCATGGTATCACCCGGCTGAGCAAACTCTTTACGTCCATCGTGGAAGGTGCAGTTATGTATTTCGGCGTATTGGCCGCCTGCCACGCTGTCTTGGTAGCCGGCGTTCTCACCTGGCGGGTGCATATCTCAATTACTGTCGCGACAGTTGGACCCTCTGACAAATTCTCATAGCAAACGTTGAAATTCCTCCCAGCGTGGTAAGTCGGAATTTCGGGTGCATTCCTCACTCTAGAACTCACTCGCTGCGCGACTTTGCATGTCAGCCCGACCGTACTGTAAGCGTGTCCGTATCCAGCCCAAACCATCTCTCAACTTGAACACTTCAGATTCACGTGCATTTTAATCAATCGTATGACCATCTCTACTCTCAAAGCCAATCAGGAGGATTTCAGGACCCCTACTCGTCAACGGCCTCCCATCCCTGCCGCCGGTTTCAGTGATCCTCAGACCCCCAAACCCCATTCCCGGACAATGTCTGGTGGCCAGTGCGAGGCTACAGAACTCGTCAGCGGCACTTACGGGGATGTCGCGCCGACGATCTTGTCGAGCATTCACGTATACACATAAATCAACCCGGAGGGTCTCTCCGACTGTTTTCGCCTCTTTTGCTTTCTTGTCGATTTCTTGCCTCATTCCCCGTCTCCGGTTCGATTATATTCCGGAAGGGATACCCAATTCTCTTTACCCAGTCAATTCGGTGTTTGGTCCTGACCAGCCTCGCAAGAAGTGCGCACTGTTTATCTATAAATTAGATGGAAATAATACTCGCCGTGTACCATTCCACGCAAAACCGTCCCATGGACCGCACTTGAGTCCAGTTTTGGAGTGGCCGCGGGATAGATTTGGAAGGTGCCTGATTTGGAAGGATCACCTTGCAACCTCGATCCCCCGCGACACAACTTGCACCAGGTGGATGTCTCAGCAGCAAACCGCAAAACCTTCATTACAGGGGGTACGAATCAAAGCGAGAAAAGGTACCGTCAAAGCACAGGCCAAACACGAACCCACAGGCAAGTAACTTCAGAAACTCTCGCTCTGTGTCTGTGGTCGAACTGAGGGACCATCATCTGCTCCGCTCTATTTCATCGTCTACTTGTACATCTGCAAACATCGATGGAAACCTGCAGTCTTTAGAGATCAGCTCTATAAGCACTTCGAAACTGTTCCTCCTGGAGATTTCGAAGCTTTCACGAACAAACTCATCCAAGCAGGCTCCACCCTCGAATTCCTCAAATATGCAGACACTTTGTTCGAGATACTGTTTGTCGGCGGTCTTTTGCAACCTGGAGGGAGCTATATCGACGATGGGTCACCTATTTGTCCGTGGGCCATTGTGAACGCCAAGGAACCTGCTTCTGTGGATGAGCTCAAAAAATACATCGATGTGCAGAACAAGCTAATCAGGAGGTGAGCATGGCACCCTCCGGGATTGCCGGTTTGCGAAGCTCATGCCGTCGGACTGTGGGTTTTCAGATACAAATATCTTCAGAAGCCTCTGGAAGAATCCGCCCTTCCGACTCTTTTGCAGTATATCAACAGATGGCCGGCCGCACAGAAGGACAAGATAGCGATCGCCATTGGCGTCATGCTATCCCAAGGTCTCACAACCGCCGGCTGTCTTCAAAGTTTAACCAAGGGCCATCTTATCAAGAACGGTACGCCGCCCACCCCTCACCGTTTTAACCCCACGGAACCTGACTTGTGATTC
>Ga0307515_10018621_pt1 | contig 12547 bp, 10 predicted proteins | sample 17_EM_MG_FD_194513 | JGI IMG/M metagenome (GOLD analysis project Ga0307515, IMG submission 194513) | Populus trichocarpa ectomycorrhiza microbial communities from riparian zone in the Pacific Northwest, United States - 17_EM | ecosystem: Host-associated > Plants > Roots > Unclassified | place... | reverse complement strand
GCCACCGACCTGCTCGCGTCGTACACCTACCGCATCGCCTTCCAGGATTCGGGGCAGAACTACGCGCTCGCCTGCGCCATCTCGTCGATCGTGTTCCTGATCGTCGCCACGCTGGCGGTCATCAACCTGCGGCTGTTCAAGGTCGGCCAGGAAGCGAGGTAAGCGACATGGCCATCGTCCTCAAGAAAACCCACCGCTGGCGCGTGCTCTGTGTGCACGTGGCGTTGATCGCCTTCATCACGCTCACGGTGCTGCCGTTCCTGATGATCCTGTCGATCTCGCTGCGCCCAGGCAACTTTGCCGGCGGCCACCTGATCCCCACTCACATCAGCTTCGAGCACTGGAAGCTCGCGCTGGGCATCTCGTACGTCGATGCGGACGGGCAGCTGATCAAGCCACCATTTCCGGTGCTGCAGTGGATCTGGAATTCGCTCAAGGTGGCATTCATCTCGGCCACGGTGGCGCTGCTGCTGTCGATCACCAGTGCATACGCCTTTGCGCGCATGCGCTTTCGCGGTCGCACCGCCTTGCTCAACGGCCTGCTGCTGCTGCAAATGTTCCCGTCGGTGCTCGCGCTGGTGGCGATCTACGCCTTGTTCGACCGCATCGGCGAACTCGTGCCCTGGCTGGGCCTGAACAGCCATTGGAGCCTGGCGCTCGCCTACACCGGCGGCGTGGCGCAGCACATCTGGCTCATCAAGGGCTACTACGACAGCGTGCCGCGCGAGCTTGAAGAGGCGGCCTCCGTCGACGGCGCCACGCCGTTCCAGGCCTTCATCTACGTGCTGCTGCCGATGGCCGTGCCGATCCTGGTGGTGGTGTTCGTGCTGGCCTTCCTCGCCGGAATGATCGAGTACCCCGTCGCGTCGGTGCTGATGCACGATGAAGCCAACCTCACGCTGGCCATCGGTTCGCGCCTGTTCCTGTTCAACCAGCGCTACCTGTGGGGCGACTTCGCCGCCACCGCCATCCTGGCCGGCCTGCCGCTGACGCTGCTGTTCCTGGTGACGCAGCGCTGGCTGGTGTCCGGGCTCACCTCCGGCGCCGTCAAGGGCTGAACCCGAAAACCACCATGGCCTTGGATCACGCAAGAAGTTAAGCGTTTTACCCCCGGAAGGACAACCACTTCCATTTCAACAACCCGGCAGAGGACCTGCCCTTGAGGAGACTGACGATGAAGAGCCTTCCCCCCGTTTCGTTGCGCGCCTGCGCGATCGCCTCGGCGCTGCTGCTGAGCGGTGCGGCCCACGCGCAGTTCAGCACCGACGGCTACTTCCGTTCCGGCACCGGCGCCGGAACGAAGGACAACTCGGTGCAGTGTTTTGCCCTCAGCGGCGCAGGCCTGAAGTACCGCCTGGGCAATGAATGCGACACCTACGCCGAAATCAACCTGAAGAACACTTTCAAGGTCGGTGACCTGCAGGTCAGCGGCAACATCATGCCGGTGTACGCCGGCAGCGGCACGAGCGCCAGCGATGTTGGCCTCGGTCAGGCCTTCCTCGAAGGCAGCGGCTTCGACTTCGCGCCCAAGGTCAACTTCTGGGCCGGCAAGCGCTACTACGGCCGCTCGGAAATCCACATCACCGACACCAAGTACACCCAGCTCGACGGCACCGGCGCTGGTGCGGACAACATCGAGGCGCTGGGCGGCAAGTTCGGCGTGGCGTACTTCCGCCGCGACACCGCCAAGACCACCGCCACCACACCTGCGGACACCGGCTGGGGCACCGCCTCGCGCATCAACCTCGAGTACAGCACCAACAACATCAACCCCGGCGGCTGGCTGCGCGTGCTCGCCGGCTTCGTCAACAGCGAAGAGAGCTATGTCGATGGCGCAGGCAATACGGCCAAGGGCCGCAATGGCGCGTCGCTGACGATCCAGCACTACCAGCACAACCTGTTCGAACTCGGTGGCGGCAACACGGTGTGGCTGCAATACGCCCAGGGCTCGTCGGCGCTGAACGGCGGGTTCGCCAAGGCCTTCAACAACCCCGGTAGCGACGGCAACGACTGGTCGCCCGACCAGACCGGCAACAACTGGCTGGAAGACCTGAACCACACCACCGCCAAGAGCTACCGCATCGCCGACACCTTCACCTGGCAGGTCGGGGGCTTCGGTGGCCAGGTGCTGGCGCACATCCAGCAGAGCGACAACCCGCACTACACCAACCCGTACAAGACCCGCGGCACCACCGTCGGTGGCCGCGTGGCCTACTCGTTCACGACCAACTTCAAGCTGGTCGGCGAGGCGGGTGTCTCGACCAAGAAGGTCGGCGACAACGACACCCAGCGCCTGAGCAAGTTCACCATCGCCCCGACCCTGGCCACCGGCACGGGCTTCTCCGACCGCCCCGAGCTGCGCCTGTTCTACACACGTGCCAACTGGAACGACGCCGCAGCGGCCGGCGGCAACGGCTTGCCCACGGGCAAGACCAGCGGCAACCGCTACGGCGTGCAAGCCGAGATCTGGTGGTAAGCCGGGTGCCGATGGATCGATAGGTAACAGCGTCTCTTGGGGTTCGGCGGGCGCTGCCCAGCGCCCGCCCTTTTTGCCGACACGGCGCAGGAACACAGTCATGCGGATCTTCGCAAGCAGGGTGGCGGCCATCGCCGTGGGGTGGAGTCTGGCCGCGGCGGCGCTGGCCGCGCCGGCAAGCGTCACCGTGCAGCCCGTGAAGGACCTGCGCGCCGACTTCATCATGGGTGCCGACGTGTCCATGCTCGACCAGCTCGAGCGCAATGGCGGCAAGTTCTCCGACCAGAACGGCGAGCGCAAGGATGCGCTGCAGATCCTGCGGGAGAACGGCGTCAACTGGATTCGCCTTCGCCTGTGGCACACGCCGGTGAACGACAGCGACGTGATCGAGAACGGCCGCGTGATCTCGCGTCGCGGCGACCCGAAGGGCGGCGGCAACAACGACCTGGCGACGACCATCCGCCTGGCCAAGCGCGCCAAGGCGCAGGGCTTGAAGTACCTGCTCGACATTCATTACAGCGATTTCTGGGTCGACCCGGAGAAGCAAGACAAGCCGGCTGCGTGGCGCAAGCTCAAGGGCGCCGAGCTGGAGCAAGAGGTGCACCGCTACACCGCGCAGGTGATGGCCGCGCTGCGCAACGCAGACGCCTTCCCGGACATGGTCCAGGTCGGCAATGAACTCAATGGCGGCATGCTCTGGCCCGACGGCAAGACCTGGCAGGCCAATGCAAGCGAGAAGATCGGCGGCGATGCCGGCTTCGTGGCGCTCATCAGCCAGGGCATCCGCGCGGTGCGCGAGGCCGACCCGAAACGCGGCACCAGCGAGCGCCTGAAGGTGGCCGTGCACCTGGCCAATGGCGGCGACAACAAGCTATACCGCCGCGTGTTCGACCTGTTCACGCAACAAGGCGTGGACTACGACGTGATCGGCCTGTCGTTCTACCCGTACTACCACGGCACGATCGACGACCTGCGCAGCAACATCGACGAGATTTCGTCGCGCTACGGCAAAGAAGTGGCGGTGCTCGAAACCGCCTACGCCTACACCACGGCCGACGGCGACAGCTGGCCCAACCTCTTCAATGCCGAGATGCAAAAGAGCGGCGGCTACAAGGCCAGCCTGCAGGGCCAGACCAGCCTCGTGCGCGACGTGATCGACGCCGTCGCCCAGGTGCCCGGCGGCCGAGGCCTCGGCGTCTTCTACTGGGAGCCCGACTGGATTCCCGTGGCGCGCAGCGGCTGGCGCACCGGCGAGGGCAACGGCTGGGACAACCAGGCCATGTTCGACACCAAGGGCCAGGCCCTGCCGTCGCTCGCCGTGTTCAAGCGCGTACACGAAGCCGGCACGCCGCAAGACGTGCCGCAGATCCTGGCCCGCGAGCCGATGAAGCTCAACGCCTACGTGGGTGAACTGTGGGCACCGCCCGAGACGGTGACGCTGCCCTTCAGCGACGACGCGCAGCGGCCCGTGTTCGTGCAGTGGGAAGACGTTCCCGCCGGCAAGCTGGCCGCGCCCGGGCACTTCTCGCTGTTCGGCGAAGCGGTCGGCAAGTCGGTCACGTTGGTGGCCGAGGTGGACGTCACGCCGCGCCGCAACCTCGTCGACGATTCGAGCTTCGAGAAGGGCACGCTCGAAGGCTGGACGGTGGTAGGCGAGGCCGGCGTGCTGAGCAACGAACGCAACCCGGGCAACGCGCACACCGGTCTGCACTCTTTGCACTACTGGCGCGGCGAGTCCTTCAGGGTGGAACTGCTGCGCAAGTTCAGCGGCATCAAGGACGGGCGCTACTCGCTCAAGGCCTGGGCGGCCGGCAGTGGCGGCGAGAAATCGCTCCAGCTGTTCGCACGCGACTGCGGCGACGGCGGCCCCAAGACCGCGGCCATGGGCAACACCGGCTGGCAGAAGTGGAAGCAGTACAGCGTCTCGGGCATCCAGGTCAGTGGTGGCAACTGCACCGTCGGCGTGGCCATCGATGGCGTGACAGGCAACTGGGGCAACGTCGACGACATCGAGTTCCTGCGCGAAGACGGCGCTCCGGCGCGCTAAACCCACCACCCTTTTCACGGAGGTCTTCATGCCCACGTCCTTCCCTACGCGGCGCCTCGCCGCCCTCGTGCTGCTGTTCGCCGGCAGCCTGTGCGCCGGCTTGGCCCAGGCCAAGGTCAAGGTGCGCCAGGTGGGCGCCGAGGTCGAGGTGGAGTTCCAGTACCGCGGCGGTGCGGCCGGCGCGGTGGTGGCAGGCAACTTCAACGACTGGTCGGTGGCGTCGGCGCCTATGACCCGCAACGCCGAAGGCTTGTGGGTCTATGTGCTGCGCGGCGTGAAGCCCACCGACGTGCTGCAGTACAAGTTCGTCGTCGGCACCAGCCGGCAGTGGGTGGTGGACCCGGAGGCGCCCGACGTCGTCACCGACGGCAAGGGCGGCCAGAACGGCCTGGTGGCGGTGCGCCTGTTCCTGCGCCCGGTGGGCGCAGAAGAGATCCCCGGCGACATCGAAAAGCCCGATGCCGACCGCCCCAGCGTGGCGGTGCCGGCCGCGGCCGACGTGCCCGTCACCGCGGTGCAGGGCCAGCCCGAGGGCGGCAAGAACCTGCTGGCCAACCCGGGCTTCGAGACCGGCAGCCTGGACGGCTGGGCCCTGCGTGGCGACGCCACCGGCTCCGGCGTGGAAGACAAGGCCGAGAACGCCCACGGCGGCTCGTTCTCGCTCAAGTACTGGCTCGACAAGCCCTTCAAGCTGCTGATGCTCAAGCGCTTCACCGGCCTGAAGAACGGCACCTACGCCTTCAAGGGCTGGATGGCCGGCAGCGGCGGCGAGCCCACGGTCAAGCTGTTCGCGCGCGATTGCGGTGGCGCCACGGTGTCCACCACCGTCGTCAACAGTGGCTGGAAGCGCTGGAAGCAATACGTCGTGCGCGGCATCCGCGTGACGCAGGGCAACTGCACGATCGGCCTGTACGTCGACGGCCAGGCCGGCCAGTGGGGCAACCTCGACGACCTCGAGTTCTACGAAGACGCAACCTTCACGCGCATCACCGCGGAGCCGGTGCGCTGAGCGCTGCCACCTATGCACGCAGCGCCTTCCGAAGCCTGGAACAACCCGCAGTGGCGGCGCCGCGCCGTCCTGGCCGCGCTCGGCGGTTTGGCTGGCATGACGACGCTTGGCGGTTGTGGCGGCGGAGGCAGCAGCGCATCGCCCGCACCGGGCAGCGGCGGCACGCCGAGCACCGACTTCCACACCGGCGGTGACGTTTCGCTGCTTTCGCTGATGGAAGCGCAGGGGCAGGTGTACCGCGCCGGCGGCCAGGCCGAAGACCTGCTCGCCACCTTTCGCAATCACGGCTGCACCATGATGCGTTTGCGCCTGTGGGTGAACCCCTCGGGCAGCGACATCTTCGTCAACGACCTGGCCTACACGGTGGCGCTGGCGCAGCGCAGCCAGGCCGCGGGCCTCGCCTGGCTGCTGGACATCCACTACTCCGACACCTGGGCCGACCCTGGCGCGCAGATCATCCCCGCCGCCTGGGCCGGCCTCTCGCTGAGCGCGCTGGCCGCCCAGGTGCAGGCCTACACCGCGCAGGTGATCGCCACGCTGCGCGATGCCGGCGCCATGCCCGCCGTCGTGCAGATCGGCAACGAGACCATCGACGGCATGCTGTGGCCCACCGGGCAGATCTCCAAGGCGGGCTGGGGGGCGTATGCCACGCTGGTGAAGGCGGGCATTGCCGGCGTGGGCGACGGCACCGGCACGGCCGTGGCGCCGAAGATCATGCTGCACATCGACCGCGGCGGCGACTGGGGCGCCACGCAATGGTTCTTCGACAACGTGGCGGCGCAAGGCATCGCCTACGACCTCATCGGCCTGAGCTTCTACCCGCGGTACCACGGCGCGTTGAGCGGCGCGAAGACCGTGCTCACCAACACCGCCACGCGCTATGACAAGGGCATGATGGTGGTCGAGACCGGCTACCCCTTCGAAGGCAGCTGGAGCGGCCCCTGGGTCACCTACCCGGTCACGCCGGCCGGCCAGCGGCAATTCCTGATCGATCTGGTGGCGCATGTGCGCACCCTGCCGCACGGCCGCGGCCGCGGCGTGATGTTCTGGGCGCCCGAGTGGCTGTATGTGCCGGGCCTGGGCTCCAACTGGGGCGAGAAAACGCTGTATGCCGACAACGGTGCGGTGCTGCCCGGCTTGGCCGCCCTGGGCGGGTTGCTCGACCCGGCGCTGCGCTACCGCATCGTCAACCGCGCCAGCGGCATGGCGCTCGATTTGCAGGCGGCGTCGGCGGCCTCGGGCGCACAGGTCACGCAGGCCGCCATCGGCAGCGCAGCGAGCCAGCGCTGGGCCGTGGCGGGCAACAGCGCCGGCTTCTTCAGCCTGGCAGCTCAGCACAGCGGCCTGCTGCTCGACAGCAGTGCGGGCAGCGAGGGGGCCGCAGTCATCCAAGCCGCCGCCAGCGGCAGCACTGCGCAGCAATGGGACGTGGCCGATGCCGGCGAGGGCTGCTTCCGGATCGTCCAGCGTGCGAGCGGCCTGGTGCTCGACACCGAAGCCTCGGGTGCCGATGGCGCGCCGGTGCGTTTGCACGCTGCGGCCGATGCCTTGCCGCAGCAGCAGTGGTTACTGGCCGTCGCGAACTGAGGCCTCGCATACGGAGAGAGAACCTCGATGGTCTTGCCAAACCCATCGGGGCATCAGAAAGACTTGGCAACTGACAGAAGGAGACAAACCTTGAACTCGAAATCGTTTCTACGCTGGGCCGCGTCAGGCCTCATCGCAGCATGCGCCGCACTGTCGACGCTCGCGCAAGCGGCCACCTTCGCGAACGGCGCCGACGTGAGCTGGGTCGACCAGGAAGAGTCCGCCGGCTATTCGTTCTACAACAGCAGCGGTGTCAAGACCGACCCCTTCGTGCTGCTGAAGAACATCGGCGTCAACGCGATTCGCCTGCGCGTCTGGGTCAACCCGTCCGGCGGCTGGAACGATGCGGCCGACACGCTGTACAAGGCCAAGCGGGCCGCGGCGCAGGGCCAGCGCATCATGATCGACTTCCACTACAGCGACAGCTGGGCCGACCCCGGCCAGCAGACCAAGCCCGCCGCCTGGGCCAGCCACAGCGCATCGCAGCTGAGCACCGACGTGTACAGCCACACGCATGACGTCCTCAACTACCTGAAGACGAACGGCATCACGGTCGAATGGGTGCAGGTGGGCAACGAGATCAACGGCGGCATGCTGTGGCCGCAAGGCAGCACGTCGAACTTCAGCCAGCTCGCGACCTTCATCAACAGCGGCTACAACGCCGTGAAAGCGGTGTACCCCAGCGCGCTGGTCGTGCTGCACCTGGCCAACGGCTATGACAACGCGGTGTTCCGCTGGTTCTTCGATGGCGTGAAGAATGCGGGTGCCAAGTGGGACGTGATCGGCATGTCGCACTACCCGACCGCCAGCAACTGGGCCAACCGCAACACCAGCATCGCGGCCAACATGTCCGACATGGTGGCGCGCTACGGCAAGTCGGTGCTCGTGGCCGAGGTGGGCATGGACTGGCAGCAGGCTGCCGCCACCAAGAGCATGCTGGCCGACCTGCTCACCCGGACCAAGGCGCTCGGCTCCAAGGGCCTGGGCGTGTTCTATTGGGAACCGCAGGCCTACCCCGGCTGGCAGGGCTACACCTTCGGCGCCTTGAACGGCTCGGGCCGGTTCACCATCGCGCTGGATCCGTTCTAAGCGGCCACCGACGATGTTTTCGGCGTGCAGTCGGCTGCGATCGGCATCGGCCCGCGGGGTGTGCGAGCGCGTATTCGCCCCCGCGCTGTGGCTCGCGCTGCTGATCGGCGTTCCCTCGGCAGCGTGCGCACAGGCGCCTGCCGCCGATCAGGACGCGATGGAGCGCGCCAAGCGCGCGGCCGAAGCGCCCATGCGCTGGATCAAGCTGCAGGCCGACAACGCCAAGGCCGCGCCGGCGCCCCCGGCGCCAGCCAAGCCGGTGGCGAGCCCGAAGCGCGCGGTGAGCGCGGCCAGGCCGAACTCGCCTGCGGCTCAAGTTCCGGTGGCGACCGCGGCGGAACCCGCGGCAGCTGTGGCATCACCGGTGGCGAGCAGCCCGCCCGCATCCGCTGCCGCGCAAGCCGACGCGGGCTTGCCCAGGGCACAGGAGATCGTGACACTCGAGCGCGTCGACCCCCAGTGGGGCGACGCACTGATGCAGTCCTTGCGCAAGGGCCGCGTGGTGGTGTCGTTCGAGGTCAATGCCGAAGGGCAGCTGTCGCGCTCGCAGGTCGTGTCCAGCAGCAGCGCCCGGCTCGACGCCGTGGCGCTGGCTGTGTTGCGGCAATGGCGCTTCCAGCCGATGGACATGGCCCGCAGCGCGACGGCGGAGTTCGGCTTCGACCTCACGCGCGAGCAGGCGAGCGCGCCCGAGGAACTCGTGCTCATCGACCAGACCGAGCCGCTGTGGGACCCGGAGCTGATGCAGGCCATGCGCCAAGGCCAGGTGCGCGTGCGAATCGAGGTAGATGTCGACGGCCGCTTGTCGCATGCCGAGGTCGTCTCCAGCAGCGACAAGCGGCTCGACGCGGTGGCGCTGGCCGCGGTCAGGCGCTGGCGTTTCCAGCCGCTGGAGCAGCGGCGTGCGGCCACCGTGGAGGTGGGCTTCGATCTGGGCCGCCGCGCACCTTGACGCGTGGCCTATGCTTGATGCAATGAGTTCCCACCTGCCCCTGCCATGACCACGCTCGCTGAAGTTGCCCGCCAAGCGGGCGTGACGGCCGCCACCGTGTCCAACGTGCTGCGTGGGCGCGGCAAGGTCGGCGCCGAAACGCGCCAGCGCGTGCTCGCGATCGTGGAGGAGCTGCAGTACCGGCCCAACCTGACGGCGCGCGCATTGGCCGAAGGCCGCCCGCCGACGATCGCACTCATCGTCTCCAGCATTGCCAACCCGTTCTACCCCGAGTTCGCACTCGCCGTGGAGCAGGCGGTGCGCAAGCTGGGCTACTTTCTGCTGGTGTGCAACACCAACGACGACCCGGTGCAGGAGCGCGCCTACCTCGACGCCGTGGGCGGCTCGCTGGCGCACGGCGTGCTGGTGATGAACGCCGACTTCGTGCAGATCGACGAGCTGGTGGCGTTGCGCGCGCGTGGCGTGCCGGTGGTGCTGTGCATGTGGGAAAAGCCCGACCAGCCGCCCGCGCTGCCCAGCGTGGCGGTGGACTTCTACCGCGCCGGGGCGATTGCCGCCGAGCACCTGATCAAGCTCGGCCATCGCCGCATCGGTGCCGTGGTGGGCAGCGAGCGCAGCGGCAACCACATCTGGCGCTACCGCGGCTTCGCCGAGGCACTGCAGCGCGCCGGCATTGCGCACGACGATGCCGACGTCTCCTTCGGCCACGACACCATCGACGCCGGCCGCAGCTCGGCCCACGCCTTGCTCGCGGGGGCGCCCGATCTGACGGCGGTGTTCGTCTCCAACGACCTGCCCGCACTGGGCGTGCTGCAGGCAGCGGCCGACATGGGCCTGGACGTGCCCGCGGACCTCTCGGTCATCGGCATCACCGACATTCAGCTCGCCCACCAGGTGCGGCCCGCGCTCACCACGGTGGCCGTGCCCACGCAGGAGTCGGCCGAGCTTGCGGTGGAGATGATCATGCACATGATCCGGCAAGACGACAGCTCGGCGCCGCTGCAGCGTGAGACCTCGTTGCCGCGCCTGGTGGTGCGCGCGTCCACGGGGCGCGTACCGGCGGCGCAGGTTGCGCCGCGCCGCTGACGATGCGTCAGATGCCCGGTGTGTTGAGCGCGTTCAGCCGCTCGATGGTGCCCACGTCGGTCCACGGCCCGTCGTAGCGCTCGGCGCTGATGCGGCCGGCATCGGCGCCCGCTTGCAGCAAAGGTGTCAGCGGCAGCTTCTGGCCTACCGCCACGTCGGCCACCATCGCGGCGCGAAACAGCCCCACGCTGGCCCATGTGAGGCGCGGCTCGGCGTTGCGTGAAGCGAGCCTGTGGGCGTCGATGCCGAAATCGCCGGTCGGGTGGTGCGGTGCATTCGGCACCAGCCACAGGTGGGCGAGCGCGCTGCCTTGGGCAAAGCGCTGCGCCGAAGCGGCATCGAAACGAAAGCCGGGCAGGAACACGTCACCCGAGACGACCCAGAAGCAGTCGCTCGACGCATCCACCAGCAGCGGCAGCGCCTTGGCGATGCCACCAGCGGTTTCGAGCGCGCCGCCGTGGTCGCGGCCTTCGAGCGAGTAGCGGATGGACGCGCCGTAGCGCGAGCCATCGCCCAACTCGTCGACGATGCGGTCTTCGAGCCAGGCGGTGTTGATGACGACTTCGCGAACGCCGTCGCGCACCAGCGCTTCGAGGTGCCACACGATGAGCGGCTTGCCGCGCACCTTAAGCAAAGGCTTGGGCGTGTGGTCCGTCAGCGGGCGCATGCGGTCGCCACGGCCCGCGGCGAGGATCAGCGCCTTCATGCCGAGCGGCCCCGTTCGATGGCGTGCCGTTCCACCTGCGCGGGCTGGAAAGCGGCCAACAAGGCGTCGAGCAGGCGATGCGCCTTGTGCGTGTTGTCGGCACCGAAGTTGCACACGTAGACGTCGAGCGTCACCGCCTGCAGCTCGGGCCAGGTATGGACCGCCAGATGCGATTCGGCCAGCAGCACCACACCCGTCACGCCACCCGCGGCAGGGAAGGCGTGGAACAGCTCGCCCACCGGTTGCAGCGCGGCATCGCGCACGGCATGCAGGCACAGGCCGCGCAGGGCGGCCGGGTCGGTGAGCGGGGGCAGCTCCAGGGAACATCCCCTCAAGTCGGCGGTGAGGTGCAGGCCGTGCATCGGCGGATTATCCAGGCCCCGTAAAATGCCGGGTTTCCCATCTCAGCCGCGAGCCCATGACCGCCATCGCTTCCAACACTTCCTTGATGGCGAACGCCATCCGTGCCCTGGCGATGGACGCCGTGCAGCAAGCCAATTCCGGCCACCCCGGCGCCCCGATGGGCATGGCCGACATCGCAGTCGCCCTGTGGGGCCGCCACCTCAAGCACAACCCCGGCAACCCGCACTGGGCCGACCGCGACCGCTTCGTGCTGAGCAACGGCCACGGCTCCATGCTCGTCTACGCGCTGCTGCACCTGAGCGGCTACGACCTGCCGATGAGCGAGCTGCGCAACTTCCGCCAGATGCACAGCAAGACGCCGGGCCACCCCGAAGTCGGCATCACCCCCGGTGTCGAGACCACCACCGGCCCGCTCGGCCAGGGCTTCGCCAACGCCGTCGGCATGGCCTTGTCGGAGAAGCTGCTCGCGAAAGAATTCAACCGTGACGGTCACGCCATCGTCGACCACCACACCTATGTGTTCCTGGGTGATGGCTGCCTGATGGAAGGCGTCAGCCACGAAGCCGCCGCACTGGCCGGCGCCTGGCGCTTGAACAAGCTCGTTGCGCTGTACGACGACAACGGCATCTCGATCGACGGCAAGGTGGCGCCCTGGTTCATCGACGACACGCCCAAGCGCTTCGAGGCCTACGGCTGGAACGTCATCGCCAAGGTTGACGGCCATGATGTCGACGCCGTCGATGCTGCCATCGCCAAGGCCAAGAAGTCCGACAAGCCCACGCTGATCTGCTGCAAGACCACCATCGGCAAGGGTTCGCCCAACCGCGGCGGCACGGCCAAGGCGCACGGCGAGGCGCTGGGCGGCGACGAGATCAAGCTCACGCGCGAGGCGCTGGGCTGGAGCCACGAACCCTTCGTCATCCCCGAAGAAGCCTACGAGAACTGGGACGCGCGCCAGAACGGCCTGGCCTCCGAGTCACGCTGGGTTGACGCCTTCGAGGCCTACGGCAAGGCCTTCCCCGAGCTGGCGGTCGAGCTGGTTCGCCGCCTCGATGGCGAGCTGCCCAAGGGCTGGTCGCAAGCGGCCGTCGACGCTGCCGTAGCCGCCCACACCAAGGCCGAGACCGTGGCCAGCCGCAAGGCCAGCCAGATCGCACTCGAAGCGTTCACCAAGACCTTGCCCGAGCTGCTCGGCGGCAGCGCCGACCTGACCGGCTCCAACCTCACCAACA
>Ga0307515_10018620_pt1 | contig 12547 bp, 13 predicted proteins | sample 17_EM_MG_FD_194513 | JGI IMG/M metagenome (GOLD analysis project Ga0307515, IMG submission 194513) | Populus trichocarpa ectomycorrhiza microbial communities from riparian zone in the Pacific Northwest, United States - 17_EM | ecosystem: Host-associated > Plants > Roots > Unclassified | place... | reverse complement strand
ACAAGTACGAAAATTTTACAGGAACACAGGCCGGCGTCGGATGGAACGTGGCACGAGGGCGTCTGGTAGCCGCTTTGTGCCGACCTCATACTGACGCACTGTGTTTAGTGGAACGGTCAGTGGCGCTGCCAATTCATTCTTCACACTGATGTTCACAGGTTCCTCGGCCTCGGCCTCTCCACCACGCTTCGCTCCTAGGTCCTTCTGACTCTCTGAATCACAGGAGAATCAGTGGAGGCCATGTATATCGCAGTAGATACCACTACACCAGGATATGTCTCTATCGCTGGCACGAATGTCGGTTACTCGATCGATGATGTCCAGCTTGGGACGACTGATCGAAACCCCGCCAACCGCAATTCCTACATTTACAATCAATCGCTCTTCAGCATCACCGCCCTCACAAATCGCAAGCATACGCTTAGGTAGATTTGTCGCAGCCCTCCGTCTTACTGGTTCGATGCCACTGTCCTCAATAATAACCGGGTTTGAGCTACTTACGTGATATGACCAGCTTGATTACATCGTATATGACGACGGAAGCACGGAGACAAGTCCCCTCGTAACTAATCTCGCGAGTAGCACATTGTAAAGTACCTTCCGCTCTTCTGGTTCCTCTGTATTGATATGCTCAAAGGTCATCAGTATCCTCACCCGCGAGTAACACAAGTCCAGCGTCCGGTCAAACTACCACGAGTGACCCTGGACCTACTCAAAATCTTGGGGCAATCATTGGCGGCGTTGTGGGTGCCCTCTTTGTCCTCGTACTTGGGGCGGCGTTCGCCTGGTACTTCCTCAAACGTAGGAAGAGTAACCAAACCGCGTTGAGGATCAGTGACCCGTCACGGCCGCAGTCTCTTCCTCCGAATGCCCAGCCGGAACTGCGCATATTCACGGAAGGACGTCTCTCGTCGCACTTCAATGGACCCCCCGATACGAGAAGTCAAGGATTGTATAAACCCCCGCAGGCCAGTCTAACTGTCCCACTACCACAATCGACCACGAGCCATACGGCGACCAACGCCTTGGCGGTAATGGGGTCAAACCTATCCGAGGCATCTCTCACAGGAATAACTGTAATGGGTCCCCCGTCCCCCTCACTTCTTTCTTCTACAATCCCTCCGAACTCGTCCGCGACGACACCCTTTAGCAGCATGCCCCCTATTTCTGAGGCGCATCGAAGCTCCCGCGTCAGCTATAGCCATATACCTCCAGTTGGGCTACCCCCGTATTCCTTGCGGGACCCTACCACGGGTGGCGCCCCTCCAAGAAGTCGGGCCCAGATACCGGATGAGCCACTCGAGGAGGGCCTGATGTCGTGGCGGGCGTCGATGGTAACAACGCTTCCGCACTATAGTCCTGGAGGGTTGCTGCACGACGATCGCGCACTAGCTCTACCCGAACGATCGACCTTGGATTTGTACCTTCATTTATCCCATGCTGTATCATCCGACGGTATTCTATGCTGCGCTGCTCATTGGAAACGAGTTTTGTAGCATTCACTCTGTATAGTTAGGTGGGGACTGTTCGTTATTCATAAAGCACCATATTACTGAACTATTCGTTATTCATAAAGCACCATCTTACTCACCTAGTCTCACGCAAAATTAGAAAGTCCATCTTGTCCAATCAAACGTGAAGAGTTATATGAACTTAGTTATACCATGGCTGGTAGCCGCCTCGGCTGTCGTTCTGGATAAATGGCCAGTTGCAAATGGCTGTCCGATTAAAGCGCAGTACTGACTGCGTGAGAACGCCCTAAAAGCATCGGGATTACCTTTTGCCGTGTAGCATCCCCGCCAAGTCTTTACTTCCTCCTTCGCCTGCCGAACACTCGCAAGAATCAGAACCAATAATCCACATCGAAATAGTTTCCGGGGCTAACGTTATGGCACCGATGTCACTCTTGCAGACATTTCTATGGATACCATTTATGTTGATTGTTTGTGTGCATGCCGCGACGAGGTCAACTGTTGTGGACGACTCTGACAAAAGCAGAATCGTATATTTTCCGCTGGGCACATGGAATCCCGGGAACGAGTGCACTACGTGTTTCGCCAACCCGGACAAGGCGCGAGCCCTGGATGGGACATGGCGCGAGTAAGCTCTTGGCCTTGTTCACATCGACTTGGAGCTGATAGCCTGGGTCCAGCAATACGGCAAGTAATGACCAACCAAACGTGTATTTCAATTTTACCTTTACCGGTTAGCCCTTTGCCACCCTCAGAGTACCGATCATTCACCTGGACGCAGGCACTGCCGTCGAGGTTCGGTGTATCCTCTATAATAGGATAGTAACCTGGATCGGAAACACGAACGTTACATACTCGATCGATGGTGTTTACCAGGGCACAGCATCCCATAACCCTACCAATGCAACCGAGTTCCTATATAACCAAACTCTATTCCGGGTTGGTGATTTGGCCAACACAGAGCATACTCTACAAGTTAATCTGTTAAAACCCTCAATGCTGTTAGTACGTCTACTCCACTCTTTGAGCAATTACCGTAAACTGATGCTCGAGAATCAGTTCGATTATCTTGTTTATGACGAGGATGTCCTGGAAGGGACTTCATCCACAGGCATAAACGGTCCCAATGAAACGACGTGAGTATATACACTCGGGGTCTCCACTTTAATTATATTCCAATACACGGTTAGGCCAACCTCACCAACGTCATCACCGATCGCAGACACCTCCGGGTATAGTGCATTCATATCCTGAAATTTGGCGCTCACAATTAGTATTTTCATAGTCGAAAAGGGATTAATATCGTGCCTATCATTGGTGGAATAGTTGCTGGCGTCTCTGTTGTTGGATGTGCAATTCTGTGGTTTCGCTACAAACGGTACAAGGAGCGAAGGGAGCGGTTAGAGCGAATCGCAGAACCTTCTCCGCTGATGTTGGAGAATTTTGACACCGCCCATATACCTTTCCAAGGCAAAAGCGCCGCACACTTCACTTTACCACAACCGAAACCCGACATCAAATCTACCGCAACGTCTGGAGCGTCACCCGAAAGCACTACACCACTCGATATATCACCGTATAGTAATCCTCAAGACTGCAGGTCTGGTGCACCCCCTCCTGGCCATGGTGCCTTCCGTGCCTCCACAACTGTACCTTCGTTCGTTTCCACAAGAGCGACAGTGGTGGCTCCCACTGCCCCAGATACGATACACGATGATCTTCGGACAAGCTGGGATGGTATACCTGGGATGGCCTTTCACTTGCATGACCACATCGGCCCTCCTAGCGGCTTTCACCCGCCAGCCGTGGTAGGTGGTGTACATGAAGCGTCTCTGGAAGAACCTGTGGAAGCAGGGCAGATGTCCAGACACGCCAGTACTCCTCCTAGCAGTTCTAGTATGCCTCCTCCATACAATGGGTAAAGTTGGCAGGGTCCAACGTTTCTTATTAGCCAGCACTTGATGTCACGAATTGCGGGTATACTACCGTTGAGACTAATGGGATTAGTCTTACCGTTTCCTCCCCTAGTTTTCGTTTCCTGTTGGCGATTGTGTGATCTGTGCACTGTTGGTCGAGTATCACATACAACGCTAAGGTCTCGATACTAGATCTTGTACCCTTACGTGTTTGTAGCGGGCCTCAACAAACCGGAAATCGCATCACTCCTGATCTTACTTGACAACTTTCTGTTCCGGCTTGCGGCTCGCCTAAGTTTGGCAGGCTGCTAGCAAGGCACTGCGGTGGGTCGGTCGCTGTCTTGTTTGAACTGGCACAGGTTTTACCCATGCAGCCTAATGACCTTCAATTACAATTAGGGTTCCCGGTTCTGCGGGTTGCTGCTCGGACATTGCGGATTTACCAGCCCAACCCATTTTGGAACCCAATATTCCCACCGCCATGAACGGGCCATCCTGCGTCGTGCTCGGCGCTTGTGATAGAGATGCAACTTTGCAGGACCTCTCTTTTGAAACATCGGCGAGAACGAATCCAAGCGATATTGCGGCTCGCTCGAACGGTGTCGCTCACAGGAGCGTGTGGAAGAACACGACAGATATCCAAACACAGTTGAGAGAAACACACATCTATATCACTAAGTGGGAGATTCGTGAATCATCAACGCGTCGCTGGTTCAAACTCTCACGTCGGATTGACTTGTGGATTGAGTTGCTCCGATACCGGGGTGTCACCTAAGCGATGGAACAGTCCCAATGTCTTCTCCGAAGCACAATTGAGAAGAACGGCTTGGTAAGGGACTTGTTGCTTGCCTGTTCTTGCGCCTTTTTCCTTCTCCCGAACCGAACCCACCGCGTTCTCGCGTTGCCGAGTCTCGGAACCTATCAACCCAACCACACTGATGAGCTTCTTTCGATGCCAATACTCTCACTCCGATTTCAGTTGTGGGCGTTACTAGCGTGCATCGCTGGAGTGCAAGCCAGCACGAGAACTATTATGGTGGATGACGCTGATACAAATCAAATAAGTTATTCAAAAGGGTGGAATCCTGGAGACCAGTGTGTAGGATGTGCCGCCCAACCAGACAAGAGAAGGGCACGAAATGGGACTTGGCATGAGTGAGCAGACCTGACCATGTCGGAGCATCGTTTGCTGATTACTGCAATGTAGTGGGACGGAGAGCGCCGATAGGCTGGACGAGGTCTTTTTCACTTTCGTTTTCACTGGTCTGTCTTCCTCAACTTTCGCTCCCTGTTCACTCTTTCCAATTTATCCAATGCAGGAACTGCCGTCGAAGTCTGGTATACAGCAATTGACCTTATAGGTCCTTGGACCACAAATACCAACGTCACCTATTCCATCGACGGTATCCCGCGTGGCGAGCAGCAACGCCCGTCCACGAACCGAACGGACTACCTTTATAACCAATCACTGTTTCGAGTTGGCGAACTACCCAACGTAGAACACGTACTCCGGGTGGACATCCAAAGGCCCGGTGTCTTACTGGTGCGTCGGTTTCGCAATCGGGTGGGAGAATCTAAAACGAGCATTCTGTTCAGTTCGATTACCTTATTTATACCGAAGAGACCATCGACCTGGAAACGACCACAAGCCAAAGCAGATTCTCGTGAGCACCTTTCGTGAACCGTCCTTCACTTGCTGATGGCACATTAGGTCAACATCCTCTCCACCACCTAGTAGCTCTCCTATAATTTCTTCTGAAGTCAAAGAGTGTGTCCCCAAGTCCCCTCGTTCTTTTCTGTAGGGAGAATTGACGTTAACGTGGGTAGTGTGAACATTGGGGCAATAGTCGGTGGTGTGGTCTCTGGTGTCCTCGTCCTTGTTATCGTCTCCGCGTCTTATTACTGCCTCAAAAACCGGCGAAAGAGAGAGCGGGCACATCGATTGCCAATACCAGTAGTCATTCAAGATCCACCTTTGCATCAGCCGTACATACCAGAGAAGCTTTCACGTGGAGCACCGCACGCTCGCCCACAAGACGAATCTGCTGGTGCTATTCTACCAGTCTCATCCCAGCACCATCTACCATTCCACCACAACTTCCACTCTAGATCAGCCATGCCACCAAAAGTCACGTTAACCACCGCTCTTGGTACTTCACAGGACCCCTTAATCTCGGGGTCGGTGTCCCACCCCCTTGTGCCCCCCCGGCAGGGCGGCCTTGCCTCCTCAAGCAATATGAATCGGGCTATGTTGTCCTCGGAAGACGAACATGCCGGTCGTGGAATGTCGTCTAGGCCTTACTCGCCACAGAGTTTGCCTCCACCCTACACCCCCAACGGAGTTTGACAGGATGATTTTCGGCGCTCAAGACGCCCCGTTCCTGTGGTGTGTATAGCCGCACCGATCATATCATCTTGTTTGAGCGCATGGATTTAGACCGTATCGTGCGATATCCGCATGCATCAGGTTTCTAACATCACAGTAGGCGAGATTTTTATATTTGATCGCGTGTACCTTTCACGTACCCGGTATCGGAATTTGGGATGCAGTGGATGAGGGTCAGCGCTCAGGTGATTAAGGGACCTTGAGTCAGGTGCCGCCACAGCAACCCCTCGGCTCTTCCTGTATTTGTACATATTTTACCCTTACGTGTTTGTGTCGAGCCCCAACAAACACCACTCTTTCCTTGTACCCTCAACTGTGCAGAAATTCCAGCCCTGGATTATATTGACTTATATATGAATGAATGGCGAAAGATAGGTACGACGCCTCGTTGGGAAAAGGATCTACGCTGTGTCTGCCCATTGTGGCTGGGCATTGCATAACACCTCAATTGGGGAGGATTTAGTTCCCAGTCAAAGTGTGGGTTGAGGCCAGAGCCAGCGGTCGGGTTCTGAGTTGGAACAATAATAGGCAGCCGTGTTAATCGTAAAGGGTTGATTGTGAACACAGAAGACTAGGACGGCGCGTAGGTATTACTTCCCAATCCCCTGAGGAGCTTGACCTTTCATATAAACCAGCTTCTGCTGGAAGAAAAGTCCGGAGAATGGTAGCAGAATGAATTACTGCATGCTTAATGTGAGAACCTGGCTCGACATTTTCTTACTGGCCAAATTCCTTCAGGTCAAGCACGGCGCACTAACATGACCCCTATACGTTCAGTGGAAATGCTACGTCGCAGGCTCCTACCAACTTAAATCTTCAGAACGATAGGTAGGTTTTAGGCCCTGGTGCTCTCGGTGCATCCCGATCTGGTGTGTATGGTTCGTTGCCAAGGTCCCAGACCGGACGCACTCCTCAGTTGCCTTCCTGTCGGCTAACGTGTATCCCGCGTTTTCCAAGCCAGGAAGTGATTGTAATATATATACTAGGATTGAGTAGATAGGCGCTTTCCTGAGCAGGCAAATAACAAGCCCTGATGTTAGGTCGTGTTCTTCCCCCCGGGCCCCGGCTCTCGATGACGCGTTCAAACACTCTGGGGCGATCATAAATATGATAACAGCAACAATCAAACAGGTTTCTAATAAGGCGTTCCCCCATAAATAAAATGTATGTGCAACTTTATGGAATCCAGCTTCAAGCATGGAACCAACTCCCAAGGCCAAGAGGATTGTCAATGAGTAGTCCTTGTACGTATTTAAAGTGTGCTTCTATCAGAGAAGAGAACAGCAGTCGCAGATCAGAGCGTCAAACGCCTGGGGCCAGGGCGTTCGTGAATTTAATGCAGGAAACGGTCCGCGATGTTACTCAGCGAAATCTAAGATGCACGTAATTGGGTTGGTTTCATATCACCGGAGGGAACGCAGAAAGATAACGCATACCATTGGGAGGGGAATCTTCTGTCGAAGTGACCGCGCAAGGCGTTTCTGCCAAGGAAATGCATGCGAGTGGTGTAAGTATGAGCACGAGTTGATCAGAATGGAGTATATAGAACAGAAGTTCTGTAGGATCGGGAGAGAGGAGTAACCGAACCCATGCAGAGACATCAACATTTGAACTGGCCCACAAGAGCTCTTGCCAGGAAGAGCTGGAATTGATGGAGAAGGAGAGCGCACCTCATGATGAGTTGAATTCTAACTACCGAGAGGCCCGAGACTAGGCTCCCAATATATATTATCCCTTCCCAACTGATGGTGTGCCGGGCTTGGCCTGGAGCAGTGTCCTTCGCGGTCGAAAACTGTCTCCGGTGATCTTCATTATATAGGGTTGTCTATCATGACCATTCTAAAATCTCGAAGCACGAGTAAGAACCCTTCACATACGGGTCGTTCTCCATGTATTCAGCAATTGACATCATTGACACGGAGCTTGATCGGTGACACTTAGTGTAGGACGGCTGTCTAGATCCCACCATTCGTGGGAATTGCAATACCGACAACCAATATTAATCACGATGGAATGCAACTGGGTGGGCCAACGCGACGCAAACATCGAACGTCGACTTTCCCTACTGCTCCATGGTTGGACTTCAAAGAGATATCGTAATAATTTCGCTCGACTTGACAAGTGTCTTGGGGCTTATTCCCCAATTTGCGCCGACTACTGGCTCTATCGCGGATACCAACCCGGACATGGAGACATGTTGTAGTGTTGTCCCAAGTACCAATGGTGCGACCACCAGTGGTGCTACTACGAGTGGTGTTGCTTCCAGTGGTGGTTCTGCTAGCAGGAGCAGTTCAGGCATTAATATAGACTTGACAACAACTGTTGGAGGTGGGAAACACATCTCAACTAGTAGTACATTGTGAGCCCTATAGTCGCTGATCTGCTTATGCTTACCTACTTACCGATGCAAAATTTATCAGAACCCCTGCTCCTACAGTTACTGCCGCAGTCGCCGATAAGCGGTACGTACACATCGTACACACGCCGTGTGCCTGGAACTTTGAGCTCACAAGTTTCAAGAAGCCATGATAATCTAGGGCCAATAATTGGTGGCGTTGTGTCGGCCCTGGCTGTTCTGGTCCTTATCGCAGTCTTTTTCTGCTTCCTCAAACGCCGAAGGGGTTCGAAGCTGCTCCGGATGGCATCTCCATATATGAGAGAGAAACCCTTGCCAGCAATTCGAACCTCCACGGGGTTCCCAGAGAGCCACAACCTCAATCTTGTGGCAGATCGGGTTCAAGAGCCATCGCTGGATGAGCCTGTGGAAGCGGGTCTAATGTCAAGGTGGAGGCATCCCACCACTGTACAGTCTTAAATTAATCGGACGCTGTCTGGCATGATCAGAAGGCACCCCGCTTACCGTGGAATAAATGCCACGGATTGAGGGTCCAACATACTGTCTTTCTGACTACGTACATGACAAGGTGGTTCTTCCCATCACTTGAGCAAAGGGACGATCTTTCGATTGGACTACGGGACTACTTTTTTCGTTAGTATTGTCTTGCACATATATATTACGGTCCCTTTTGAAGGCGTTCACGGTTTACGGGCCACTAAGCCCAACGCCAGTGTTGCTCAGATCAGATGGGTGGTATTAATTGAGTCTCCAGCAGTCGACTGCATCGAAAACGATCGCCAGCCAGTGTCAGTATGAACTCATGGGGTATTATGAAACAATGAAAATCCCTTGTTTCAGAGTTATCCAGGCAATATTCAACATGGTATTACCAACTGGAGGTTGTCCGAAAATAGAGTGGTATTGGTTATATATCGGTCGTTGGAATTCACGCCGCGCCATTTGTACTCATTATCCGAGTGCACATTACAGGCCGAGTCACGTGGACGGTGACGGTGCTAATGTTTTGCAAAGGATGAAATTTGGAACTTATCTGTTTAAGAGTTTTCCCACAAAGCAGGCCTGAGGGCCGATGCGATTTGTCCCGAGTAATGGCCCATGCCTCGTTATGTATCTTCGACTGAAAATTTTATGTTTTAGAACAGAGACTAAGTGTCGATATGATGGACTATATTCCTCGCTAAGATTTACTGTCTGCCGTAGTTCTTTTCGATCTTATATGGTGGACCAAAGATGTGGAATGCCATAAAGAAGGGAGTATACGGGATGGCGGGGTGGCACGAGTGGCACTAAGCGGAGCGGTACGAGAGGGTTGGGTGTCGGAAATTGTAAATTCTGGATGTCTCAAGCTTCGAGCTCTAGTGCCTGGATACTATATGAACGGTTTTATAAGGGCCTTTGGATCTTGTATCCTTGCGTGTTTTTAGCGGGCCCCAACAAACACGATCGTTCTGGTCATACACGGCTACGGGGAATCCTGACAGTCCCGTAATATGGTGTTTTTGACCGGGCATTTGACACGGTATATACCCGTTCCTGTGCCTAGCTTGTGTTTTGGAACGGGATTTCGCGTAGGAATATGATGTGACGCATACACGCGTCAGCAGATAAACAAATTCGTAGTGCTAGTAATCAATGTTCATTGTCCATCGATAGGATAATAGTTGGTTTTTATTCTCGGTCACTATCACAACCTCAGTCAATTTGCTTTGTAAACCGCAGTGGTGCACAAAGAAATCAAAACCTATATAAAGTGGAAACTCCCGTACACTGCTATACGAGCCATCTGGGATGACTACGCTGCAGTAGTAGCTATGTAGATTCGGATACTGCAGCAGCTTTGCGCACCTATATAAACAGGCCCTCCTGAGCAGACTTTAATATCATTACTTTTATTACCACACGCATATCATCCTAAGAACCTAAGGAACTACTAGAAATCCCACCTGATAAGAGATTCGGAGTGCAAGGGGCAATAGGCAAAGGATAAGATCTGGTACTGAAGTCACCACTAATAATTGTGCGCGGCTCATTGCAACGTACTTCCATACTCCACACTCTATTATTACTCATATACAGTATTCTGATTTATATCTGAGGTATCAAAACCTGAAGAATACTTGTGCGGTTGTATAGTCTTATACTCCTGTATATATTCCATACCTCTGTCACAAGGCCAGTGCCAAGCTCCTACTCTATACTATCGAACGCATGTATATTTTTCTAACTAGTTAGCGCTAGTTTTCGCATATACGCTGAAGTCATAGTCTCAAGGTTTAGACCCAGGCTATTAAATGTTCCTTTCTACTACAGGAGACCTACGAAACGTTACTGCCTGCCCAGTGCCCAGGTCTGGGAAACAGTATTTCTTCCCGGCAGCACATTAAACCCAACTCTGTGGTTACAAATTCCGGGTCAGGGAACTGGTGAAGAACCGGACGAGAGCACTGGTGATCACCGGGTGGGGAGGGTACCGGAACCGGTTGACAGACCGGTTCACCACTGGTTCCCGACAGGTCAAAATGGCCCCCATTCTCTCACCCCGATCTGGTAACCGTTCTGGCGGACCGGTTCTACCAGTCATAAGGGCTGGTGAACCGGTCTTGAATAGTGGTTTTAAACTGGTCAGGAGGACTGGGTTTTACGAATATAGAACAAATTGTATATAATAAATATAATACATGCTAATTCTGTGACAGAAATGTGACAACAAGAAAAGTGTATGGTAGACTGTCTGATGGAAAAAGACAAGACAATGGAGCCATGATGTAGCAAATCGACAAGAAGAAAATGATCTGTTGCGTGTTTGTAATTAGTGCGAGATGCAATAATATCGCCTTTTTCCTCCATTTTCCCCCTTATTCCGACGATCTCCGCTCTCCCCAATCCCTCCGATCCCTCTCCCGACCGTCCTCTGATCCCTCCGATTCCTTCCCCTGCTTCCCTTGACTCATGCTTCGTATTATGGACTCTTTCCCTGTGATGACCGCTCGTATACTATGTTTCCGATTGCTTGTATCATTCCCGCATGCTGCTGGACTTATTCCGATAGTGTAGACCCGCCTCCGCCTCGCATGCTCCACTAATTCCTATTCGCTTCCACTCCCGTACCACTGCGTTCGTATAGCCTCCACCTCACCGCCTCTGTGTAGATTCCACTTACACATCACCCCCGCCTCCACTTCGTTCCACCTACACTATGCAATGCTGCCCACCTCACCGCCTTCCACTCCACCGCCTCCTGCAGTCCAGTAGCCGCATGTCTGTAAATTACATGTTGTATTTAAGCTCAGACTCGATGGGGAATGTCCCTCACTCGACGTCTCGATTATAGACGTTTGTTATTGTGCGCCCCGCCCCGCTTGCTCAGAATCCCGACGCCCCTCACTCGCTCGCTTGCTCGCCCTTGACCGTCGGACTTCGGACCTCAAGACCCATGGTTCATTCCCCCACCCTCGCGTGCTAACTCCCACCCACAGCACTGCCGGGCTAGCCAGCTGGACCGAACCCCTGCTTCAGTCAGCCCCTTCGGAGTTGTACCTAGTCGGAGCGCGTAGCCGCTGAGACAGATTGGGCACCTGTTGTGCTTTTGGGCAGTCGCTTGGGAATTAGGTCCGACAAGCCCGTAAGTCATCGTACCCACTTCCCCCTCCTTTCCCTTCGGAGATTGTATTCCTGCTGGTGTGCGTGGACGAGAGGAGATCCCGAATTCCGTCGGCGAACAGACGAGCCTCAAAACCCCCTTTCCATTTCCTTTCAGCTTCCATTCATATAATCTCTGTCAGAGATTATCGGAATTACCGAATCCATCGCACGAGACATAATGAGCAAAAAAATGTACTACTTAACAATGAAAAGAACTGCTGTCCAATTAAACCTTGGAAGGACGGTGCTTGCGGGGGGACTGCCTGAGGGGATTCTTTCGTCGGTTGTTGACAGGGCGGTACTGGAGCAGTGGCGCCCTTGCCTTGCCCTTGCCCCTTGTGTGCGGTGGGTCTTCCTTGAGAGGGGTCCAGTGCTGTGAGTGGAGCTAGGGTGGTGACTAGGGTGGTGAACTCACGGAAGGTTCAAGATCTTGATTGCTTTTGCGATCAGTCTCGCAATCGGATCGAATCGGAGATGCTCTTGCCTTTCCCTTGCTCTTTGAGAGCGGCGGGCCTTCCTCAAGAGGGGTCTGGCACTGTGAGTGGAGCTGAGGTCGGGAATAACAGGCCAGAGTTGCGAACTCACATTAATTTCAAGATCAAGATTGTCTTTGCGATCTGATCTGGGAGGTGGTGACCTTGTGAGCGGCGGATCTGAATTATACGAGCGCAAACTAAGCCGATCGTGCTGCCTCTGCCTCTTAGTTGGAGGCCCCTCGTCAGCGTCAGATGCCTGTATTTTGGTTAGCGGGAATCGAAGGAATGGGTAGCAC
>Ga0307515_10018619_pt1 | contig 12548 bp, 9 predicted proteins | sample 17_EM_MG_FD_194513 | JGI IMG/M metagenome (GOLD analysis project Ga0307515, IMG submission 194513) | Populus trichocarpa ectomycorrhiza microbial communities from riparian zone in the Pacific Northwest, United States - 17_EM | ecosystem: Host-associated > Plants > Roots > Unclassified | place... | reverse complement strand
CGCGTGGGCCACCGTGCGCGCCGGCGAGGCCCGCGACGCGACGATGCAGAACCTGGGCACCCTGCAGGCGTTCGTCACCAGCCAGGGCGACGTGGTCGACGTCGACGCCAACGCCGCGTTCCAGCACCTGTCGAAGGAGCAGCAGACCGTCGTCCGGGCCTACTACGCGGCGCCGCCGGGCAACCGCGACGGCTTGGGCGCCGTGGCCGCCGGGCTCGCGTACCGGCTCTCGTCCGAGCAGAAGGCGACGCTCGTCGAGGCCCTGCGGGCGCAGGTGATGGCCCTGCCCGACAGCGAGGCCGCGAATCTCGAGGCGATCGGCAAGGCGGAGAACCCCAATTTCTCGGCCGAGAAGATCTCGAGTGAGCTCTACGAGGCGATGTTCGGCGGCGTCACCGGCTGGGGCACCGACGAGGAGAAGATCTACCAGAACCTCAGCGGCCTCACCCCGGTGCAGGGCCGGGCCGTCCGGGCGATGTATCAGCAGGACCATCACAGCAACCTCGACAGCGATCTCGCCTCGGAACTCGACGAGGACAACGAGCTGATCCGGGCCAAGGCGGCGCTCGACGGCGACCCGGTCATGGAGGCGGTGGGCGCGCTCAACGAGGCCATGCACGGCGGGCTCACCGGGCTGGGCACCGACGAGGACACCATCATGCGGATGCTGCGCGGCAAGACGGCCGAGCAGCGGGCGCGCATCGAGGAGGAGTACTACCGGCGCTACGACGTACGGCTCTCGGCCGATCTTGACTCTGAAATGGACGACCACGACCAGGAACGGGCCGAGGCGCTGCTGGCCGGCGACGCCAGCCGGGCCGACGCCATCGCGCTCGACCAGGCGATGCACGGCGGCCTGCTGGGCTGGGGGACCGACGAGGCACAGATCGAGAGCGTGTACGCCGACATCCGCAACGACGTCGCCGGGCAGCAGGTGCCGGACGGCCACGGCGGGCAGCGGCCGTTGACCCAGGCCGAGATGGAGGCCGAGGTCCTCGACCGCAACCTGCGGGTCGAGGCGAGCTACGACGACCGTTACGGCAGCCCCGGTGACCAGGAGAGTGCGCTGCGGGCCGCGTACCAGGACGAACTGAGCGGCCCCGAACTCGACCTCGCGAACGCGCTCGTCGACAACGACCTCGTCGCCGCCGATGCCGCCCGGCTCGAGGTCGAACGGCGCGGCTTCTACACCGACGACGACGTCGTCAACGGCGTCCTCGAGAACCAGTACAAGCGGGCACTCGACGGGCTCGAACGTGATCCGCAGTGGCGGGCCCGGCGGGATGCACTGCAAGCCGCGGCCGACGAACGGGCCAAGAGCGGCAACCCGATGAGCCCGTACGAGATCGCGGCCGCCAACCGGGCCCTCGACCGCGAGATGGAGAAGGCCGCCCGGGCCGGCGGCACGGCCAACATGGCCGCCCTCGAGAAGCGGTACAACAGCAAGTACCCGACCTGGGGCGGCGGCGGACTGCAGTCGATGATCGCCCTGAACATGTCCGGCACCGACCGCGAGAAGGCCGAGAAGCTGCGTCAACAGGGCTATCTGACCCGGGCCCAGCGCATCGACTACGCCACCCGCGGCCCGGGCACCGACGAGGCGGAGTTCGACCAGGCCCTGACCGGCCTCACGGCGGCCGAGATCGCCGAGGTCAACCAAGAGCTGAAGGATATGGGCCGGCCCACGGTCGAGAGCCTCGCCGAGTCGGAACTGTCCGGCCGCGAGGAGTTCGACGCCCAGATCCGGCTGCGCGGCGTGCCCGAGAACGCCGACGAGGAACTGCGCCAGTCACAGATACGCGTGCGCTGGGAACTCGCCAACTCGGACGTCGGCGGGCACGAGCGCGACGTCATGACCGCACGCCTGGCCCGCATGGAGCAGCAGTACGCGCTGATCAACGACCCCAAGGCCGACCCGTTCCGGCGGCGCCGGGCCCTGGAGCAGTTCCAGTCGCGCGGCACCGGGGTGCAGGCCGGGGTCCAGGCCTACCGGGCTCAGGTCGACGCCTGGACCGACGCCGTGGCGACCGGCGCCGCGCTGGTCACGGCGATCGTGGTGACCGCGGCGACCGGCGGCATCGCCGGTGCCGTGCTCGGGGCGATCCTGGCCGCCGAGATGACGATGATGGTGAAGGTCGCGATGAAGGGCGCGGCCTACGGCGGTGAGGAGATGGCCCTCGACGCCGTGACGGGCATCGTGGACGCGCTCGCCGCCGCCGCGACGTTCGGCGTCGGCAACGCGCTGATGCGGGTCGCGTCGCAAGGCGGCGGCCGCCTCGCCCGCGCGGCCGGCGGCACCCGGCTCGCGGCCGTGCTGTCCAAGATGGCGACATCGGGTTCCCGCGCCCAGCGGATGCTCGCCCACGGCCTGGCCGAGGCGGTCGAGGGGGCGGCCGGCGCGCTGCCGTCGGCCCTGACCGGCACCATGCTCGACGACAAGAGCTGGGAGCACGGCAACCCGCTGCTCAACATCGTCGGCGGCACCCTGGCCCAGACCGGTATGGCCGCGGGCGCGGGCGGCCTGTTCGGCTCGCTGGGCGGGATCCGCCGCCCCAAGGTCGAGCCCCCGCGGACCGGCGACGTTCTGGCCTTTCGGGGCACGCCCCGCGAACGCCTGGAACGCTGGCGCGCCTTCAAGACCGAGAATCCGGGCGCTGACATGGGCACGTTCCTGCGCGCCTACGACGAGAAGGTCGCGGCCCACCTCGCCGCCGAGACAGTCGACACCAGGGTCCAACGCTTCCTGCGGACCCAGGTCCTCGCGGGCATCCCCCCGGCCGAGCGCGGCCCGTTCGGCCACGTCCGCGTCGAGGTGCTGGCACCCGCCGACTTCGAGGCCTTCACCCGATCGGCGAGCGGCAACGCGGTAACCCTGATCGAGGGCGACGCGGCCCGGATCGTGATGCGGCAGGGCGCCCCGCTCTCGGTGCTCCGCGAGGAGGGCATCCACCTGAGGCAGCTGGCCGACCCCGAACTAGGCCCGCTGGTGCGCCGCCTCGACGAGGCCCGGCTCGGCCGCTGGGACAGCCTGACCCTCGGCGAGAAGATGGAGCTGTACGCCATCAAGGTCGAGCTCGAGATCGACGCCCAGAAACGCCTGCTGACCGCCCTCGAGGCCGACCTGCGCCAGACCGGCCCCGGCGTCGATGCGGCCGCGCTGCGGCGCCAGCACGAGATGGCGACCGAAACCCTCCAGAACCTGCGCCGCCGGGCCGGCGAGGTGGCCGCCCTCGGTCCGCTCGACCGCATCGCGATGGCCCGCGGGCTGCGCGCCCCGCCGGAGTACCTCGACCAGCCCGCCCGGCTCTTCGGCAAGAACGGCGTGGCCGAGGTAGGCGACGAGATCGCGGACAGTCCGCTGTTCGGGCGCGAGGCGACGTGGCGCCCGGGTGACAAGGCCGTGCTCGCGCGGCCACCCGCGCCCGAGACCTCGAAGATCCCGTTGGACGACGACGCCGTGATCGAGGTGACGATCGGTGGCAAGGCGACGCGGCTGGAGGTGCGCGGCGGCGACCTCTTCTACGCCGGCCCGCCACCGGTGCGGGTGAAGCCCGGCACCACGTTCGCCGACGAGGCGAAGCGCGTCCCGGAGTTCACCTACTCCAGCGGCCGGACCGTGGACGTCCAGCAGCAGTATCGCGTCGTCGAACACGTCCGTCCCGATCCGCAGGGCGGCCCGCCGAAGATTCTCGAGAGGCGAGCCGAGGCCGATGCGCTCAGCCATTCCTCGTTGGAGAGCCTCGGATGGCGGCAGCGGGGTTCCGAGATCACCCGCAAGGGGCGCGCGGCCGAACTCGCCTCGGAGCGGATCTCGGTCGAGCGGGCCGCCGACCCCCGCTACGGCAGCGTCGTCGGCGTGTTCCGGGTGCAACACCCGGACGGGACCGGGTTCGACCTGGTGGAGGTACGCCTCCAGGACGATCTGCCGATTTTGACGGTGGTGGAGGTCAAGAACTACCCCGGTCGGTACGTCAACTACGAGTCCTTCACCGCCGTGTCGACCCACACCGGCGAGCCCCGCGGCAACCTCGCCGAGAACCTGCGCGAGCTGGAACAGCGGCTGACCCCGGAGCCCGCGGACGTCGCTCGGGCACACACCCGTGCGGCCGAGGCGCAGCGCCCCTTCGGGCTTGACGACGTGGCCGAGCTGCAGGAACTCGGGACACCGGGATATCACCAGGCCAAGGCGGCCGAGTTCGCGGGCGACGTCAACGCCGAACTCGATCGGATCATGGGCGAGAAGCTCGGGCTCACGGCCGAGCAGTACCGTCTCGCCGTCCGCGCCATGGCCGACCGGCGGCTCGACCTGATGATCCGGCTGACCCCGCACACGGACGTCGGCTTCGCCGGCCACAACAACGCTTTCGACCGTCTGCGTGCCGACTGGGAAGGGCTGAGCGGCGACGTCACGATCCGGAACCTCGGATATCAGCGGGCCGAGACCATGATGCCGCACTACGTCGAACAGGCCGAGGCGGCGCTGGCGGCCATGGCCGAGCTGAAGCAGGCGGGTGTCGTCTCGACCGAGGCTCTGCGTTACGTCGGCCTGCCCGGTGCGGCGTTCGCCGACGCCGACGGCAACCTCCTCGACGTGCGGCGCCTCGACCCCGCCGACCTCCTGGCCGGACCCGAGCCGATCGCCCAGGAGCTGCGCGGCCGCATCACGACCTCGGTGGTCGTGCCCGACGGCAGCCACCGGAACGTGCGCACGGTCGTGGATCTGACCGACCTGTCCGGCGCGGACCGCGTCGCGGTCGAGAACCGGATTCGCGCCGACCTCCTCGAGTCCGGGCTGACCGAGGCGCAGATCGACCGATCGGTGACGTTTATCCATCAGCGGCGTTAGGCGCGGTCCGCCAGACTGGCCGGGACGGCGACGTGAGCGAAAAGGACGGAACACGGATGAGCGAGACCCCGACGGACCTCCCCGGCACGTGGCCCGCCCTGATCGCCCAGGCGAGGAGCAGGCCGCCTGCAGGGCCAGGAGTTCGATGCGCCGATGTTCGGCCCGTCGTTCGGCCACGCCGCCGAAATGGTCACGCTCGCCGCCGTGCTCGATCCGCCATCCGCCCGGCCGGCCCTGGACCAGTTGCTCGGACCGGCACGCGACATCGGGCGGTCGGACGCACCCGGCGTCGACCACCTGTGGGACCAGAACCTCGGGGCGCTGGCCGTCCTCACGCTCGCCGAGACCGCGGGCTGGGACGCGCCGGGGGACCTGACCGCCCGGCCGCTGGACCGGCTGCTCCGCACGCCGAGCAGCGCCCCCGACGTGATCCGCCGGACCATCTGGGCGAGCCTGGCGCAGGGCCGGGCCGATGGGCTGGCCGAGTATCTCCGCGAGGACCCCACCCGCACCCCCGATCCGGGGGCGAAGTTCACCGGCGCGGTCCAGCCGGTGCAGGCGCACCTCGCGCGATGCATCGTCGCCGGGGACGCCCCGGCTGCCGAGCCCGCCTGGCGCGCGTACTTCGAGGGCTTCGCGATCAGCCTGTCCGTGGCCGAGACCACCTGGTGCGAGCTGCTCTGGGCGGCCCGGGCGGTGCGTGTCGTGCTGGGCGGCGCCGCGCCGGACGGGGTGCTCGCCTGGCTGCGCGCCGAGATAGCGGCCGCAGGATGACCACCGTCCTTGCTCGTGGACTGCGGTTTGCCGACATCGCCGCGCTGGCCGAGGGGCAGGGGTGGCGGGCGGTGCCGATTCCCGGGCTGCGGGCGCCGCTGATTCCCGGTGAGCCGGAGCTGGCCCGCTTCGAGCGCGGTGACGAGGTGCTGCTCGCCCGCTTCAACCCGGCCGTGGGGCTGCGCGTGCTGGACGGTCCGCCGCTGCCCGGGGCGCCCGAACTGTCCGCGCCCGCGATCACCGAGATGATCGCCAGCACCGACCCCGAGACCGCTCTCTGCGGCGTCCTCGCCGCCGAGGCCGCGGGCCTGTCCGCCGCGGCGCCCGCCATCGCCCAGGCCGCCGACCGCCTCCCACCGCCGGCCGCCACCTTGGCGCGGGCCGTTTTCACCCGCATGACCACCCCCAGCCCTACGCGCCCCGAAAATGCCGTGCAATCCGATTGCGTTGCGGCGTCCGAGGACGATCTCCCGCTCGATGCCCGGCGGCGTGCCCTTCGTGCTGCCGTTGCCGCTGGGGATGCGAGCCGGTTCGAAGCGTTGGCGGGGCACGTCCGGACGGCCGAGCTGGCCGCCACCGTGGCCATCGGTGCCGCCCGAATGAGCCTCGCGCATCTTGCCCCGGCCCTGGGCCGCCGCACGCCCGCGGACGTCCCCCGGCATGACCGGGAGCTGTTCGAGGCGGTCCGCAAGGCGGCGCTGGCCACGCTGGAGGGACGGGTGCCGGGAGCGGGAGACAGCCCTCGCGACCGGCTCTGGCGAGCGGTCCTGGGCTGGGGTGGCGTCGACGCCGTGGCGATGCGGGTCGCGGCGCTCGTCGATCCGCTGCCGGAGCCGGCGGCCCCGCGTCCGGTCGGGGGAGCGGCCTACGTCCGTGTCGGGGCGGTCGAGCACTGGCTGGGACACGACGGCGCGGCGGGGCTGCCCAACCCGGTGCGTCGCGAGCGGCCGGTAACCGATTTCTGGATCGCGCTCCACCCGTCGAGCGAGCCCGTGGAGGCGGATGTCATCGCGCCTTCGCATCGATTGCCGTCCCCCGACGAGTGGGAGGCGGCGCTGCGTGGCCCGGACGGCCGCCCCCGCCCCTGGGGCCTCGACCGTCGACCCGGCACGGCCGATGTCGCCTCACCCTGGGGCGCGCTGCCCGGCCCCCGTGGCGCGGGCGAGTGGACGCGCGGCCCCGACGGTCTCGTCGTCTGCGGGGCCGATCGCGACGGCCTGGTCGCCGTGCGAACCCGGCCCGAGGTGGGCGCCCGCCACCTGATCAGGCCGCTCCTGCACCTCTGAGCCAAGGCAGGCTTCCTGCTGACAGCGACGGGCCGAATCTCGGCGTAGTCCCACCGGGCAAGTCCGTCGAGAGGGCGTCAGGGGCGTTCCCAGCGGCGCGGCACGATCTGGTCGGCGCCCAGGCTGTCCTCGATGACCTGGGCCAGTTCGGCGATCGAACCCGCGTACCGCTCCTCCTCGGTGCTCAGGTCGACGATGCGCGCCCGCACGATGGCGGGGAGGGTCGCGACGTCCGTGGGCTCGGCCCAGACGTCGATCAGAAACCGGCGTCCCCACCCTTTCCGCACCACGCCGCTCACCCTGACGGCTCGCCGAGGATGAGCGCTTCCGCGATGTGGTAGCCCTGCTCCCAGGAGCGACCGCTTCCCGGGTGTGGAGGGTAGTCGCACAGCCGATGTTATCCGCATAGGGCGACGGATTGCGTACGGTTGGTAACGTGCGTCGATGATGCCCGTGCTCATCGGCGTCGGCGGCGCGCTGGCAGGCACCATCATCGGTGCCCTGCTCACCCAGCTTCTCCAGCGCCGCAACGTCGCATCCGCCAAGGTCCACGACGCCCGCATCGACGCCTACCGCACGTTCGCCACAGTGGTCATGAATTATCGCAGCTCCCTTATGGACCGCTGGCTCAACCAGCACGAGGGGCGCGAAGGCGCCGAGGCTGCGGACGTGTACACCCTGCGCAGCGCGGTCTGGGCCGCCTACTTCCAGGTCGTGCTCGTCGCTGGCGATCCGGAGATCACAGCTCGGGCAGCCCACGCCCGCGAGATCACGCACGCCATCAAGCGGGTCATGACCCGCGAGGAGCTCGATGCCGGCGATGTGGCGAGCCGCGAGGCCGTCGGCCGGTTCGCCGAGGTCGCCCGCAAGGAGGTGTCAGTCGTTCGGGCGAGAAACCAGCCTCTGCGGTCACGACCCGGCGTTAGCCTGACGCCGGAGGTCTAGGTTTGCCGGACGGCGCATCGGGACGAGTCGCACCGGCTGATTGAGGTCTCCCACCGCTACGCCGGCGCGGGAGTCGCGCTGCCCGTCTCGCGTGCGGCGCCTTGTCAACCCCCACGAACTGGCCGATCTTGATCCGCACGGCAGCGCGGAAGGGCTGGCTGGAGCCTGGAGAGCGACCCGGGACAATCGCCGCGACGAGACCGACGACCGTGTGTGGCTAGTCCTGCTGCGGATGTTCCACTTGCGGTTCACCGAGCCGGAGTTGGGCCTCGACGACGTCCTGCGGTCGCAGGGAATGTCCTTGAGGCTGACCCGTGCGGAGGTCGGTGTGTGCGGCTCGCGAGCAGGTGTTTCTTCACCGGCCGCCGGCTCGAACCGGAAGCCGGTGAGGAGCGGTGCCCAGCCGTGGGGCATTGCCGTCGCAGGCGGGCCGCCCTCGTACTGGGCCATCGCCGCGCCGAAGCGCGCGCAGAAATCGTCCTCGAGATCGTCGTCGGACCACCCGGGAGCGGCCGCGATCAACGCGTCGACCATCGGCCCGGCGGACTCCGTGGCCAATGCGGTGCGACGCTCGTCGAGCCGGCGACGGTACTCGAACATCTCCCGAAACGGGTTTGCCTGCGCCGCTCTGCTCGGGGTCGGCGCCCCGGGGCGGCGACCGGACGGCGACTTCTTCTTGCGCTTACGAGACACGGGCACGGCGCCGAATCGCACCCGTGCTCATGGCGGGCACCCACCTTGCATACCCCTCGGATCCTGGAGAGCCGCCGCGGCACTGGCCGATCCCTCGCCGTCGGACTGCCTCAAGCCGGCGGTCCTGTCCTACGGCGGGACCTCGGGCGGCCGGTAGGCCTGGAGTCTTCATACCCGGGGCGTCGTCGGTGACGGCTGGCGCTACTCGCCGAGGCATGGAGAGGTCTCGGGACGATTTCTCAAGCGGGCCCGGAATCGTCGCTCCAAGCCTGAATGGCTGTTGTCGCCAGCCGGCGGTGAGCGGGGCTGGAACTGACCGCCAGAACGTCTCTCACAGCGGGCATCAGCATCGCGCGACGGAGCGTCAGTTCCGGGGCCATCGCGATGACGACCGCCGCGGCGACTGCCTCTTGCCGAACGACTGGATCGTGATCGCTGAGGTGGGCGGCAACGGCGGAGAAAAGTTGCGGGCGGATTTCCCGGATCTTCCGGAACGTGGAAGTGGGATAGTCCATCGGTGAATAGCCGGCCAGTTCGATGAAATCACGTTCCCGGGCATCGCTGACGGAATCGACCACCCCTGCCAGCCAGGTCAACAAGGCGGCTCGCAACGGACGGCCCTGCACCAGGAGGTCGTTGCTATGCGGGTCGTCCAGGACGGCGGCGACGTATTGAGCGGCCGGCACCGCCGCCGAATATGCGTTCGGGTATTCGATCAGTCCGTGGGAGAGGTGAAAGAGTGCTGCCTCGACGGCCGGCAGATCGTCTGAGGTCAACCCGGAAAGCAGAGTGGGGGTGTCAGGGTAGGACGGACCATTTCTGTTCTCGAGGGCGGACCAGTCGGTTTCGTCAAGGATTTTTCGGGGGATCACCCGCATATTATGCCCATAAGGGACCACGGTGACGGCCCCGAAGGGCCGGTGGGCCTTCCTGTTCGCCATCGCCGGCATGCCTGCCCAGAAGCACCTATGCCGCCGCCCGCAGCTTCGCCGGCCGCACCACACCCAGGACCAGCGATCGCGCCCGCGACAGCAACACCCGCAGCGCCACCTGGTTCGCCCGGACGCGCAGCGGCAGTCGAGCCATGCTTTGCCACCGCCACATCACCGCGGTGCTGGTCCGTGACTGGTCGATCCCTTCGACAATGTTCGCGGCACCGTCTCAGCCAGCGCGAACACATGGAAGTTCCGCAACGCAGCCACCCCGAACATGACCGCGACCGCACCTGCGGGCCTCCGACACGGATGGTAGCGGCTTCAGCGGTGGTCATCGGGGTTCTCCCGCGATCCGGCTGGCCGCCTCAGCCGCGCGGCACGAGAACACCTCGAGATAGTTGTCGATCTCGGCCAGCACGGCGGCCTTGCCCGGATCGTCGAGGAACGAGTACCGCACGGCCTGGCGTGCCAGCTCGGCGACACCGTGCTCGTCCAGATCGAGCAGGTCTGCGGCCACCTGGTACTCCCGATTCAGGGTGGTGGAGAACATGGGCGGGTCGTCGGAGTTGATGGTGACCGGCACACCCGCGGCCACCAACTGCGGCAGCGGATGCTCGGCCAGCGACGGTACCGAGCGGGTACAGGCGTTGGAGGTCGGGCACACCTCCAAGGCGATGTCGTGCTCGCGGAGGTGTTCCATCAACTCGGTATCGCGGACCGCGGCGATGCCGTGGCCGATTCGTTCCGCGCCGAGGTGGCGTACGGCGTCCCAGACGGTCTGCGGGCCGGTTGACTCACCGGCGTGCGGGACGCTGTGCAGCCCGGCCGCACGGGCGGCGGCGAAGTGGCCTGTATACCGGGAACGGGCGATCCCCTCCTCCGGGCCACCCAGACCAAAGCTGACCAACCCCTCCGGGCGCTGCTTGAGCGCCACATCGAGCGTGACGTCCGCGCCCGTCATAGTCGGCTCGCCCGGGATGTCGAAGCACCAGCGCAGCTGGATGCCGTGGTCGCGGGCGGCCCGCAGCCGGGCGTCCTCCACCGCCTCGCAGTACGCCTCGGCCGCGATGCCCCGCACGATCGACGAGTACGGGGTCAGCGTCACCTCGGCGTACCGCACCGACTGGGCGGCAAGGCCGGCGCCGATGTCGTAGGTGAGTGTGGCCACGTCCTCGGCGTCGCGGATCAGGTCCACCACCGACAGGTACACCTCGACGAAGTGCGCGAAGTCAGTGAACTTGAAGTACTCGGCCAGCAACGCCGGGTCGGCCGGCACGGACGTGGTCTCGGCATGCCGCTCGGCCAGGCGAGCCACGGTCTGCGGCGTTGCCGACCCGACGTGGTGGACGTGCAGTTCCACCTTGGGTAGCCCGGTAATGAAGTCAGTCAGGTCCATTGGCATGTGCACGACCCCCAGCGCGAGTTATCCGCTGGGGAAGGCGACCTCCCCAGCGGGGAGGCGCCCTTGGACCGTAGAACGGACCGAGCGTGGCGGATGATCATCCGTCGCAGCGCCTCTCGACCCGCATCGGCACGCTAGCAAGCCCGATCGGCGGCCGACAACCCCATCCGAGACAGGTCGTCAGCGATTCCTCTGCCTCGCTCAAGTCAAGCCGAGAGACACAGCAGGAGGACCAGTGATCCGCCGGTGACAGCCACGGCTCGTATTCCGCGCCTCTCACCCCGCTGAGAGGCGTCTGAGTGCGGCTCAGCCGCGTAACAGACGGCGTGGTCGAGGCTGTCCTCATGAGACAGAGCCAACAGTGGCCGCGGTGGGCACCACCCGCTGCGGCCGCGGTGTCAGGGGTTCTCGGCGCCGCCGTCGGGACCGGTGCGTTCGCCGGACAGCGCCATCTCGCCGGGCTGCCTGGGGCCGCGGTGCCCGGAGCCGTGCTGCTGCTGACCGGTACCGTCATGGCGCTCGCCACCATCCAGCGGTGGGGTCGACGGCTGCCGCGCCGCCTGGTTGCCGGTTCGTTGTGGATGGTCGCCGGTCTCTGCCTGATCGGCAGTTGCTGGCTGCTGCTCGACCTCTGCCAGCTAGTCATCGAAGGCACCGTGAGCGACCGCGGCGGCCAGTCGGGCTGGCTGCGGTTCGGCGAGCGGCTCGGGCTGACCCTGGCGGGCGCGCTGTTCGTCGCGACGGCACTCGCCTGGCGGCGTACGGTCGTCTGCGTGCGCTGCGGACACCTGCACCGGGTCATGACGGCGGCGGCCCAGCCCGCGCCGCCGCGTCCGGCATCCCGGCGGATCCGGTGGATCGCGTACGCGGGCTGCCTCGCCTGGCTGCCGTACGCGGGACTGCACACACTCAGCGCCCTGGGCGTTGCGGGCATCGAGGCCCCACGGCGACCAAGCGCCGATGGATCTGGTGCCCGTGCTCCTGATCGCGGCCGGCCTCGCGGTCTTCCTGCTGCTCGGTCTGGTCAGGCCGTGGGGGCAGGTCTTCCCCCGGTGGATACCCCCTTTGGCCGGCCGGCGCGTCCCGCGCTTCCTGCCGATCGTGCCGGTGTGGCTGATCGCCCCGACCTTTGTGCTGTACGGGCTCGGCAGTGGCGTCTACGTCCTGCTGCTGCTATCCGGCGTGGCCACCTGGCACGGCAAAAGCGGCGTCGACGGTGCGATCGGGTACGCCGAGCCGATCTCGTTCGCCGGCTACGGCGTGGCCCTGACCGTCGCCGCCATCTCCTACCAACTACGCACGCGGCCGATCCGAACCGCTGTGGCGCCGTGTCCCGTCCTGTCGAGGGCCTGAGGCAGATCGGAGAACTCGATACGCTGCGGGTGTCGAGACGGTGGATCTGGCTTCGTCCCCGGGGACACGGTGGCCATGGCTCTGGTCCCGAGACGTGCCGGAGAGCCTGCTTCGGAGTGCCCTGGGACAGCCCTCGGGTGTATCGATCTTGTCGACACACGGTCGATTGCCGACAAGATCCACAAACTCAACACCGGCCCGTCCTTCGATCAACTCCTTCGTGTTGTGTCAGCCGTGGCGGATCCGTCCGTCGATTCCGCAAAGTAGGTCCGGACAACCAAACCCCGGACCGTCCGGATCTACCCTGCGGACGC
>Ga0307515_10018617_pt1 | contig 12548 bp, 5 predicted proteins | sample 17_EM_MG_FD_194513 | JGI IMG/M metagenome (GOLD analysis project Ga0307515, IMG submission 194513) | Populus trichocarpa ectomycorrhiza microbial communities from riparian zone in the Pacific Northwest, United States - 17_EM | ecosystem: Host-associated > Plants > Roots > Unclassified | place... | reverse complement strand
TGTGGTGCAACAGTTAAAATTGGTGGGTCCCACCAACAAAAATCAATTTTTCCTCTGTTACCAAACACTCAAATATGTGGTTGCGGGTGAACCTCACCCGCAACCACATTACCAAACAGCATCTAAGAGAATTTGCCTGTCCTCTTCCTCCATCCATCAAAGGTATATTGTATGTATAATGTCAACTTGTTGAACATGGCTAGCAATTTCCAGTTTTCCCTGTAAGATTCGAGGGAATATATAAGCCGGTGGGCAGTGAAGTCAAAGTCAACAACGCAAAAACGAAGAGGATTCAGGGAAATCGGCGTCCTCAGAGCACGTATTCAATTAATCCCAATTAGTTGGCATTTTTTAAGCCCTTAATTTCTACTAGTGATAATCTTAACTATTTCATATCTAAAAAGATATTCTTTTATAAACATAAAAAAAAAAAAAGTCATTGCAATTATGCAAAATATTAAGCTCTCTAATTAAAGGCTTAAAAATTGAGGGTAAGTGGAATTGTAGTAGAATTTGGAACTTGATCTAATTAATATTTGGACCTATTATGTATTCTTGTTATTTATGTTTTTCTACTATATTAATTTGGTTTGCTGTGTTTTTATATAAAAAGAATTATTATTACACATGTCATCTAAAAAAAAAACATCATATATATGCTCAAAATTAATAATTAATCAACTCTTTGACTTAAAAACAAAAGGAAGCAAGAACATATTTTTCAATTAAAAATTCTCAATTTGGTTTCTAATTTAAATTTATATTACATTTTAAGGTTTTTTTCTTGGGTTATTCAGGACAATCTAATAGTGTCAATATACCAACATAACCAAACAATCGTAGAGTAGTTGCAATTGCATCTGTTAACTTAAATGAAAGGCACTAAATGCTTCTATCATAAATATATCTGGTGCGTAACTTAGAAAATTAGGAGGAAGGCTTGGATCCTCGGCCTATAAATAAGCTACATCTCAAGTCTTTTATGCAATATAAGAGAAAAAGAGAAGTAAAGTGAATGAAAGAAATCCCATAAAATTATGAGGTATTTGTGAGAAAGTATATAAGGTATTTGTTCCTATTAGTAGAGAATACTTGCTTGTGGACATAGTCAATTTTGAGTGAATCAAGTAAATTTTTATGTTTCTAATTTCTCATTTTACCCTATTATCTTGAGTTGTGTATCATTGTTTTGTTTGTCAGGATCTTGACAGTGATAATAAAGCTTGATTGGTTTTGTCCACATACAACATTGTTCACGATATTGTTCATATATACGTTACTGTCCACATATACAAAAAGTTAGTATAGTAAATGAATACAGTTTAGGAAGTTATGTTTAAGTAAATTGAGTTTTAAATGGGACCATTTGTGACTCCTCTAATCTTTCCTAGAAATTTACTTTGTATAAGTACTATTTTCATATACATTGCAATTCATAAGTGAAACAGTGATAGTTGAACATATTATAGTGAATAAAATGCCAGCAAAATACAAGATTGAGAGGTTTAAGGAGAACAATTTCTCACTATAGAAAATGAGAATGAAGACAGTTTTAAGGAAAAACAATTGCCTGGTAGCAATTAGAGAAAGGCCCTCGGAGATCACTGATAATGTCAAATGGATTGAGATGGATAACAATACTATTACTAACATACATTTAGCATTAGACGACGATGTATTATCAAGTGTGGCGGAGAAGAAAACTACAAGGAAGATTTAGGTTACTCTAACAAAGTTATATGAGTCTAAGTTTCTACATAATAATATCTTTTTAAAAATGAGACTTTATACCTTATGAATGGTAGAAACCACGACAATGATTGATCATATCAACACTATAAGAACTTTATTTTCACAGCTCACCATGTTGGGTCAACAAATAGAGAAAAATGAATGTGCAAAGCTTCTACTTCAAAGTCTTCCTGATTTATATAATCAGCTCATTATCAATCTGACCAATAACATCCTCATAGACTATCTAGTCTTCGATGATGTTACAATCGTTACTTTGAAAGAATAAAATAGACATATGAACAAAGGAAACAAAATTAATAATTCACATTAAAAGAGGCATTATTAATGTCAAGAGGAAGTATCAATGGAGCGTAGCTCTAGATGGGAGTCAAAGGCAAGAATGGTCTAAATCAAGAAGTAGAAAAATTGAGAAATGCTACAATTGTGGCAGAGAAGAACACTATAAAAGGAATTACTTGTATAAAAAACAACTCTAAGTCATCAAAACCTCAAGGATGTGTAACAAACATTTTAAATGATGGCGAAGTTTTATGTAGTGAAGTAGTAACAATCTCTGAAAATAGAATGGAACTCATTAAGGTTTGATTAATGGTTTTAGGAGCAACATAGCATATGACTTCATGTTAGGATCCTAACAACAACAACTACAACAAATAGTAATCAATCAGATGCACAAACATAAAAAACAATTGTAAATGATAGAGAAAAACATATAAAATTTTCTTCCTCAATTATTCTGTTGGCATATCAATATTCTCCATGACAATATGGTATCCAAGTTTCCTAAAGTAAAATACCATGTCTCCTCAGGAAGCTGATAATGGCATTACATTTTTATGTAGTAATTATTAGTAAATAAAAAGTTACATCTACTGTGTTTGAATAGTTATTTTCTTCAAAAGCTATTTTTTAGATTAACAGTTTCAAAATTTCTCATTCTACAAATTTCCAAGTTGTCCTTCATTATGCAAGGAAGCCTCAATTTAGTTCATAACCATCAGTATATATGGTTACATTATATTATATGAAGGGGTGATGTCTAAGAATACTATAGATAACTATATATGAACCCTAATTATTTGTTTTTTTAGCATAATCCTTGTTTTCTCTAGTAATTCAATGGGGGAAAGACCCATTATTTCAACCTAACATTTCATCAATCCTTAAAAAATAAATTATTTTATTATTATTTTGATGTATTTTCAATTTTAATTAAATAAATATAATCTCTTAAACTTTAAGTCATTATTATTTACTTTCATTTCACTCTTGTAGTGTGTATTTAGTAATATGATGTAAGATGTTTTTATAAAAATATTTTTTAATTCAAAGTGCATTAAAATGATTTTTTTTAGAGTTTTTTTTATTTTTAACATCAATATATCAAAATCATAATAAAAAACATCTAGAAAAAAATATTTGATATTTTTATTTTTAAAGTAAAACATAGTATAAAACACTTTAAAAAACAGGTTGAAACATATTACAAACAGAGCAATAATATTATCATTACTCACCTTATTTCTCTGTTATAGTGTCATTTCTAATTTAGTTAAATTGCAATGAATGGATTGAAATGGAAAATATAGATACATAATTCACCAAATCGATATCGGATAGGGTTTTTTTTATCTAATGATGAAATTAAATACGTGATACCAATGATGAATCTGATTCAATTATCAACTTGTTTTTACTTTTTAATCATGCAGTGTTGACTTTTATTTTTCTTTTGACCATGTCATCATGATGATTTTCTTTTTCGGATTATGATGTCACCATTTACATTGATATTGTATATATACTCTTCATACGCCTATATTATGGCTACCTAACAAGTAAATGAATGTATCAATCATTTTTACTTAGCCCTTGTAATTTTAAACCAATTAATTGGTCCTTGTAGCTTAGAAATAATTAATTAAATAGACCTTTGATAATTGTTTACCATCCTCATTTAGTAATTTTTTTAATTTTTCATAAAAGACCTTTTGTTGTAAAAATTTTCCATCTTACCTAATCCTTTTTTATTTATTTTCAATAAGGAAAGAAAATAAACTAAAAAAAGAACATGAATTAAACTTATAAAAGGATTTAATTATGAATAACTTAAAATTTATGGCTTAAATATACAGTTTCTAAAACTAGCTATATATAAGAATATTCAATCAATTATTTTAATTAAACTACAAGCACTAATTAAGTTATAATTTACATAAATAATTTGCCTAATCTCCTATATATTCATTGTCAACTCCTTGACTTCCTTGTTATAGTGCATGTCTATCAATTAATTCCCCACTTTTAGCTGTAAAGATTCGAGGAAATTAACAAATATCAAGAGGGCAGAGAAGTCAATGTCAACATTGCGAAATGAAAAGGATTCTGATAAATCCACGGCCTTTAAGAATTAATGTATTCAATCCCAATTGGTATTATATTAGTCCATTTAATAAATGATAATTAATTAAAATAAGAAAACATGATCTGACCATTTTGTATAAAGTAAAAAAAATACAATGTTATATGTTATTTTTTTCAGTTTTAACAGTAAGGATATTTTTATTAAGTTTTCATATACTATAGCTAGTTTTTTAAAAAACAATTTATTTATTTCTTAAAAAATATAGGGTAAGTATTAATTCTACAGAAAATGATATAATTATACATTGCATTTGGATGATGAATTCATATAGAGTTTTATTGTTCACATGTATTGATATAATAATATTATATAATTTATTGTGAGAATTTACTTTAAGACCAACAAAAGAATATTTATTTTAAATCTTTATTTTTATTTCTTCAACCAAATATATTATTATTTATTTTATTTTATATTAAAATATTAACCAAATACAACCCTAATAAACTCTTTACCGATAAGTAATAATTTCTCAAATTCGTAAATAGTAAAGACTACATAAAATTATTAATCTCCGAGCCCCGCAAGCACTGCCTGCAACCAGTACTATATAATACAGAAGGCTGGGCCATTTCTTTGTGCTACCTCTATTAGTGTTGATAATGGCTAGTTTCCTGGTGTTACTCGTCCTGGCTTTCTTCGTTTTCTCAACAAATGTAGATGCACAAGGTGATATTTTATTTATTTATTTCGTTTTTTCCTGTTTCAATACATAGATCGATGCCCACTTCTAAAATCTTGCGTCAAACTATTTCAAATTAATTCTATGCTTAAAATTTCTAGTTACCGTTTATTGTCAAGCATCCGATTACAACAATGAAGTATTGATGCAATGGATGTATGCCAACGGCATATCCTGTCAGCCAATTACTAGCAGCACCACAAGTACTCCTTCAATTAGCAGCAAAAGCAGTAAGCTTTGAGCACCAAGATCTTACCTTTTTTCTTTCTTTTATGTTTCTATAGACCCCCACTTCGAGTTTATGTCTAACCATTTCAAATTGTATGCTTGAAATTTCTAGTTGAAGTTGATTGTGAAGGATCCAGATTTTACGTGGATGAAAATGTTTTAGAATGGATATATGCCAACAACATACCCTGTCATCCAATTACTAGAAACAAAAAGAGAAACAAGCTTCCCATTATACTTGGAACCGTCATTCCAATTTTCTGCCTTTTCTGGGCTATTGTGGGGTTTATAGTGCACCACAAGAGAAAAACAGCAGCCATTGCTGCAATAACTACAGGTTAGCAAGCAGAATATTATCTGTTATGTGATATACTTTGACAGTATTACAAGTATTTTTTTAATAAAAAGAGTTTGAATCAAATATCTCTCTATGACATTAATTAATTATATCAGTTGAGTTACAACTCGTTTAATTTTCTTGGATCGTTAAGGACAAGTTGACGGTGCCAATAAGCATACCCAGGGATCCCTAAGTGCTGATGGGATCAAGATCAACATCCACGACCAAACAAGTCAAGGGATTGGTGATCAATATCCACAGCAGCAACAGGAAAGCAACCATGCCTGAGATGAGAAACACCTTACTTTCTTTGCTCAAATATTATTTGGACATATCATTTCTTCTTGCAAATATTGTATTCAAGCTTTCCAAAGTCGTTGATCATATGTTGAGGACTGATCATCATTGACATGATTTGTATTGCAGCAATTAGCTGGTTCTAAAAATTGTACCTTAATTAGTTGTGTTTGTATTGTGTTCTTTGGAACCCTTTTTCCACCTATGTTTTAACATGCATGAGTTTCAATTTCGGATCATTCGATAAATTTGCAAGTTTTCCTCGATTCTGAATTAGCTTTTTTTAAACTACAGGTATAATACAAGTTAAAATTCACATCAAGAAGCCATGTATTTGTGTTATATATAGATTTCACAGCAACAAATATTTTTTAAAAAAATGAACATGAATACTTTGAAACTCACTGGCTTGTCAAGAAACTTGGTGGCTGTCATCTGTTTTCTTGGGTTTGGCCTTTGATCCTTTAAAATGGCCTCATTACAAGGTCCTTTTTGGTGACTCTATAAAAACGAAAACTCGAAATCAGATAAATATACATTCATCAGAGACCTATCGAGTCCTGGATTGTAGCCATGATGACCAACTGACCAGCAACTGCCAAATCTGATTTTGCATGGGGTTTTTTGTAATGGTGTCATTCACTGGTACAATGATGAACTGACATCAGTGGCCATTTGCATAAGGGAATGACTATATATAGAATTTGATGATTGTGAGCTGAGATCGGATTGTTCTTGATGGTCTTTGAAGTACTATGCGAATCTTCTCTATGAGAAATCTGATTTAGCAGGGAGCTTCGTTTTCATGTGTTGAGTCTTCTTGGACGGGCTGAAGAGGAAGAAAAGTCTATGGGCGTGCTTTTGTGGATGGAGCGGCCATATCCCGTAATCTTTATGATGGGACATTGAATAAGATTTGAGTTCTACAGCATAACCGAAACCTACAGTTCCTGCTCTCTATCCTACCTTGGATTATAATATTCGCAGCATATTTATAACTAGATTTGTTGTCCATGCTCTCCCGCAAGCTAATAATTTTTTTAAGATGTAAAACAAGAATCCTAGAGTAAGAAAATTCTATACTCAAGTCATTGGTGCAATTAATAATTTAAATAATATGAAAAAAAACAAGCTTAAACTTTATCTCATTTTTAAAATCCATAACTCGTAGGTGAAATACTAAACTCGGGTTCAATCATTAAGTTTAATTCCCAGCCAATTTAATTTTAAAAATAAATTGTAAAAAAAAATATGAATTAAAAAAATTGCAAATGCAAAAAAAAAAGCAACAAAAAAAATAAGGATAAAATTTGATAGAAAAAACTCAAGGAGAATGAAATTATTAAAAAAATTCAAAAAATAACCTCAAATAAAATAAATATCAATCAAAAGAATGATACCAAATTTAAAAGGTTAAAAAATCATAGAGGGTGAAATTGAAAAATATTTGTAATTTGATATATTAAAAAATAGTAGGGTGAAAATGAAAAGCAATTATAATTTTATAAATTATTTAAAATTTTTAAAAAATAGTAATTAAAAGGACATAGATCAAATGTGAAGGAAAATAAATTATAGGGGCTGGTCATAACCTTTCAAACGCAGCCGCGAAAGGCAGTGTTTAGTGGTCGAACAGTCTCGTATGCACCGCCCAAACAACATTGGGCCATCCACACGCGCTGGCATTTTTTTTTTATATTATTTAATATATGTAAATTATAAAAATACCCCTGAGTAACCTCCAAATATATAATAAAACCAATGTAAAATGACAAAAAAATAGGTCTTGTGAGAGAGTTGTGTTGATTTCATCTGTAAAGACATCAAAATAATTATATTATTTTATAAAAATTGAAAAGATCAAAACACCTCTGAGTAATAGGCATTATAATTTTTTATTCTAGGGTCAAATTAGTAATTTTAATGTGCAATAAAAAAACAAAATGATTAATCCAGCCCTGTACAATTTATAAAAGACAATTGTGTCATAGTGAAAAGACAATATTGCCCCCAATGCCTAGTTTAAAGATTTTTTTTTGTCAAGAACAATTGCGTCATTTCACTATTCCAATTAATGGTGAAATATCTCTTGGGCTACAATAGTTTCTCCTTCTCCTTTAGTTTTTTTTTAATGTCCCATCCAGAATCCGAGTTAATCTAAGATCCAAATCATGAGTTAAGTGGGTTGACTAGCACAAGTTGATGGGTCAAATCAAGTTATAATTTAAAAAATAAACCGAAAACTTTCCAAAAAAAATAAATATTAAAAAAACACTTTTTTTATAAAAAAATAGCTCAAAATAAAATTAAACCCAAACCAAGCTCCAGCTTAACAAGTCATCAAGTTAACTCGTCAGTCAAAGCCAAGTTTTATAAGGGGGTGTTTTGGATTGTAGTTGGATCATGTTTTTGAAAAATTTTGAAAATATTTTTAGCTTAAAATTATTATTTTTTGTATGTGTTTTTGGATCATTTTAATGTGCTGATGTTAAAAATAAGTTTTTTTAAAAATATTATTTTAATATATTTTTAAATAAAAACCATTTTGAAAAATAACATCTACCGTAGTCCAAGTTAGTCAATAATTTGTTTTTGTGTTAATTTTCGTGGTTGAGATTTGAAAAAAGTTGGTTTTTAAATATTATTTTTTATTATAGTGTATTTGATTTAAATAAGTATTTGGTTAAAATCATGGCTGAAAATATATTTTAAAAAAATAAGTTATAAGTGTTTGTTTAAAAGTGTGATGGAAGTGATTGATGAATGTTAAATTACCAAAAAGAATAATAATTTATAAAGGGTTGAAAATGACCAATTTTTTTAATTGGCATGAACAATTTGGGTTATTGGAAGTTAACTAACAAAAGCAGCCACAGAAACAATCACAATAAATATGATTGGCAGTGTTGAAATTTCTCTTTCTATGTGTAGAAGCCGAAGCCCTATAAGTTGTAGTCTTCTTCTTTTTTATTTTAATTTTTCCTTCTGTCTAAATTGTAATGGCGATGCCCTTTAATTCCGTCCTTTTAGCGGAATAAGAAGAAAGGTCCTTGCGCTCTCCGGCGTACACGTTTTGTAGCTTGATTGTTGCTCTCCTCTCCTCCTTTTATTTGTTTGCTTTTCCTGCTGTTGGCAGGTCCTCCATTCAGGGAAAGGCAGAACTCACTACGAAAATCTCAATTATTTTAAAAGTATTTTTAATTTTAAAAATATGTTTTTGCTATAGTTTTGATCTAAAAAATATGAAAAAATTATTATTTTAATAAATATATATATTTTGAAAATCACCTGTAGTATAATTTCAAACCCACAAAATAATCCGATTTTCCAAGCTTTTTTCAGATTAATTTTCTAAACCGGATCTTCGGACTAGGACCACAGGAGGAGGAAATGGCTAAGGGTTCTTGGATATTGGGCTATTATCACCAGTTTCCGGGGCTTATTTTTCAAAGCAGGCTAGTGCAAGTCCACTGCCACTAAATTTATTGTAAGTGGGCCAGATGAAGCCGAGATCTGTTCTGAGTTATGGGCTTCGAGCCCATCCTGCTTCTCCTCCTCCTTGTTACAGGGCTGAAGCATGACAAAACGACAAGCACCGACTGAAAATGGGTAGGTGTAGAAAAGACAGAAGACACAATAGGGGACTCCTTGTTTGGGTCAACGACCAAAGAGAAACAGCAATACGACAGCGAAAAGCAGCAGAGCACGCCATTCTTCCAAGGGCTTCAAGTCTTCACTGCTCATGGAAGCTTAAGCGGCTAAGTATAATTTGTTTGATTTCCCATTTCTGTAGCTGTCAGTAAATTTTAATGCTGATTATGATGGTATAGATTGTGTAGAAGCCTTAACTTTCCTTTGAAGATCAAAACCCATCAATCAATCAGCCTTTAGTTTTGTTATCTGGATTTAGCTATCAATCCATCATGATGAGAGACGGCAAGTTAAAACAATCTTGCTATGTGCCTTCTTCATCAGCAGAAGTAATAGGGAACAACCTAGACCTCGTTACTGAAATCTTGCTCCGTGTACCGGCAAAACCACTCCTTAAGTTCAAGTGCGTGTCAAAGCAATGGCTTTCTTTAATTTCAGACCCTAAATTCTGTGCCTCTCATACTCACCACCAACCACCAACAGCACCCTCTGCTCTCTTCCTGCTCAGCTACTTGGCTTCCAGCCCTCAGCTAATTGTCCCTTTAAAAAATGAGCCTATGCCAAACACTATGCCCTTCTTGGACCATCTAAATATTCCTGGATTCTGTATTGATCAGTCTTGTAATGGGTTGCTTCTCTGCTCTTTCACTTGCATAGACTCAACTGATTTGGGGTACTGGTTTTTTATTTGTAATCCCACCACCAATCATTTCAAGAGGATTTCTCACCCTGTTCACAAATTTGACGAGTTTCATCATCCACCTGTTCTTTGTTTGGCTTTTGATCCATTAAAATCATTCAACTATAAGGTTGTTTGTTTCTACCAAGTTGTTTCTGGTGGATATCAAATTGATGTATATTCGTCGGAGACTGGGTCCTGGGGTTTCAATCAAATTCCTTTTGTAAATCCTCCTTCTTTGAAAATTCATGAGTGGGTTTTTTGTAATGATGCTATTCACTGGTGCAGTCTTGAAGAGAACTCGCAATATTTTGATGTTTCTAGTGAGAGCGTGAATATTCTGCCAATGCCTCCGAGAGGTAAACTAGACATTACGTACTTTGGTGGTTCTCGAGGCCATTTGCATATGGGCGTTGGCATCAGCCGTTTAGTCTTAGAATTTGATATTTGGGAGCTGAAAGAGGATTATTCAGGATGGTTTATAAAGTATCATCTGGATCTTCATTCTATGAGAAGAGTGTTAGCCAATCGATGTCCGTTGTCAGTTTTGAGCCTTATCCGGGCTGAAAATGAAGATGAGTCGACGATTGTGTTTGTTGTGGATGATAGAGCAATGTCCTATAATCTTTATGACAGGAGATCAAAAATGCTCTGTGATTTGCTGCAGAAAACCAATCCTTATAGTGCTTATTTAAAGTTTCATGCTTATGAATACTTTGAGACACTTATTCATGTTTGAGCACAGCACTTGTACTGTCAGTAATTCAACCATCAACCTGCTTAGTCGTAACATCTGCAGCATTGAAATTTCAGTTCTTCTATGTAGAAGTCTGGCTCCACCAGTTGAAGTATTTTAGTCTGTTTTGATCTAGAGAAGAATTATAGATTTCCTTATCCAAGAACCACTATTCTTGCTGTGCTGGTCATCTTCGCTTCACGAGATGAAAGAGGCAGTGTATCCAAGAAGTGAGATGTGGAAGAAAATGGAGTCCATGGTGGAAATGATAAAGCTTGGGGAATTGGGAATTTTGAAAAGAAGGAATTACGGAGGTGCTTAACCAGCTTACCATGGAGAGTCAGCAATACCACCTGTCTAATTAAACCCTTCAGATGTTGAAAGAGGCAGTATATCTGTTCCAAGCTCAGAGATTTACCTCTCTGCTAGAAGTTTGAACCACATTTAAGGGCAATTTCACAGATTTTTGTTTTTGCCTTTTTAGCTTTTCAGCATGGTTGTTTGTGAGTTCTCCATAAAATATAGGGTTTTATCTCTGACAAGAAGGATTTTGCTATTAAATGTGACTAAACTAAAATGCTGTTCGTAGCCAACTAGATTAGCAGATTGTTTCAAACTAAAGAGGTTGTCAGAATGTCAAATTTCACGGTGACTTTTAAGTTTGTTTTTATATTTTAAAATTGCTCATGAAAAGATTTAAAATTCTTTTTAATTTTTAATTTTTAATTATTTATTTAATATTTTCTGATCATTTTAATGTATTAATATTAAAAATTAATTTTAAAAAATAAAAATAATATCATTTTAATATTTTTTTAATTAAAAAATATTTTAAAAAACAACTATTATATAGTAATAAAACTGCAATCTCTGCATTCATGCTCAGCTTCTTCATCCTGTTATGATTATGAGTAGGAAAATGAGATGACAGTCGAGTGAATCGACAAACACATGATGAGATGACAGTTGGTTTTTTATCTCTTGGGACATTTAAAAAACCAAGTCACTTGGATTATGGATTCTGGGCTGCTAGAAAGTAAAGATCTTGAGCTTCTAAAAGCCTTCGAGTTGCATCAAAGTTATTTTTTTCACATCAAGAGCTATCTCTTTCACACATAGAGGTTCAGACAAGTAATTGTTTTATGTAATCAATTTTTTAAAACAAACTGAAGATCTAAACCAATAACAAAACCATCGATTGTCAATGAGAAAAAAGCGAAATATTGAGCAAAGAATCCTGAACGTGAACAAGAAGGAAGAACAGAGGAGGAAAAGCCCCCAAAAAATCACCCTTTTCATGTTAATGTTTAGGAGAAATTAACAATAAAGCCATGAATGATGACTAGGAGTTTTTGAGCAACGCATACCTGACATAAATAGCAACCTGCATTTTAAAAACCAGAGAAAATCTTGCTGTGATTAGTAATTTATCTCCATGAATTTTGAAGTTGTCGAGTAAGTGTGACTGGTTATGGAGTAAGGAAGAGGAAGAAGTCTCGTTACAAAGACAAGCAGCAAGTGATTAGTGATGGAGCATGGTCCTCCACAGAACTTCTCATCCTGTCTCAAACAGCAAGCTGTGTAATAAAAGAGAAGCATTGATCCCATTTTCGAGAAGGAACTACATGAAATAAATAAAGAGATGGATTCAAGAATCGATCCTCTTGCTCGAAATATTGAAATCATTTTGGTTTTTCACCCATTCTCCTTTTTTCTCTAATTCCAATGCTAGAGATCTCTCTATGGGTTGAATCT
>Ga0307515_10018615_pt1 | contig 12548 bp, 9 predicted proteins | sample 17_EM_MG_FD_194513 | JGI IMG/M metagenome (GOLD analysis project Ga0307515, IMG submission 194513) | Populus trichocarpa ectomycorrhiza microbial communities from riparian zone in the Pacific Northwest, United States - 17_EM | ecosystem: Host-associated > Plants > Roots > Unclassified | place... | reverse complement strand
GTTACAATGTTACTGCTATACTTTTCTGCTCAATCATGATGTCATATCTTAGATTAGTAAAAAAACATGTATAGCTCTGTCCACTATAAAAATAGAGTTTGCAAAATATTTGACTACATCCAAGAAGCAATTTGGCTAATGAGGTTTCTATATGATCTTTATTATTATGGCCAATGCAACTAACTCAGTATTGCTATACTATGACAGTATGGAAGCATAGGTATACTATAAGGATCTTAAGTATCATGGTAGAACTAAACATATTAATATCATACATAACATCATTTGAGATACAATGACACAAAATAAAATGATTTTGCAACACATATCTACGAGTCACATGGTGATAGATCCCTTAACTAAACTTATACCAAGGGATGCATTTAAGGCATATGTTAGGGAATTAGGATTATATAAATTTTGATCTTTATATCAGTAATCTTATTATGCTTTGCATTGTATCAATTTTTTTTATTAGGTATTTATTTCATCTATATTGTTTGAATACTAATAAATAATGATATAGAAACACACACACACACACACATGGATTGACAATAAAACGATATTAAGGTATTAGTTGTGAAATGTCATCCCAACCATATACAAGTGGGAGATGTTGGATTTTATGGATCTATTTTATAATTGGATGTCTATGGTTAGCTAGGTTTGACCCAAATTGTATGGAAAAAAAAAATTGGAAAGTCAAATTGTAAATGTAATTTCTAACAACTTGAGATATCATTAAAAGATTTTATCTCCACCATGAAGAAACAATATCTCTCGATCTATTTAGTAAAGCTCCCTTGGTGTCAACTACTTGCTATCCTCTCAACCTCTTTTCTTATTTTTATGAGAATTATCTCTCATGTATATTTCTTTCACCTGTCTTAGTTTTTCTCAACTTGAAGATTTACAACTAAGTCCATTAGCAATAAATAATCTTGAATAACTATTTGAACTTTGTAATCAAGCCCATTCATGTAACAATTAGTGGTATTTTGGGCTTAGTCTAATTTAAAGTATAACACAAGAATGGTTTAAAAACAAAACAATACACCATTTTTTTTTTAAAAAAAAAATAGAGTAAGAAAAAGAAAAGAAAATTGGGACTTCATGTTAAAATGCAATATTTCTCTATCTAGAAAACTAGTTTTTTAATTTCTCAAAATTGTACTTAGCTTGGAAAACATATTTTAGAGATTCTCCACAGATTTTCAATACAAGTTTTTCACTATTTTCAAAATAAAACAGAATACAGTTTTTTTATATATATACAAGTGTTTTGTTTTTAGCAATGTAAGAGATTGAAATTTTTTTATATTTACATATTTAGTTAGTGTCATAAATTTAATTTTTATTATAGATCTAATATAATGATATTTTTTGAGTTAACAATATATCTTTTTCATGATATTTTCTAATTTGAATAAAATAAAACTAATAGCCTAAAAATTAGATTATGACAAATACAAAATATTAAAATGACTATTATAAACTATGATTTTGATTTTTTCATGAAAAATAGTTGTAATTTTAATTTATTTCTTATTTTTTTGTGGAAAAAATTGTTTTTGTTCTCAAAAAATGAACATGTTTTTTAATTTTTTATTAGAAAAGAAAAACTGAAAAGGAAAAAATACTGAAAAAAAGGGTTTAGAGCCATATAGAGGGCTTATTATGTTCCTCATGGTGTAAGGCGAGAGCCCGAATATATGTTCAAGTCGGTGTATCGGCAAGTCAATCCTTCCTTCCTAGTTAAGTCTTCAAACAAGACATTTTATCAAGTGTAATGAGAATTCAACACATTCAATCTTGGCATGTCCTCGGTGAAAGGCAGAACATGAGTTGTTAACTTCCCAAATACACCAAACGGGCCAGTGTATCATTTGCTTCCACTTGGGAGGCAGTAATGGCAGAAATTGGGAGCATTAAGGATAATGTTTGGAGCACACTGCAAAGCATGAGGCCATTAGTCTCAGATCTCTCGGTTCCAGCGGTTCAGCTTGTCCAAGTTACATAGAAGATATGTCAGATGAGTGGCATCGACTGGAGGGGGGAACTTGAAATTGCATCAAATGTGTCTGAAGCATCGCACTGGAAGTGCTCCTAGGTGGTCAGCATTTCAATTTGGCCGAGCGCATCTTGCCATGCTGTAGACTTTACATGAGCAACCTAGCGTTCAGGAAGAAGAAGGATCTCAGCTAGGCTGCTGCACATAAAACTATTAGCCATTTCTCAGCCAGGCTTGGATAGAATAGCAGAGCAAGTACACGTATTAGTAGAAACGTCTATGAAGAACAGTTGGCTTATAGCGATTATAACAGGAAAAAAAAATAGTCAAGGGAGTTGTATTGCTTCTCTTTAGCAAGTGATGGAGACAACTTTAGCATAACATTGTTATTCTGTTTCTTAACGCCATCATACAAAGCCTGAATTCGTAGATCAAGTGCAAAGCCTGTTTGTAAAGGGCAACGCAGAAAAGATTGCGTATCCATCACAATATTTATAGTGCATATTTCTAACGAACAAGAAAAAATCACAATTATAGTTCACAGAAATTCCGAGACAGGCCTATCAAGCAGGCCATTATGAAAATTGAATTTGAAACATCCTTCCAGAATTAAGTTCAAAAGGAAACAAAATGATTAGCAAGCTGGAAGAATATCCTAACAGAACCAATTCACAAGACATCTCTCTTTTAATACATCAATAGTGCTGGCCGGATCTTTGCTGGACATTCACACAACTGTCACCCCAGCTTCCTTTAGAGTCTTGATATTTGCTTTGGGCATTACCCTTTTCTCCTGATACCTAGCTGTAAACAAAAATACAGCAGCAATAATTAGCGAGAGCCAGTTTACAAATATTTCAAAGAATTATATTTCCTAGATACAATGACAGTACACTAGAATCTTACTTCAAAGCAGCAGTTTCTGGAGTTCGTCCTTATCCAAACGGGTCTTGCAATGAAACTGAATTTCATATTGAGCTCCAAATATTCGCTGGCGTTTTAACCAAAAATACTTATTGCGCAATTCATGGCTTTGTGTTTTCATGACCAAAATCTGTTTCTTTATTCGCATTTCAAATTGTTCCCTGGACTTTTTATCAACATGAGGTGATCGTAACACAGTATATAAGACACGTGATTCAGGCAATCTAATCTTCCGTGCATCAGCTGGAATCCCTGAAATAGTGTTTCCAGGAACTAGATCTTCAAAAGATCGAATCGCTATGCATATCTTGGTGGTCATTGCTTTTGGTGGTCTTTCTTCTTGGTGTCCTGAGATTCACAAGATCACAAAGACAATAAGTCCAAAGAAAATACCACTCTGCACGAAATGAAGTCCATCCAGGATTCATAAACAGATGAAATTATAATACTATTGGAATTGAAACTGATTGAGCTGGTCAGTAACCCTAAGGTTCTCAGGATCACAAAGAATGTTCATTGTGAATCCAAAGTACAGGATGATCGTAAATTTTACTTTTACTCTAATATTGGAAAGTACAAGCATACAGAGGTGGACATGACCCTACATGCAGGCAACCAAAAAAATAAAAGGTATAAAAATTAGAACAAGCTGAGATTGACTGTTTGTGAACTTAGAGATAATGTTCGCATTTTTATTAAGAGATTGATTCTTCATCAGATTATCCTACAAACAAAGGTTTCTATAAGAGTTACAGCTACAACAAGATTACACATATGATGCTGGTCAAATCAATGTTTTTATTTCATTTTTTTATGCATTTGATTGATATCTTAAGAAGTAACAAATGGTAAACATACTCAACTATAAGAACTAACAAACCAATTCTAGTGATGATGTGGCAAGACATGGATAGGGTGTATTCTATTTCTAAGAGTCCAGGTTAAAATGCATAGAATCAATGTACTGATTGTGAGTCGGTGAAATGTGAATGAAACATAGAAATTTCCGTTCTCTCTTTCTCTTCGCTGCTTCTCTATCCTATCCTCTTCTCTTATCAACTAAATTCTCTTCTTTTCTCATCTAAATCTATCCCTTCAAAATTCCTAATTTAGTCCTAAGATTGTAAAAGGTCCTTTACCAATATGATTCATGTTGATGAGTTTAGGTGCACAGAATATCATATGCATGATCATAAATTAGTAAAACTAGATCTCACTGTAATACCTCCAGCAGTAAGTCCAGATGAAGATGCAACTGTAGGCATTTTAGTACCGCTTTCCTGTTTCAGTTGCATAGAATCATAAGAGCAGCAGTCACAATGGGGCAATGAAGATATCTCTTAATAAAAAGAACATATCTCTTAGCTAAAATAAAGTTGATAGCGTGCAAACATCCAACACAATGATAAACATATATGTTATCTCATCAAGGTATAAGAATTTGCAATGCCCAATGACCAAAACTCAATAGAGCTGCACATTCCATGTACAAGCACAAAAACCACCAGTAGGTTGACATCAGGAGAAGGTTCATGAAACATTAATATAATCTACACACTTTTATAGGCTATCCTAAAAAATTGATGGCTGGAACTTTTAACTCAATCATATTTCTAACAGTACAGCAATTTGTTACATGTAAATGATGTATTAGCTTCATAACTACATTGCAAAGCAACCTAATTGTTTTGCACAGAAACTTGCATTCACTGCACAATTTGCAATAATAGAACTAAAGTTCATTCAACAAAACACTCAGAAACCCATTAACAAACATGAAAAACCAAACCACCTCCAAAACCATCACAAATATGCATCTATACGAGCAACTATGCCGATTCTGCTCCATTAGAGACCAAAACAGAAAAAACCCATTATCAAACTTAAAAAATAACGCCACTCCACCAACTAAAACCAATAAAAAAACGAAATAAAATCACACAAACACATTCAAGAAAAAAAAACAAAGAAACAAGAAGAAACTTTATAAACCATTTTAGTGCCATATTCAATAGCTTGTTCAGGATGAGAAGTTACATTCTTTCCAGTGATTCCTTGACAATTCTTGTTAACAAACACTGCTGGTGGTGGTGGAGGAGCCGCCGTGAAAGAGCGAGATTGTGAGTAAGAAAAAGATGAAATCTTTGAAGAGAAAAACGATACAAGATTTTTTGCTTGTCTTGACATCTCTCTTTTCTCGGGTTTCTTTCTCTCTTTGATCTTCCTCCCTCTCTCACTGTTAAGAAAACGCAGCCAAAGATTTCTCAAAGTGAAAGTGAAGTTCTTTGTCGGGTTTTTAGTAGTTCTTGTTCGGGTCACGACATGGAGCTCTTGAACCCGACCCGACGTCAAAACATGGACTCTCACTTGGAAAATCCCCCGATTTAGCCCATGTGTTTTGTATCCATTCAGGCTCAAGACATGGAGCTCTTGAACCGACCAGAACTTACAATTCGGGTTTCTTTTTGGAATATCCCACAATTTAGCCCCTGCTTTCTGTTAATTTGACAAACGAGCCCCTGTAGAGAACATCTCATCGAATTTATCTTAACTTCTAAACATTTTGTCAATTATACCAGATCGAACAGAATTATAATTTATAAACAATATGGTGTTATCCAAAAATGACTAGATTAATTTTAGAGAAGTGAGCATAAATGTTTAGTTTATAATCATTTAATATATAATATCATGATAAAAGAATATCATAATTATTAAGTAAATATATAAACTTAAAAAAAATATTGAAATACAATCTTAATATGCATATTAATCATACATTAAATTGTGCACAAGAGAATAAAACTAATTTCTAGTATATATTCTAAGCATATATTAAAAATATATTTAAGTAAAATCTATAAAAGATACTCACTTATTAAAGTACTTAACATATAATTAATTTTAAATTTGTTGTTGTTGATGATGATTAATTTTTTATTCTTAAAGATTTATTATTCATCACTTAGTGAAAAATAACTAACTTTAATCAGTTTCTCATGATTTCAACAACTCCTTCTAATTTAGGTACACTTCTAAACAAGGTAAAACCAACTTAAATAACTAATCCTAAGCTCTAGATTATGATGAAAATAAGAGGAAAAATCAAACCTTAAAATAGAGGAGCAAAACTAAAAATTTAGGTGAAGAAAAGTGTCAAAAATTCTATAAAATTTATGTAGAAAAACCAACCTTAAAACATTTTTATTCACCTTTTTTTTATAGAGAATTTTAGGTACCAAAACCGGTGGAATTCAATACATTATTAACTTATGTCCTCTCACCTCAAAAATCCTAAATGGTTTTTGAACTCAATTTTAATTTTTTATATTTCCACTAAAACAACCACCGGAGAAATTTGTTTCTTTTCTATATGGGGTAAAGCTTTTAGAGGGTTATAAGTTTCTTCAAAACATGTCAATCAATGGTTATTTGAGATCAATTTCTCATTCACCCATAATTTATTGAAATCAGGTTAATGTTTCATTTTAAAGAGTTTATGTTGGAGATTAAACTCCAACAAAGTTTAATCCTCAAAAGTGAGTGGATTCCACTTTTAATTTGGGCTCAAATGTGCTCATTAATATATGTCTCTCCTTATAAAGTAAGTTTATCATATTTTGTTTACACTTGATTTGAATTGACTATATGTGACAAATATAGGGGTAAAATTGATGAGTTTTTTTATAAGGTTTTGTTTACCAAATTGACACGAATACAATGGCTAAAATTGGGTTTTTTTGTTTATACTATAAATTTAATTTGAGTTTAGATCAATCTAAAAAAAGAAAAGAAAGAAAGAAATTTGATTTTAGATCATTTCCAGTTATTCCAAGTAATTTTACTAGACCAACCTATGAACTGCAAAGAAAATCATCCATTTTCAGTAAGCCAAGTCATTAAAATATATAGGCCCCAAATCACCCCACTTACATGGAATGAGAATGTTGATAAAGCATAATGGAATATGTTGTAAAACATAAAAAATAATTGTTAAATGACACTAAACATTTGTTGTATATTATCCTTTCATTGTTGTTTTTCTTCCTAATTGTTAAGGTTTAAAAGGTTCATGTTTAGTTTGATGAATCTACCATGCTTATTATTTCAAAGTCTGACTAGGTTTGGCGTGTAGCCAAACCTAGAGAAAATGGGTTCGATATTTTAACAGACCCATGGTGATTTGGACTCACCTCCCAGCTGAACCCAAATAGATTGAGTTTGGTTTCTTACCAGACCTACGGTGACTTGTGTTTAACTCATTGTTGAACCTAAATACATTGGGTTTGACATCTTGCCAGACCCACGATAACTTTAGTTCAGCTTATGGCTAAGATCAAGTATATTGGGTCTGACATCTTGCCTGACTCATAATGACTTGGGCTTATATAATGGCTAAACCCAAATATATTGGGTCTTGCATCTTGCTAGACCCACGGTGACTTAGGATCAGTTTATGGTTAAGTCCAAGTATATTGAGTATGACATCTTGTCGGACCCATAGTGACTTAGGATCAACTCATAGCTGAGCCCAAGTATTTTAGGTCTGGCATCTTGCTAAAACCATGGTGACTTGGGCTTATCTCATAGCTGAGCCCAATTATATTGGGTTTGGCATCTTCCTAGACCAATAATAACTTGGGCTCACCTCATGACTAACACCTTATTAATGGTTTTATACTCTTTTAATGCACAAAATTATTGAGTAAAAAATATTGATTCATTAGTTTCCCTCCAAAATCTTTATACATTTGATGAAAAAAGACTTGAAAAGCTCCTTGGAAGACAATCGGTCAGTTTTATCTTGTCTTCCTATGTTAATTTTAAATGTTGTCAAATGGAGACAAAACAAATCTTTTGAAAAGACTAGTTGACGGCGTGTTATAAATGCAGTAGGCGTTTAGCCTTCCTAGGATTATAATAGGGTGCCATATGTCTTTCATTCATTATTGAGAGTAGAGGGTGGTGACATGTATATAAACCCTTTTTTTCCTTGTTTCCATCTTTTACTTTTGCCAAAAATTTCTTTTGCCTTCTGTGTTTTAGGAGTTTAAAACCAGAACAAAAAACCTTTTCATAGGAGCAAAAACTAGGTAACTATAAAACTTTTTTTTTTCTTGCTTTAATTTTTTTTTTAAGAATGGCATATAAAAAGATCGTGTCTCTTAAGGAAGACTCTAATTTTAGACCTGAGACTGGTGACGCTTGTCAGGGATTTATGACCATTAAGATTGATCTACGATCTAGAATTGGTGTTGCTCAACCCTTCTCCACTAAAAAGGGTAAAGCTAGAAGTCCTCAAGAGGTTTCAAACCTCAAGGAATGAGAAAGGTTGCCAAAGACGTCTCCTGATGAGGTTGAAAGCATTGTTTCTTTTAACCAAGTGTCTTTGGCTAGCTCTTAACAATTAGGGAGTTACAAGGTTTTGATACCTGAAGCTGGTGACTATGTTACCTAGGTCACCAGCAAGTTTGTTAAGGGCAATTTTATTATTACTACCCCTAAGTTTCTAGTGTGGAGTGGCGTGATACATGGATAGCTTATTTCTCACGTTGTCCAAATGGACGTCTAAAAAATCCACTTTGTGCTTGAATATCTTGAGGGCGAGTATGCTTATTGGAATGGTTAGATGACCTTTAAGGTTGGAATCCCTATATAGATTCATTTTTCCCACATTCCTCTAGGTAATGTAACTATCTAAGGGCACAAGGTGCAGCCTGGTACTTGGGAGGTGATTGGGAGGAAGTAATAGCTTGTTAAGGTGTATTTTCTTTTGTCAACTAATTTGCCTACACTACTTGGGTGATGAGCTTCTCCTAATCAATAAGTTGTTAAAGTGTTAGCTATATAAGAGTGTTTGCAGTAGTAAGGAGATCTGTTACACATCCTATTCCAGAGATGTCTTGATTCTGTGTCATTAATGATGAGTAGAGATATCAATAAACTAGTAGGATAATTAAAGGCCTTTTAAAAGATTTCTCACAAATAGCGCAAACTAATGATGTTCTAAAATCCGGTATGTTCAAGGAATATATTATTTGGTATTTGGGTAGTGATTAATCAAATGTTCTTGTCCTAAATTTCTTTCTTCTTAACATAGGAAGTACAAGACCAATAATAGAAGTCTTAGTACCTACAAAAATCATCCTTATCAATGAGATTTAAAGACCTTCCGATGATAAAGTCAAAAACTTTTAATGGAAAAGACAATAAATGAAATAAATAGCCTTAAATTCCAAGAACAAAAGTGTTTGTTCTTGTTTTTTGGTGTGATTAATGCTCTAAAATATATGAACTTTTAGAGTAGAAAAAATTATGAACCTTTTACCTGGGTGATTCAATGGTATTTATAACCCTTGAACCTTGTTGTCTTTAGGAAAAAGGAAAGACTAGGAAGTTTTTTGCTTTTGATGAAATTAATGAGGGATAAATATTCCTTACATATTATTAATAAGGAAAAAAAAATCTCTTACACATCATTAATGAGATGAAAAATATAGTAGGCATCTTAAGAGACTTTTCATACATCTATAGATGTAGGAAGATTATTACCTCCTACATGAACAATTCATGTAAATAGAAACATATGGTCTTAACATGGATGTCTAAGTCCGATTAGGTCTGACATGTAGCTAAACCTAAAAGAAATGTGTATGACATGTTGTCGGGTCAATGGTGACGTGGACTCAGCTCTTAGCTGAATCAAAATATATTAGATCTAACATTTTACCAGACTCACAGTAACTTGGACTCGGCTCATGACTAAGCCTAAGTATATTGGGTCTGACATCTTGCCAAATACATAGTGACTTGGGCTCATCTTATAACTAAACTAAAATATCTTGGGTTTGAAATCTTACAAGACCCTACGGTACTTGAGCTCAGCTCATGGCTAAACTCAAGTATATTAAATTTGACAACTTGCTAGACCTATTTATAATTTTGAACTCTTTCAAAGCACAATAATATTGACTCATCAATAGTAAATTTATGCTTTAATTAAAAGCTTATAATCTAGCTTAGTGACTCATCCTTCAATTTATAAAAAAAATAAACACTCATCCTTCAGTCCATGTGAGTCAGAAGTATGTGTACTGGTGCGAAAATACAAATTGAAGACTAATGAAGTTTGCATGATGTCGCGGGGTGGAGAAGCGCGGCGCGACGTCGTCTGGCGACGGTGGAGGCTCGTGTCGTGCCTCTAGTGTGAGGTGTGTTGTGTGTTGGGAAGGTTCTTTTAGATTTAATCATAAAATTATGATTAAGGTTCAGGAGTCGTCACCTAGTATCATGGTCACTAGGAATCTATGGTCTGCGAGAGTCTGAGTAAGGGACTGGTTGTGCAAAAGAAAGACCCATCACCCCCAGTGCACCCTACCTAAGGTAAGCTGCATTGTTGTTTGATTGTTTTTCTAAGTCGGTTTTCTATTTGTTGGTCTTTTCTAAGGTTCAAGGCAGATCTCTTTTCATGAGAGAGTCTTTACCTTATTGGGTTAAATCTTAACCGTTCTAAAGTCTGAATTTTAGCATCGAATTTTTACACCTTGTATCTTTAATACACGAGGGTGTACTTTATCGTGTAATTTTACACCTCACAAATATTAAAGTCTACATCTAGATCCTAAAAAAAAAATTGGAAAAATATTTTTGATATGTTGGTTAAATCCTAATGGATAATCATAAACTGGTTACGATATCCATTTTTTATTTTTTTTAAAACATGAAAAAGATGCAATTTTTTTTTAATGAAAAATATGCTTGGAAAAATTTTAGGATTTGGCCATATGCAATGAAATATTTTTTTCTTTTTGAAAATGTTTTGATTTTTTTGAAACATTTCAGAGAAAACTGGGTATTTTAATACCGGATTTGTATTTTACAGTATAAATATACAACCCGATATTATACAAAAATTGGTAGAAAAATATTTGAGAAAATTATAATTTTTTTCAAAGGATTTTTTTTGTTTTTTTTTTCAAAAAAAATGGGGGTCGGGCCAGACCTAGCCACTTGTGGCCCGGCCCAAACCAAGGGCTAATTAATTGGCTTGCTACATGCAGAAATGAATTTTGCATGCAGCAGCCACGACGAGAAAGAAAGAGGCAAAGCTGGGAGGAGGAAGTTGCCTGGCGTGGGGGTCTCGGTCGTGATGAGGTGGTTCGGCCGGTGGATCAGGGGGCGTCGGCTGAGGTGATGGTGGCTGGAGTCGACTGTGGGAGGAAGAAGAAAAAGTTATAGAGGAGAGAGAAAAGTTGGAAGGAGAAGAGAGAGAAGGTCACGGTGGCTGCTCTGCCACTGATGAGGAGCTGGGTTGATGGAAATTATGGTGGTAAAACCAGTTGTGGAGGTGGAGGTCGGCGCTGATGTTGCTGCTACCGGTGCTGGAGAAGGAAGAAAACGAAAATGGCGGTGCTGATGAGCTACTGCCGCTGTGGAGGAAAAGGGAGAAGCATTAGTGGAGAGGGAGAAGTGTGGTGGAGAGGATGGTTGTCGAGCCGGCGGTGAAAATGGTGGCGGTGGATGAAGGCACGACTGAGAAGGAGAAAGGAGAGAGAGAGAGACAGCAGAAAAAGAAGAAAAACAGGGGAGGTGGCTGGTTTTTCTCCGAATTTGGACCCAATTTTGCTCCTCTCTCAAGCCATCAACGGAGAGTCTATTTATAGGAGGTAGAAGAGGGTAATCTCGTCTACACCGGGGTAAAATTTCGGCCCTTGATTTGGTTGGTAAGGACCCTAACCGTTGGTTCAAAGTAGCCTCCCTGAGTTGTCAAATCTGCAGGAATAGGCTGCTTGAGTTGACCTATTCATGCCGTCGCCGGTGTCGCCGTGCTGTCACTCATCCTGAAACGTTCACATGAGGTTGTAGAGGAACTATAGGGGATCCATTTCGTGCAAGTTTTGTTCGATTTTATAGAGAAATCAAGCATTAAATGCACCTGCAAAGTAGGCTCCCATGCTGTTTCTTTCGGGTAAAACGGGGAAGACAATGAACAGTGACCAGACGACGCGTCGTCTGGTACTTTTTTTTTTATGCAAAACGGCGTCGTTTTGGACTGAATTAGGGATTTTAATAGATTTTCAATGTAGTCTATCTTTCAATTGGTTTTAATTGAACCCCTAATTGACCCTAAACTTTGGATTTAATGCAATTAAGTCCCTGATGAACTTCAATTGGAACTCCAAAGTTACGCGCCGTTTACAATATGGTCATTGGTCTCGGATTTATGCAAATTAACCCTTAATTGACCATTAAACTTTCAATTTCTTCAATTTCACCCCCGGTGTTTTTCAATTAAGCCCCTTAATTTTGTGCCTTTTGCAGATTGGCCCTTGGCTGCTAATTTCTTCAATTTAGCCCCTAATTGACCCCAAAACTTCAATTTTCTTGCAATTTAGCCCCTAATTTCAATCAATTAACTTGGTAAAAATTAAATTTGGTCTCTTAAAATTCCAATCTCCTTAATTAAGCCCAAATTAGGCTCCAAAACTTAATTTTTCACCAATTAAGCCCCAAATAAAATTAATTTGACCCATTTAAAGTATAATTAAGTCCTTGCACTTAATTAAATCCTTCAATTGGACCCAAATTAATTCTTAAACATAATTAAAAT
>Ga0307515_10018614_pt1 | contig 12549 bp, 10 predicted proteins | sample 17_EM_MG_FD_194513 | JGI IMG/M metagenome (GOLD analysis project Ga0307515, IMG submission 194513) | Populus trichocarpa ectomycorrhiza microbial communities from riparian zone in the Pacific Northwest, United States - 17_EM | ecosystem: Host-associated > Plants > Roots > Unclassified | place... | reverse complement strand
TCTCTGTTCGGTTCCGCTTCGAACCACGTCACCTACGGAAGAAGGCAACTGGCAATTGAGTTGACTAAACGGGAAGTCCCTGTAAAGGGTTAGGCCGCACGTGCGATGCCTATGAGAAGAGCCGAACCTTCGGCGAGCAGTGCCCAGCCGACCATGCTGAGAAAGAACAGCGCGGTGGCGAGAAGGCCTCGACCCAGCCCGCGGCTGCGGAGAAAGTAGATCGGAAGGGACACAGGAGCGAGCAGTATTACAAGCCCGTTGAACTCTGTACTGGTGCGCACCCGCCTTTGCAGGACATCTTCTTTGTACCAGACATAGATCAGCGCTCCTGCCAACAGACTCAGAGCCTCGGCGGTGAACGCGGTCGCGAGTGTGGCTTCAAGCAAGCCCGAAAGCGCGCCTATGGAGACAGCCGTTGCGGCGATAGCGAGCAGTGCGATCGTCTTCCTCTGCATTGGGATGAAGTGCCTTCTTGCGGCCTAGCCTGATGTAGGCGTCATGCTACCTTGCCGTTGGCGGACGAACGTCACGATAGATGGACAGCACTTGCCACTTCCTGTGGCGACCTATTGCGGTCCTTGCCGAGCGCCCGCTACTCAAGCGACGATGTAGGCCGCCGCCCCGGTACTCAATACCTTCCCCTGCGCATCCAGAAACTCCATCCGCGTCGACGCTACCCGGCTGCCGAGCCTCAGCACCGTCGCAACCGCATCGAACCGCGGGCCGATCGCCGGGCGCAGGTAGTCGACGCGCAGGTCGATCGTGCCGAGCTTGCCGAAGCGCGCGAGGCGGTCGTCGATCGGCTCGGTCAGGTGCCGCGCGCCGATCGCGGCCATCACGGCGAGGCCGCCCATCGCGTCGAGCGTCGCGCTGATCACGCCGCCGTGCAGGCGCTGGTGCGCGTAGTGGCCGATCAGCTCGGGTCGCATCGCGATCTCGCCGGTCGCGGTGTCGGCCTCGAGCGAGTTGATGCGCAGGCCGAGCAGGCGGTTGAAGCTGATGCGCTCCTCGAAGATCAGCCTCAGCTTCTCGATGAACTCGGGCTCGAACACGCTCGACGTGCCGCTCATACGCCCAGCTGCCTCGCGGCCAGCTCCTTCATGATCTCTTCTGCGCCGCCGCCGATCATCATCACCTTGACCTCGCGGTAGATGCGCTCGCTCTTCGTGCCGCGCATGTAACCCATGCCGCCGAGGATCTGCACGGCGGCGTCGGCGCACCATTGCATCGTTTGCGTGGCGTGGTTCTTCAGCAGGCAGAGTTCGGCGACCCACTCGGGGTCGCAGACCCCGATCCCAGCCCCTGGGCCGGTGTCGCCGGCTTCGAGGCGATCGACCATCGCATGCAGCCACGCGCGCGTGCTCGCGAGGCGCATCTTCATGTCCATCAGCTTGTGCCGCGTCACCTGGTGTTCGACGAGCGCGGCGCCGAAGGTCTGGCGTTGTCGCGCCCAATCGAGCGCTTCGTCGTAGCAGACTTGCGCGAACGCTGCTGCGCCGGCCGACATCAACAGCCGCTCGCCGTTGAAGTTCTCCATGATCATGCGGAAGCCCGCGTTCTCGTCGCCGATCAGGTGATCGACCGGCACGCGGCACTGGTCGAAGTGGAGTTGCGCGGTGTCGCTGCACCACCAGCCCATCTTCGCGAGCGGCGTGCGCGTGAGCCCGGGCACGTCGCCGGGGACGGCGATCAGCGAGATGCCCGATGCGCCGCGTTTGCCGATTTCGCTGCCGGTGCGCACGGCGAGCGTGATCCAGTCGGCGCGCATCCCGGAGGTGATGAAGGTCTTGTCGCCGTCGATGACCCAATGGTCACCGTCGCGGTGGGCTGTGCAGCGCAGCCGCGCCACGTCCGAGCCGCCCGAGGGTTCGGTGATCGCGAGTGCGGCGATCTTGTCGCCGGCCAGCACGTCGGGGATCACGCGTCGCTTCAGCGCCTCGCTGCCGTGCGCAACGATCGGCGGCAGCCCGATGTTGTGCGAGAACAGGCTCGCCATCAGCCCGCCGCTGCCGGCGCGCGCGATCTCTTCGGTCGCGATCAGCCGAAACCAGGTGTCGGCCGGCGTGCCGCCGCAGGCTTCCGGGTAGCCCAGGCCGAGCAGGCCGATGTGCGCGGCGCGGCGGTACAGCTCGCGTGGGAAGGTCTGCGCTTCGTCCCACGCGTTCACGTGCGGCGCGATCTCGGCGTTCACGAAAGCGCGCACGCTGTCGCGGAAGAGTTCGTGCTCGGCGCTGAGCTTCATGGAGTGATCTCGATCAGCACCTGCCGCGCGGCGACCTGATCGTCGACGCGCGTGTGCAGCGCACTCACAGTGCCGGTGAACGGCGCGACGATCTGGTGCTCCATCTTCATCGCTTCCATCACGAGCAGCAGCGCGCCGGCCTGCACCGAGGCGCCGGCCGCAGCGTGGACCTGCGTGACGCGGCCGTGCATCGGTGCGCGCAACGCACCCGCCGCGGAGGCTTGCGCGCCCTGCGTGCCGATCAGTCGAAGATCGCGCAGCGTGGCTTCAGCGCCGTCGCACAGCCACCATGAATCGTCGCCGTCGTGAACGCAGCGGGCGGTGACGGGCTTGCCGTCGATCCGCGCGTGCACGGTCGAGCGGCTCTCGCGTTCGAGTCCGCAGAGCGTGTGCTTCGTGTCGCCCCAAATCGCGACGAACTCGCGCGGCGTGCCGGTCAGCCGCCAGGTTTCGGCCGCGCCGCCGGTCTCGATCGGGGCGAACGTGTCGACGCGGTCCGACGAGGTCCAGCCAGCCCACAGCGGCGGCAATGCGGCTGGCGGCAGCAGCGCGTGGCTCGCCGCGGCGAGCGCGCGCAGCCACGACGGTGCGTCGCTGCCGCGCGCGGCGTCGTCGGCGAAGTGCTGGCCGAGGAAGGCGGTCGTCACGCCGTCGCCGGCGAAGGCCGGGTGACGCAGCACGCGGGCGAGGAACGCGCGATTTGTCGTGACGCCGAGGCACACGGTGCGATCGAGCGCATCGGCGAGCTGATGAATCGCGGCGTCGCGTGTCGGCGCGTGCGCGATGACTTTTGCGAGCATCGAGTCATAGAACGGGCTGACCTCGCACCCGCTCGCGAGCGCGTGATCGCAGCGCACGCCGCGCGGCGGCTGCCAGTGCCGCACGCGGCCCGACTGCGGCAGGTAGTTGTGCGCCGGGTCTTCGGCGCACAGCCGGGCCTCGATCGCGTGGCCGCCGTGCTCGTAGCGCGCGAGCACTTCGTCCTGCGTCAATGGCAACGCCTCGCCAGCGGCGACACGCAACTGCCACTCCACCAGATCGACACCGACCAGCGCCTCGGTCACCGGGTGCTCGACCTGCAGGCGCGTGTTCATCTCCATGAACCAGAACTCGCCATGCTCGTCGAGCAGGAACTCGACCGTGCCCGCGCCGACATACCCGACCTCGCGCGCGACCGTGACCGCGACCTCGCCCATGCGCCGGCGCAGCGCGAGCGAGACCGCCGGCGAGGGGGCTTCCTCGATGACCTTCTGATGCCGCCGCTGCACCGAGCAATCGCGCTCGCCGAGGTGGATGACCTGGCCGTGCGTGTCGGCGAACACCTGGATCTCGACGTGGCGCGTGCTCAGCAACGCGCGTTCGATCAGCAGGCACGCGTCGCCGAACGCGGCTTGCGCTTCAGTGGCTGCGGAGGCGAGCGCGGCATCGAGCGCGCGCTCGTCCAACACCAGCCGCATGCCACGCCCACCGCCGCCGGCGCTCGCCTTGATCATCAGCGGAAAGCCTGTGCGCAGTGCCGCTGCGCGCAACGCTTCGTGCCGCTGGTCTTCGCCGTCGTAGCCCGGCAGCACTGGCACACCCGCCGCCGCCATGCGTTGGCGAGCGCGCGACTTGTCGGCCATCGCCAGCATCGCGGCCGGCGGTGGTCCGACCCAGACGAGGCCGGCGTCGATCACGGCCTGCGCGAACGCGGCGTTCTCGGAGAGGAAACCGTAGCCCGGGTGCACGGCCTGCGCGCCGCTCGCGTGTGCGGCGGCGAGCAGCTTGTCGACGCGCAGGTAGGAGTCGGCCGGGCGCTCGCCGCCGATGGTCATGACACTGTCGCAGGCCTGCGTGTGCGGCGCGGCGCGGTCGGCATCCGACGCGATGGCGATCGTCTTCAAACCCATCGCACGCGCCGAGCGCGCCACGCGCGTCACGATCTCACCGCGGTTCGCGATCAGCAGCGAGTCGAAGCGCGTCATTCACCAGCCCCGTCGGGCCGCACGACCCAAGCGGCCGGCCGTTTCGCCGACATCGCCGCAAGGCCTTCTGCCGCCGTGCCGCTGCGCAGCGCGGCGGCGAATGCTTGCGCGGCGAAGTCCAGCCTTGCCCCGAGCGGCTCGGTCGCACGGCGCTGCAGGATCGCCTTTGTCGCGCGCAATGCTGCGGGCTCGACGCGGCCGAGTTCGGCGAGCAGCGCGGTCAAACGCTCATCGAGCGCGGCGCCGTCATGCAGTTCATCGGCGAGCCCGCACGCCAGCGCCTGCGCTGCAGTGATGCGCCGCCCGGTGAGCAACAGCCGCAACGCCGCCCCATGCCCGAGCCGCGCCGCGACGAACGGCGCGATCTGCGCCGGCGGCAACCCGAGCGTGACCTCGGGCGTCGCGAACTGCGCGTTGCCCGCGGCGAGCACGAAATCACAAGTCGCCGCGAGGCCGCAGCCGCCACCCATCGCCGCGCCCTCGACGACCGCGATCGTCGCGACCGGGCTCGATTGCAGGCGTTCGAGCAACGCGCCGAAGCCGCGGTTGAATCCGACGATCGGGTCGACGCCACCGGCTGGCACCGGCGCGGCCATCAGCGCCCGAAAACCGCTGAAGTCGCCGCCCGCGCAGAAGTTGCCGCCCGCGCCGCGAATCACCAGCGCGCGCACCGCGGGTCGCGACTCGGCCAGCGCGAGCGCATCGCCAAGCCCGGCCACCATCGCATCGCTCAATGCATTGCGTGTGGCCGGCGCGTCGAGCGTCGCAAAGACGAACGCGCCACGCGTTTGCGTTCGCAGCATGTCTAGCGCTTCCCCGGCAGCGTGTGCATGTACTTCGAGATGATCCCCATCATCACCTCGTCGGCACCACCGGCGATCGACGCGAGGCGCCCGTCACGGTACAGACGCGAGACCCGGTTGTCCCACGTGTACCCCATGCCGCCCCAGTACTGCATGCAGCTGTCGGGCACCGTGCGCAGCAGGCGGCTGCTCTTGAGCTTGGCCATCGACGCCCACTCGGTCACGTCCTTGCCGGCCACGTAGCTTTCGGTCGCCATGTAGACGAGCCCGCGCAGCGACTCGATCTCGGTCTTCAGTTCGGCCAATCTGTAGTGCACGACCTGGTTGTCGAGCACGCTCTTGCCGAAGATCTGGCGTTCTCGCGTGTACTCGATGGTCTCGTCGATGCAGTTCGAGAGGCCCTGGATCGCGTTCGCCGCGGCCCACAGCCGCTCTTCCTGGAACTGCATCATCTGGTAGGTGAAGCCCATGCCCTCCTGGCCGATCAGGTTGCGCTGCGGCACGCGCACGCCGTCGAAGTGGATCAGCCCGGTGTCGCTAGCCATCATCCCGATCTTGCGGATCTTCTTCGCGCGCTCGACGCCGAGCGAATTCATCGGCACCATGATCAGGCTCTTGTTCTTGTGGGCCGCGCCTTCGGAGGTGTTCGCCAGCACGCACATCCAGTCGGCCTGCAGCGAGTTGGTGATCCACATCTTGCCGCCGTTGATGACGTAGTCGCCGCCGTCCTTCTTCGCGGTTGTCTTGATGCTCGCGACGTCGGAGCCGGCGCCGGGCTCCGAGACGCCGATGCAGCCGACGGCATCGCCGCTGATCGCCGGCGCAAGGAACTCGCGGCGCAGTTCGTCGCTGCCGAAGCGCGCGAGCGCGGGGGTGGCCATGTCGGTCTGCACGCCCACCGCCATCGGGATGCCGCCGCAATCGCAGTGGCCGAGCGCCTCGGCCATCACGACCGAGTACGAGTAGTCGAGCGCCATGCCGCCGTAGTCGGTCGGCTTGGTCAGGCCCAGCAGGCCCAGGTCACCGAGCTTCTTGAACACCTCGTGCGCGGGGAAGGCCTCGGCGGCTTCCCACTCGTCCACGTGGGGGTTGATCTCGTCATCGATGAAGCGTTTCAGCGTGCGGCGGATCTCTTCGTGCTCGTGGGTCAGTTGCATGGGTCGTCTCCTTGATGGTTCAGGGCCGGGCCACGCCGAACTGCATCGGGCGCAGCGTGCGGCGCTGTGCTTCGTCGCACATTGCCAGGGTCAAAGCGAGCACCCGGCGCGTGTCGCGCGGGTCGATCAGCCCGTCGTCGAGCAGCAGCCCCGACGTGTAGAACGCGTGCATCTGGCGCTCGAAGGTCTCGACGATCTTCGCGCTCATCGCTGCGAGCTTGTCTTCGTCGACCGGCACGCCCTTGCGCGCCGCGCCTTCGCGCATCACGATCTCCATCGTGCCGGCAGCCTGCTGCGGGCCCATCACGGCCGTGCGCGCGTTCGGCCAGCTGAACACGAAACGTGGATGAAAGCCGCGGCCGCACATGCCGTAGTTCCCGGCACCGAACGAGGCGCCGCAGTGGATCGTGATCTGCGGCACCGTCGCGTTCGACAGCGCCTGGATCTGCTTCGCGCCGTGCTTGATCATGCCGGCGCGTTCGGCATCGAGGCCGACGATGAAGCCGGTCGTGTTCTGCAGGTAGACGATCGCCGTGCCGGTCTGCACGCAGCTCTGGATGAAGTGCGTGACCTTGGTGCTGCCAGCCGGGTCGAGCGGGCCGTTGTTCGTGACGATGCCGATGCGGGTGCCGGCGATGGCCGCGTAGCCGCAGACCGTGGCAGGGCCGTAGTCGGGCTTGAACTCGAGGAAGTCGGAGCCATCGACGAGCCGTGCGATCACGTGGCGCATCTCGACCGGCTTCTTCATGTCGGCGGCGAACAGGCCGAGCAGCTCGTCGGCGTCGAACTTCGGCGGCGCGCCGTCGGGCCACGACGCCTGCGGCTGCCAGCCGAGTGCGGCGACGAGTTCGCGCGCGAGGCCGAGCGCGTGCGCGTCGTCGTCGGCGACGTACTCGGCGAGGCCGGAGACGCTCGAGTGCATGTCGGCGCCACCGAGCGCTTCGTCGGTCGCGATCTCGCCGGTCGCGGCCTTGAGCAGCGGCGGCCCGGCAAGGAAGGCGCGCGCGCGGCCGCGCACCATGATCACGTGGTCGGACAGGCCGGTCATGTACGCGCCGCCCGCCGTCGACGAGCCGTGCACGACCGCGATCACCGGCAGCCCCGCCGCCGAAAGCCGCGCCAGCATGTAGAACGCGCTGCCGCCGTGGATGAACTGCTCGACCTTGTAGTTCATCAGGTTCGCGCCGGCCGACTCCACGAGGTGCACGAAGGGCAGGCGGTTCTCGAGCGCGATGGCCTGCGCGCGCTGCAGCTTCTCCAGACCTTTCGGCTGCAATGCGCCCGCATCGATGCCGGCGTCATCGGCGACCAGCATCACGCGCGTGCCCGCAATCACGCCGATGCCGCAGATCGTGCCGCCACCGGGAATCGATTTCTCCGCGTCGGGCACATCCTGCAGCCAGCCGGCCATTGTCGAGAGTTCGAGAAAGGGCACGCCGGGGTCGAGCAGGCGCGCGACGCGTTCGCGTGGCAGCAACTGGCCGCGCTTGTCGAACAGCGGCTGCGCGCGTGCGCTCGCGGCGCGGGTTCGCGCTTCGAGCGCGCGCCATTGCGCGATCAGGCCAAGCGCATGGGCGCGATTCGCAGCAAAACCTTCGCTGCCGGTGTCGAGGCGCAGATCGAGCGTCGGCATGCTCAGCCTTGGAGCACCTTGGGCGTGGTCGCGAGGTGGAATCCGTCGAACGGCTCGGTGCTGCCGCCGGTGCCGACCTCGGGCCAGATGCGTTTCGCGTTCGGCGCCGCGCCGTCGATGCGCAGGCATGAGCCCGAGATGAACGATGCCGCAGGCGACAGCAGGAACACGATCGCGGCGGAGACCTCGCTCTCGGTGCCCAGGCGCTGCAGCGGCACGAGGTCTTTCATGCCGCGGATGGTCTCGCGCATCGCGGGCGGGTACTGGTCCATGCCGCTCGATGCGATCCAGCCCGGGGCGACCGCGTTGACGCGGATCGGCGCCCATTCGAGCGCGGCCGTCTCGGTGAAGTTGAGCATGCCGGCGCGCGCCGCGCCCGAGTGACCCATGCCGGGCATGCCACCCCAGATGTCGGCAATGATGTTGACGATCGCGCCGCTGCGTTGTGCGCCCATCCACTGCGTGACGCATTCGCGGGCCATCAGGAAGCCGCCGGTCAGGTTGTTGCGCACGACCGCGTCCCAGCCCTTCGCGCTGATGCTCGACAGTGGCGACGGAAACTGCCCGCCGGCGTTGTTGACGAGGCCGTCGATCCGCGCGTAGCGAGCGAGCACTTGCGTGATCGTTGCGCGCACCGAGTCTTCTTCGCGGATGTCGCACACGTGCGTCGAGCACACGCCGCCTGCGGCCTCGATCTCGGCGCGCACGGCGTCGAGCTTCTCGACCTTGCGCCCGACGATCGCGACGGCCGCGCCGAGCGCTGCAAGCTCGTGTGCCGTGCAGCGCCCGATGCCCGAGCCGCCGCCGGTAACGATCACGACTTTGCCGGCGAACAGGCCGGGTTGAAATACCGATCGGTAACTGGACATTCGAGCCTCAAGAATCGATTCAACCAAGCACTTGCTTGGTGAGTTGCGGGGGAGTTTGCCCCTCGCCATAATGGCCTGTCAATTGGAGAGGACACCATGGCCAACGCGATGATCTTCGACGCCGTGCGCACGCCGCGCGGCAAGGGCAAGAAAGATGGCAGCCTGCACGAGGTCAAGCCGGTCGACCTGCTCGCCGGGTTGCTGACGAAGCTGCAGCAACGCCTGGCCTTCGACCCGGCGCAACTCGACGATGTCGTGATGGGGGTTGTGTCGCCGGTCGGCGAGCAGGGCTCGGTGATCGCGAAGACGGCGGCGCTGAAGGCTGGCTGGGATTTCAGGGTCGCCGGCATGCAGATCAACCGCTTCTGCGCGTCGGGCCTGGAGGCCGTGAACATTGCAGCGCAGAAGGTCGCGAGCGGCTGGGAGGACATGGTCGTCGCCGGCGGCGTCGAGAGCATGTCGCGCGTGCCGATCGGCGCCGACGGCGGCGCGTGGGCACAAGACCCGGAGACCAACTTCGCGACCGGCTTCGTGCCGCAGGGCATCGGCGCCGACCTGATCGCCACGCTCGCCGGATGGAGCCGCGACGATGTCGACCGCTTCGCGCTGACCTCGCAGCAGCGCGCCGCCGCGGCGCAGGCGGCGGGACACTTCGACCGCTCGGTGCTGTCGGTCGACGACACGATCGGGCTGCCGGTGCTCGAACGCGACGAGTTCATCAAGCCGCGCACGACGCTCGAAGGCCTGGGTTCGCTGAAGCTGGCGTTCGACTCGCTCGGCGCGATGGGTTTCGACGCGGTCGCGCTCGCGCGCTACCCGCAGGTCGAGCGCATCCGGCACGTGCACACGGCCGGCAATTCGTCAGGCATCGTCGACGGCGCCGCGGCGGTATTGATCGGCAGCGAGGCGAAGGGCCGCGAGATGGGGCTGACGCCGCGCGGGCGCATCGTCGCAACCGCGCTCTCGGGCGCGGACCCGACCATCATGCTGACCGGCCCGATGCCGGCGACACGCAAGGCGCTCGCGAAGGCGGGCCTGACCATCGACGACATCGACCTGTTCGAGGTCAACGAAGCCTTCGCCGCGGTGCCGATGCGCTTCATGCTCGAGATGGGCGTGCCGCACGAGAAGGTGAACGTCAACGGTGGCGCGATCGCGCTCGGCCACCCGCTCGGCGCGACCGGCGCGATGCTGGTCGGCACGCTGCTCGACGAGTTGGAGCGGCGTCAACTGAAGCGCGGCCTCGTGACGCTGTGCGTCGGCGGCGGCATGGGCATCGCCACCATCATCGAAAGGGTCTGAGCATGGAGACCCTTCGCTACGAGCTCGCCGATGACGGCATCGCGACCATCACTTTCGACGAGCAAGGCTCGCCCGTCAACACGATGAAGCTGCAATGGCAGCACGATCTCGCCGAGGCCGCCGATTGCCTGGTGCGTGACAAGGAGAAGATCAGGGGCGTGCTGCTCGCGTCGGCGAAGAGCACCTTCTTCGCCGGCGCCGAACTGAAGGGCGTGCTGAAGCTGAAGGCCGAAGATGCGGCCGAGGGCTTCAAGCAGATCGAGGGATTGAAGCGCAGCTTCCGCCGCATCGAGACGCTGGGCCGGCCGGTCGTAGCGCTGCTGAACGGTGCGGCGCTCGGCGGCGGCTGGGAGGTCGCGCTCGCGGCGCATGCGCGCTTCGCGCTCGATGACAAGAAGACCCAGTTCGGTACGCCGGAGGTCTCGCTCGGGCTGATCCCCGGGGCGACCGGCATCACGAAGACGGTGCGGCTGCTCGGGCTGATGGCGGCGCAGCCCTACCTGCTCGAAGGCAAGCTGTTCGGGCCGCGCGAGGCTTTGGAGCTGGGTCTTGTCGATGGCCTCGGCGACAACGTCGAGAGCCTGCGCGCACAGGCGCTGGCGTGGATCACCAATCACCCGGATGCGACCCAGCCCTGGGACCGCAAGGACTACAAGATGCCCGGCGGCACGCCGAGCAACCCGAAGATCGCCGCCGGCCTGGTCGTCGCGCCTGCCATGCTGGCGCAGAAGACGCGCGGGCTCTACCCGGCCGCGCAGGCGATTCTCGAAGCAATGGTCGAAGGCGCAATGGTCGACTACGACACCGCCACCCGCATCGAGAGCCGCAAGCTCGCGAAGACGATGGTGAGCCAGACGACGAAGAACATGGTCACCGCGTTCTTCTTCGACATGAACGCGATACGCGCCGGCAAGTCCCGGCCCAGGGATGTGCCGAAGTGGAAGCCCGCCAAGATCGGCGTGCTCGGCGCCGGCATGATGGGTGCGGGCATCGCGCACGCGGCGGCGTCGCGCGGCATCGCGTGCGTGCTGAAGGATGTGAGCGCCGACAAGGCGCGCGCCGGCTTCGAGGCGGTGCGCAAGGTCACGGCGCCGGCCGTGGTGAAGGGCCGCATGACCGAAGCGCAACAGGCCGGCCTGCTGAACCTGATCACGCCGACGGCCGAAGCGGCCGACCTGCAGGGCTGCGACCTGATCATCGAAGCGGTGTTCGAGCAGCGCACGCTGAAGGCGGCCGTGACGCGCGAGGCCGAGCCGATGCTGGCGCCCGGTGGCGTGTTCGCGTCGAACACCTCGACCTTGCCGATCTCCAGCCTCGCGGTCGCGAGCGCGCGACCCGAGAAGTTCGTCGGCCTGCATTTCTTCTCGCCGGTGCACAAGATGAAGCTGGTCGAGATCATCCGCGGCGCGCGCACCGATGACGAAACGGTGGCGCGTGCGTTCGACGTGGTCACCGCGCTCGGCAAGCTGCCGATCGTCGTCAACGACTCGCGTGGCTTCTTCACGAGCCGCGTGTTCGGCACCTTCGTGATGGAGGGTGCGACGATGCTGGCCGAGGGTGTGTCGGCACCGCTGATCGAGCACGCCGCGCTGGCGGCCGGCATGCCGGTCGGGCCGCTCGCGGTGCTTGACGAGACCTCGCTGGCACTCTCGGTGCACGTGCTCGACCAGACCCGTGCCGATCTGGCGATCGAGGGCAAGGCCTACGAACCGGGGCAGGGCGAGCTGTTGGTCGAGCGCATGGTGAAGGAGCTGAAGCGGCCCGGCCGTGCCGGCGGCGGCGGCTTCTACGACTACCCGAAAGGCGAGCCCAAGCAGCTGTGGCCCGAACTTCACACGCTGTTCGAGAAGCCCGAAGCCACACCGCCGTCGATCGATGCGCTGAAGCAGCGCCTTCTTTACCGCCAATCGATCGAAACCGCGCGCTGCCTCACCGAAGGCGTGCTGACGAGCAGCTTCGAGGCCAACATCGGCTCGATCTTCGGCATCGGCTTTCCCGCCTGGACCGGCGGGGCGATGCAGTTCGTCTACTCCGAAGGCGTGGACCGCTTCATCGCGAATGCCGAGGCGCTGGCGGCGCGGCACGGGGCGCGCTTCGCGTTGTCGGCGGCGGCGCGCGAGTGCATCGTGCGGCACGCGCCCCGGGCCTGAGCGGGCGACCGCTCAGGTCGCGTTCAGCAGGCCGGTGCCCGCGTGACAGTTCAGGTATTCGTAGAACTGCTCGTCGGCCCGCGCCACCGTGACCTCGTGGTACAGCCTGAGCTTCGCGGCAGGCCCGAGTGTCGACAGGTAGTTCATCGCCGCGCCGAAGATCGCGAGGTGGGTCGGGTGCGACTCGGCCCAGCGTTCGAGCGCTGCGAGGCTGGTCCACCAGCTCATGCCGAAGCTCTTGTCGGTGGCATGGCCCTGCTCGTCGAGTACGGTCATGTATCGGTTCGAGAAGCAACCGACCACGACGCCCTCGTCGCGCAGGTAGCGCATGCCCTTGTGGAGCACGGGCTCGACGTCGTCGAGGTACATCGTGCGTTCTTCGGGCGGCGTGTCGGTCCAGTCCTGGCCGGAGCGGATCAGGCAGATGTT
>Ga0307515_10018613_pt1 | contig 12549 bp, 9 predicted proteins | sample 17_EM_MG_FD_194513 | JGI IMG/M metagenome (GOLD analysis project Ga0307515, IMG submission 194513) | Populus trichocarpa ectomycorrhiza microbial communities from riparian zone in the Pacific Northwest, United States - 17_EM | ecosystem: Host-associated > Plants > Roots > Unclassified | place... | reverse complement strand
CCGGCTTCCCGAACGGCCGGCGCATCGAGGACGACGTGGTGTCGATCTCGCTGCGGGCCATCGCGGGCGTGACCGTGCCGCTGGTCGACGAGAAGTTCAAGCCCGACGCCGCCGCGGCACTGGTCGAGCAGGGGCTGAGCGCCAAGAACCTGACTTCCAAGCCGCTCAAGAAGTTCCCGTTCCTGGGTACGCCCTTCGACGGCTTCGACAACCCGTCATGAGCGCTGGGGTCCACCACCACCACACGCTTGCCCCGTCCGGGCAGGGGACCGTGGTGCTCAACATCGGGGCCGGGATCGGGGCGCTGGTCATCCACACCCCGGGCCGGCTGCACGGCCACGAGATCGAGGTCAGCCCGGTCGAGGACGGGGCGCGGCGTACGCATGCCGCGGTCCGCGCCCGGTACGTCCGCGACGGTGTGCTGTTCAGCGTGGTCATCGACAGCCTGCCGGCCGGTCGCTACACGATCTGGCAGGACGAGACGACCGCACTCTCCGAGGTGGAGGTCGAGAGCGGGTCGGTGACCGAATTCGACTGGCCCGGACTGGGTACTTCCGGCACCCCGTAGGAGGAAACAGTCTGGACTATTGTCGACAGATGAACTCGGCTGGGGCTGATCGCGGTGCCGGGGCGTCGGACTTGGACGTCCCCATCCGCGTGGCCCTCAAGACGGCCGACGTCGACGAGGCCCGGGCGTTCTGCCGACAGATGTTCTACGGTCCGCTGCACGTGCGGCCCGAGGGTGACGGCGCGGGTTTCGCGTTCCACGGCGACGTGGTCCAACTCGGGCCGGTCACCGTCGGCGAGATCAGCTACGGCACCGACATGCGGCTGCAGACCACCGATCTGGAGACGGCGTACCACGTGCTCGCCCCGCTGACCGGGACGGTTCTGTCCCGGCACCGGGGCGCCGTCGTGTCCGCCGATCCGAGCCTGGCCGCGGTGTTCCTGCCGGTCGGCGACATCGAGCTGCGCTGGTCGGGGGACTGCCGGCTGCTCAGCGTCAAGGTCGAGCGCAGCGTGCTGGAACGCGAGCTGGACGCGACCCTGGACCGGCAGCTGGTCTCCCCGCTGCCGCTGGGCGCGAGCTTCGCGATCGGCGACGGCCCCGGGCGCACCTGGGCCGCGCTGGTCCGGCTCCTGCACGACGAGCAGAGCGGCACGCTTGGGCTGCTGGACCGGCCACAGATGGCCCGCCGCTGGCGTGATCTGCTGGTCAGCGGGCTCGCGCTGACGGTGGAGCACCCGTATTCGGCGGATCCGACCACCAGCCGGCCGCGCACGGTCAAGCGCGCCCTGGACGCGATGCACGCCGAGCCGGGCCGGGCGTTCACCGCCGCCGAGCTGGCCGGCATCGCCGGGGTGGGCATCCGGGTGCTGCAGGAGTCGTTCCGCCGGCACGTCGGGATGCCGCCGCTGACCTACCTGCGCCGGCTGCGGCTGGACGGGGTGCACGCCGAGCTGACCCGCAGCGACCCGCGGCAGGTCAGCGTCAGCGAGGTGGCGTACCGGTGGGGCTTCACCCACCTGGGCCGGTTCGCCGGCGTCTACCGGGCCCGCTTCGGCTTCTCGCCGTCCCAGACGCTGCGCGACCGCGGCTGACCGGATCGCCGTGCGGGCTCAGAGCTCGACGCGTTGGCCTTTTCCGATCACTACGATGCCGGCGTCGGAGACCGTGTAGAGCTTGCGGTCGCGGTCGAGATCCACGCCGATCTGGGCGCCCTCGGGGATGATCACGTTCTTGTCGATGATCGCGTTGCGGACCACCGCGCGGCGGCCGACCTGCACGCCCTCCATCAGCACCGAGCCGTCGACGTGCGCCCACGAGTTGACCCGCACGTTCGGCGAGACGATCGAGCGCTCCACGAGTGAGCCCGAGACGACCACCCCGGGGGAGATCATCGAGCCGACGGCGCGGCCCTGCCGGTCGTCGTAGCCGTGCACGAACTTGGCCGGCGGCCACGACCCGTAGTTCGTGAAGATCGGCCACTCCATGTTGTAGAGGTTGAACACCGGCAGCGTGGCGATCAGGTCCAGGTGCGCCTCATAGAACGAGTCCAGCGTCCCCACGTCGCGCCAGTAGCCGAGGTCGCGCTCGGTGCTGCCGGGCACGTCGTTGTCGCGGAAGTCGTAGACGTTCGCCTCGCCGCGCTCCACCAGCATCGGGATGATGTTGCCGCCCATGTCGTGCTTGCTGTCCGGATCCTGCGCGTCGTTGGTGACCGCCTCGCAGAGCGCCCGGGTGGTGAAGACGTAGTTGCCCATCGAGGCGTAGATCTCGTCCGGGGCGTCGGGCAGCCCGTCCACATCCTTGGGCTTCTCCCGGAACGCCCGGATCCGCTTGCCGTCCTCGCCGACGTCGATCACGCCGAACTGGTCGGACATCGACTTGGGCTGCCGGATGCCGGCCACCGTGACCGACGCGCCCGAGGCGATGTGGTCGTTGACCATCTGCTTCGGGTCCATCCGGTAGATGTGGTCGGCGCCGAAGACGATGACGTAGTCCGGGCTCTCGTCGTTGATCAGGTTGAGGCTCTGGTAGATCGCGTCCGCCGAGCCGGCGAACCAGCGCGGGCCGAGCCGCTGCTGGGCCGGCACCGGGGTGACGTAGTTGCCGAGCAGGGTGGACATCCGCCAGGTCTTGGTGATGTGCCGGTCGAGCGAATGCGACTTGTACTGGGTCAGCACCACTATCTTCAGATACCCGCCGTTGGCGAGGTTGGAGAGGACAAAGTCGATCATGCGGTAGATACCGCCGAACGGGACGCCGGGCTTGGCCCTGTCCGCGGTGAGCGGCATCAGGCGCTTGCCTTCGCCACCGGCCAGAACGATCGCGAGCACCTTCACTGCCATGCCGGAGACGCTAACTTTCCGCGTGCCCGAGCGCCAGCCGAAGCGACTATTCTCCGTGACGTGACCGACTTTCGCACGAAGCCTCTGCGCGTGGACCTGCTCACCCGCGAGTACCCCCCGGAGGTTTACGGCGGGGCCGGCGTGCATCTGGAGTATCTGGCCCGGGATCTGCGCCCGCTGGCCGACGTGCGGGTGCACTGCTTCGGCGGCAAGCGCGACGAGCCGGGCGTCACGGCGTATCCGGAGCCCGTCGCCCTCGAAGGGGCCAACGCCGCGCTGCGCACGATGGGCGTCGACCTGGAGATGGCGGCCGGTTGCGCGGGCACCGACATCGTGCACAGCCACACCTGGTACGCGAACTTCGCCGGCCACACCGCCAAGCTGCTGCACGGCGTGCCGCACGTGGTCACCACGCACAGCCTCGAGCCGCTGCGGCCGTGGAAGGCCGAGCAGTTGGGTGGCGGCTACGCGCTCTCCTCGTTCTGCGAGCGGACCGCGATCGAGGGCGCCGACGCGATCATCGCCGTCTCGGGCGGCATGAAGCGCGACGTGCTGACGGCGTATCCGGAGGTCGACCCCGCCAAGATCAAGGTCGTCTACAACGGCATCGACACGGTGCAGTACCAGCCGGACCGCGACACCGACGTGATCGAGCGGCTCGGCATCGACCTGAGCCGGCCGAGCGTCGTCTTCGTCGGCCGGATCACCCGGCAGAAGGGCCTGCCCTACCTCCTGCGGGCCTGCCACGACCTGCCGCCGCAGGCGCAGATCGTGCTGCTGGCCGGCGCCCCGGACACCCCGGCGATCGCCGCGGAGGTCGAGGGCCTGGCCATTCAGCTGCGCGGCGCCCGCGACCCGGAGGGCGTGATCTGGGTGCAGGAGATGCTGCCCAAGCACGAGGTGGTGCAGGTGCTCACGCACGCGACGGTGTTCGTCTGCCCGTCCATCTACGAGCCGATGGGCATCGTCAACCTGGAGGCGATGGCCTGCGAGACGGCCGTCGTCGCGACCGCCACCGGCGGCATTCCCGAGGTCGTCGCGGACGGCGAGACCGGCGTGCTGGTGCCGATCGAGCAGGCCGCCGACGGGACCGGCACCCCGGTCGACCCGGACCGGTTCGTCAACGACCTGGCCGCCGCGCTGGCCGCGCTGATCGAGGACCCGGCCCGGGCCGCGCAGATGGGCCTGGCCGGTCGCCGCCGGGCCGTCGAGCACTTCAGCTGGTCCCGGATCGCCGAGGACACCCTGACGGTCTACCGCTCGGTTCTGTAGCGGGTCAGTTCTCTAGCGGGTCAGTTCTCTAGCGGATCAGTTCTCTGGCGGGTGCGCTGCAGGATGGCCCGGGCCACCGCCCGGCCGCTCAGCCACGCCGTCTGCACCCGGGGCCGGCCGAAGGCGTCCCCGGCCAGATAGACGTTGCCCTCCTGCGCGAAGAGGCCGGTGCGGGGCTCGGGCTGCGCCCAGGTCCAGCGGTGGACGTACACGTGCGGCTTGTCGTTGATCCGCAGCAGCTCGGCCACGGCGGTCGCCAGGTCGTCGGCCGCCCCCGCCGGGTCGGCCAGGTGCGGCTGGGCGAAGGCGCCGGTCGAGTGGGCGACCAGGACCGGCGCGCGGTCGCCCCGCCGGTCGCCGTCGTCGCAGAGCGTGGCCAGCACGGGATGGTCGTTCACGAACGCGCCGTGGAAGTCGGCCCAGACCCGCTCCGGATAGGTCAGCACGGCCGCCAGCGCCGGCGACCAGCGCTGCTCGCGGGCGGCCGCCAGCGCGGTCAGCAGCCGGGCCTCCGGGCCGGGCATGGCCAGCACGATCGGGTCGGACTGGGCGGGCAGCGAGGTGATCTCGTGGTCCAGGGTCAGGTCCAGCCCGCGGGCCAGGTCCTCGGCGAGGCTGCGCAGCCCGCCGGGCGCCGACCAGCGCATCGGGCCGGTCGTCGGGTGCGGCGTGGCGCCCACGCCGTCGAAGGCCAGCAGCGTGTCCGTCCAGGGCCGGGCCAGGCCGGCGATCCGCCAGCCGTCCAGCCGGCCGCGGAACGACGGATCGTCGGCCGTGAGGTAGGCGGCGCCGATGTCCGCGTACCGGCCGTCGAGGCGTTTGCTGGCCAGCCGGCCGCCGACCACCCGGCCGCGCTCGACGACCCGGGCCGGGATGCCGGCGTCGACCAGCTCACGGGCGCAGGCCAGCCCGGCGATTCCAGCTCCCACAACTAGCACATTCACAAGTCGGACTCTACGGGCGACAAGGCCAACCGGGGCGTCAGGCACACTGGGCGGCATGCGTCGTCCCCCCGCCCGGCTCCTCGCGATCGGCACCGCGGCCGTCATCGCCGTCACCGCGATCGGCGGCGGGCTGCTGCGGGCGGCCCTCTACGAGCCGCCGGCGGCCGCTCCGGTCGGGGCCGCCGCCGGGTTCACCACCGAGGCGGTGCTCGGGCGCTGCGGCGACGTTCCGGTGGCCGCGACCCGCGAGCTGCGCGGGATGTGGCTGACGACGGTCAACAACATCGACTTCCCGAGCCGGCCCGGGTTGTCCGAGGCGAAGGTCAAGGCCGAGTACCTGGGCTGGCTCGATGTGGCCACGGCGCAGAACCACAACGCGATCTTCGTGCACGTGCGGCCCAGCGGGGACGCGTTCTGGCCGTCGGCGTACGCGCCCTGGTCGGAGTTCCTCACCGGCAAGCGGGACGGCAAGTCACCCGGCTGGGATCCGATGGCGTTCATGGTCGACGAGGCGCACAAGCGCAACCTGGCCTTCCACGCCTGGTTCAACCCGTACCGGGGGACCCAGCCGGCGCCGTTCGGGCCGGGTGCCGACTTCGCCAAGCTCGCCCCGAACCACCCGCTGCTCAAGCACCGGGACTGGGCGATCGCCTACCCGAAGGGCAAGACCGCCCGGCTGTACTTCGATCCGGGCATCCCGGCGGCCCGCGCGTACGTCGAGGACTCGATGCTGGAGGCGGTCACCAAGTACGACATCGACGGCGTGCACTTCGACGACTTCTTCTATCCGTATCCGCAGGCCGGGCAGGACTTCCCGGACGACGCCAGCTTCGCCGAGCGGGCCGACAAAGCGCAGAGCCGCGCCAACTGGCGCCGGGCCAACGTCGACACCCTGGTCCGCGAGATGAGCGAACGGATCAAGGCGGCCAAGCCCTGGGTCCAGTTCGGGATCAGCCCGTTCGGGATCTGGCGCAACGCGCGCACCGACCGGACCGGCTCGGACAGCAAGGGCCTGGAGAGCTACGACGCCATCTACGCCGACACCCGCAAGTGGGTCCGGCAGCAGTGGCTCGACTACATCGTGCCGCAGCTCTACTGGGCGATCGGCTTCGACAAGGCCGACTACGCCAAGCTGCTGCCGTGGTGGTCGAAGCTGGTCCAGGGCACCCGGGTGCGGCTCTACATCGGCCAGGGCGACTACCGGGTCGGGGAGAAGGGGGCGTGGAGCGATCCGGGCCTGCTCGACCGGCAGCTCACCCTCAACGACAAGTACGCCGTCAGCGGCAGCGTCCACTTCAGCGCCAAGCAGATCAAGGCGGACCGGCTCGGCGCGGTCACCCGTTACCGCGACCACCACTACGCCGCCCCGGCCCTGCCGCCGGAAATGAAGCAGCTGCCCGCGGCCCCGCCCGAGCAGCCCCGGATCGTGGCCGAGCGGCCGGACGGGTCCCTGGACTGGCGCCCGGGCCCGGGAACCGCCCCGGTGAGCTGGGCGCTGTTCCGGGTCGACGGCGCCGCCGCCAAACTGGTCGCCACCGGCCGGGTCGGCACGAACGCGACCGTCCCCGCGGGGACCGGGAAAGCGACCACCTACTGCCTGGCCGGGGTGGACCGATCGGGCAATGTGGGACCGCCGAGCCAGCCGTACGTGCTCAGCCAGTGACTTTGCCGTCGGCGACTTCGAGGTGTCGGGTCGTCTCGACCGCCTCGAGCATCCGCCGGTCGTGGGTGACCAGCAGCAGCGTCCCGGGGTAACCGGCCAGGGCCGACTCCAGCTGCTCGATCGCCGGCAGGTCCAGGTGGTTGGTCGGCTCGTCCAGGACCAGCAGGTTGACCCCGCGCGCCTGCAGCAGGGCCAGGGCGGCCCGGGTCCGTTCGCCGGGCGACAGCGTGCCGGCCGGCCGCAGCACGTGCGCGGCCCGCAGCCCGAACTTCGCCAGCAGGGTCCGCACGTCCGCGTCGCTCTGCTCGGGCACCGCCGCGCCGAACGCGGTCATCAGCGGCTCGTCGCCGAGGAACAGCCCGCGCGCCTGGTCCACCTCGCCGACCACCACGCCGGAGCCCAGCCGGGCGGTGCCCTCGGCCAGGGTGAGCCGGCCGAGCAGGGCGGCCAGCAGGGTGGACTTGCCGGAGCCGTTCGCGCCGGTGATCGCCACCCGGTCGGCCCAGTCGATCTGCAGCGTCACCGGGCCGAGGGTGAACTCGCCGCGGCGCACCACCGCGTCCCGCAGGCTCGCCACGACCGCACCGGCGCGCGGGGCGGCGGCGATCTCCATCCGCAGCTCCCACTCCTTGCGGGGCTCCTCCACCACGTCGAGCCGCTCGATCATCCGCTCGGTCTGCCGGGCCTTCGCGGCCTGCTTCTCGGTGGACTCGGTGCGCAGCTTGCGGCCGATCTTGTCGTTGTCCTTGGCCTTGCGGCGGGCGTTGCGCACGCCGTGCTCCATCCAGCCGCGCTGCATCCGGGCCCGCTCCTCGAGCGAGCCCTTGCGGTCGGCGTACTGGTCGTACTCCTCGCGGGCATGCCGGCGGGCGGTCTCGCGCTCCTCGAGATAGGCCGTATAGCCGCCGCCGAACAGGCTGACCTGCTGCTGGGCCAGATCCAGCTCGAGCACCTCGGTGACCGTGCGGGCCAGGAACTCGCGGTCGTGGCTGACCAGCACGGTGCCCGCGCGCAGCCCGGTGACGAACTCCTCGAGCCGGCCCAGCCCGTCCAGGTCGAGGTCGTTGGTCGGCTCGTCGAGCAGGACGATGTCGTACCGGCTCAGCAGCAGCGACGCCATCCCGGCCCGGGCCGCCTGGCCGCCGGAGAGCCCGGTCATCGGATGCTCCAGCGCGACGGCGAGGCCCAGCTCGGCGGCCACCAGCTCGGCGCGTTCCTCCAGGTCGGCGCCGCCGAGCGCGAGCCAGCGCTCGAGCGCGACGTCATAGTCGTGGTAGGCCTCGGCCGACCCGTCGCCCATCGCCTCGGCGGCGGCGTCCATGGCGACCTGCGCGGGGCCGACGCCGGTGCGCCGGGCGAGGAAGTCGCGGACCGTCTCGCCCGGCCGGCCGTCGCGTTCCTGCGGCAGATAGCCGACGTTGGCGGTGGGCGGGCTGAGCGTCACCGTGCCGGCCTGGATCGGGACCAGTCCGGCCAGCGTACGCAACAGGGTGGTTTTGCCCGCGCCGTTGACGCCGACCAGGCCGATCGCGTCGCCCGGGGCGACCACCAGGTCGAGCCCCTGGAACAGGGTGCGGGCGCCGTGCGCGGCGGCGAGGTCCCGGACGATCATCGTGGCACTCATCTTGGGCGCCCATGTTATCGGCCGGTCAGCTAGGGATCGGCACCGCCGCCCCGCTGACGCGCACGCCCGCCTCGCCGGGCACGAGCGTGACGGTGAGCCGGCCCGGGCGCCCGAGGTCGTCGCCCTGGGCCAGCCGCAGGGTCGCGTCGTCGCGCACCAGGCCCAGCTCCCGCAGGTAACCGCCGAACGCGGCGGCCGCGGCACCGGTGGCCGGGTCCTCGTAGACGCCGCCGACCGGGAACGGGTCGCGCACGTGGAAGCTCTCCGCCGACTCGCGCCAGACCAGCTGGATAGTGGTCCAGTCGCGCGAGCGCATCAGCGCGGTCAGCGCCGGCACGTCGTAGTCCAGCTTCGCGAGGCGCTCCCGGCTGGTCACGGCCAAGATCGGATGAAACGCGCCGGCGTACGCGATCCGGGGTGGAAGTTGGGGGTCGAGGTCCTTGCGGTCGTAGCGCAACGCGGCCAATAACGCATCCAGGTCGTCGAGATCGCTCACCCGGGTGGCGACGCTGGTCAGGGTGGCCCGCAGCGCCGCGTCGACGGTGACCGGGACCTCGCCGGCGTTGGTGGCGAGCCGGAACGTGCCGGGCCCGTCCCGGTGCGCCAGCGCCACGGCCGTGGCCACCGTCGCGTGCCCGCAGAACGGCACCTCGGCGAGCGGGCTGAAGTAGCGCGCCCGGTATTCGCCCGGCCCGCGCCGTTCGGTGAGGAATGCCGTCTCCGAATAGCCGACGTCCGCGGCGATCGCGAGCATCTCGGCGTCCGTGAGGCCGGCCGCGTCGAGGACTATGCCGGCCGGGTTGCCGCCCGCCGGGTCGGTGCTGAAGGCCGCGTACCGAAGGATCTCTGTCACCGGTCCAGCCTGCCGCACCCACGGCGGTCCCGGCAGGGCCAATCCAGCGATGCTGGTCGTCGTCGTTTGTCACATGGCCGGGGTAGCGTTCTCGAAGTGACAGAGGCTTCCACACAGCTTGTCCCCGAACCACCCACCAATCTTCCGCGCACCGTCGGTGAGTTGCGCGCCGCCGGGCACGAGTTCCGCACCGTGAAAGAGGAGCTCCGCGACAACCTGCTCGACCGGCTTCGCTCGGGCGCGCCGCGCTTTCCCGGCATCGTCGGCTACGACGACACCGTGCTGCCCGAGGTCGAGCGGGCGCTGCTCGCCGGCCACGACATGGTCCTGCTCGGCGAGCGGGGCCAGGGCAAGACCCGGCTGATCCGGGGCCTGGTCGATCTGCTCGACGAGTGGACGCCCTACATCACCGGCTCCGAGCTGCACGAGCACCCCTACCTGCCGCTCACTCCGGCGTCCCGGCGGCTGGCCCAGGAGACCGGCGACCTGCTGCCGATCTCCTGGCTGCACAAGTCGGAACGCTACGGCGAGAAGCTGGCCACCCCGGACACCAGCGTCGGCGACCTGATCGGTGACGTGGATCCGATCAAGGTGGCCGAGGGCCGGGCCCTGGGCGACCCCGACACCATTCACTTCGGCCTGGTCCCGCGCACCAACCGCGGCATCTTCGCGGTCAACGAGCTGCCCGACCTGGCCGAGCGGATCCAGGTGTCGCTGCTCAACGTGCTCGAGGAGCGCGACATCCAGGTCCGCGGCTACCAGTTGCGGCTGCCGCTCGACCTGCTGCTGGTGGCCAGCGCCAACCCGGAGGACTACACCAACCGCGGCCGGATCATCACGCCGCTGAAGGACCGGTTCGGCGCCGAGATCCGCACCCACTACCCGCTCGACCTCGAGCTGGAGACCTCGCTGGTGCGCCAGGAGGCGGCGCTGACCGCGGTCGTGCCGGAGCACCTGATCGAGGTCATCGCCCGCTACACCCGCGGGGTGCGCGAGTCACCGGCCGTGGACGCCCGCTCGGGGGTGTCGGCCCGGTTCGCGATCGCGGCGGCCGAGACGGTCTCGGCGTCCGCGCTGCGCCGCGCGGGGCTGCGCAACGAGCGGGAGGCCGTCGCCCGGATCTGCGACACCGTGTCGGTGACCAGCACGCTGCGCGGCAAGGTCGAGTTCGACAGCGGCGAGGAGGGCCGCGAGACCGAGGTCCTCTCGCACCTGCTGCGGGTGGCCACGGCCGAGACGTTCCGGGCCCGGCTCGCCGGTCTCGACCTGTCCGGCTTCACCGACCTGGTCGCCGAGGGCGCCATCATCGAGACCGGCGACCTGGTCTCGGCCGAGGAGCTGCTCGGCCAGATCGGCACCGTGCCCGGCCTGGCCAAGGTCCTCGACCGGCTCGGCCTGGGCGACGCGCCGAGCCCCGGGCAGGCCGCCTCGGGCATCGAGTTCGTCCTCGAGGGCCTGCATCTCACCCGCCGGCTGGCCAAGGAGCTGACCGACGACGGACGCACCCTCTACGGGAGCTGACATGGCCGGCAATCGTTTCCGGTACGGGGTCTGGAACGACGGCCCGGATCCGCTCGCCCCGCCGTACGACGTGCGCGCCGCCGTCGACGAGGTGGGCGAGCGGGTGCTCCAGGGCGAGAGCTTGCGCGACGCGCTGCGTGACCTGATCCGGCGCGGCCCCCGCGAGGGCCGAGGCCTGGACGACCTGCGGGCCCGGGCCCGGCGGTTGCGCCGCGACACGCTGCGCCGGGGCAATCTGGACGGCGCGGTCACCCGGGCCCAGCAGCTGCTCGACCAGGCGGTGGCGGCCGAGCGCGACGAGTTGCGCGGCCGCGACGACGACGCGGCCCGGTTCAGCGAGGCGATCCTGGACAACCTGCCCCGGTCCACCTCGCAGGCGGTGCAGGAGCTTTCCGAGTACGACTGGCAGAGCGACGAGGCCCGGGCGGCGTACGAGCAGATCTTGGAAGGTTTGCGCCGGGAAGTGGTCGAGCAGCGTTTCGCGGGCATGCGGGACGCGCTGCGCGGCCGCGACCCGGCTACCGACGCCCGGCTCTCCGAGATGGTCGGCGACCTCAACGACCTGCTCGACAAGCACGCCCGCGGCGAGGACACCGACGACGCGTTCGCCCAGTTCATGGAGAAGCACGGCGAGTTCTTCCCGGACAATCCGCGCAATATCGACGAGCTGATCGACTCGCTGGCCCGGCGGGCGGCGGCGGCCGAGCGGCTGATGCGCTCGCTCAGCCCGCAGCAGCGCCAGGAGCTGCAGGAGCTGATGGACCAGGCGCTCGGCGACGGCCCGCTGCGCGGCCAGCTAGCCGAGCTGACCGACAACCTGCGCTCGCTGCGGCCCAACCTGCAGTGGGGACGCGGCGAACGGATGCGCGGCGGCGAGGACCTCGGCTACGGCGACGCCACCCAGGCGCTCGGCGAGCTGGCCGAGCTCGACGAGCTGATGGACCAGCTGGGCCAGGAGCATCCCGGCGCGACGCTGGACGACGTCGACGTCGAGGCGGTCGAACGGCAGCTCGGCCGGGGCGCCGCCGACGACGTGCGGCGGCTGCGCGAGCTGGAGCGGGAGCTGCGCCGCCAAGGCTGGGTCACCCGCGACGGCGAGGGCTTCACGCTCTCGCCCAAGGCGCTGCGCCGGCTGGCGCGTACGGCGCTGGCGCAGGTCTTCGCCGACCTGTCCGGCAAGAAGCGCGGCCAGCACGACCTGCGCGACGCGGGCGCGGCCGGCGATCTGATCGGCTCGTCCCGGCGCTGGCAGTTCGGCGACGAGCAGCCGCTGGATGTGGTCCGCACGATCGGCAACGCGGTCCGCCGCCGGGCCGGCGGGGGCATCGGCACGCTGCCGGTGCGCCTCGAGCCGGAGGACTTCGAGGTCGCGGAGACCGAGCGGCGGGCGTCGGCGGTGGTGGCGCTCTGCGTGGATCTGTCGTACTCGATGTATGCCGACGGTCGCTGGGGCCCGATGAAGCAGACGGCCCTGGCCCTGTCGCACCTGGTGGCGACGCAGTTCCCGCAGGACTCGCTGCAGATCATCGGCTTCGGTAAGTACGCGATGTCGCTGTCCCAGGGCGAGCTGGCGGCGATCGACCCGGATCTGGAGAAGGGCACGAACCTGCAGCACGCGCTGAAGCTGGCCGGGCGGCATCTGCGTAAGCACCCGGGCGCGGAGCCGGTGGTGCTGGTGGTGACCGACGGCGAGCCGACCGCGCATCTCGACGAGGACGGGGAGGCGTTCTTCTGGTGGCCGCCGCTGCCGGAGACCGTCGAGGCCACGGTGCAGGAGGTCGACCACCTGACCCGGTACGGCGCCACGCTGAACGTGTTC
>Ga0307515_10018612_pt1 | contig 12549 bp, 3 predicted proteins | sample 17_EM_MG_FD_194513 | JGI IMG/M metagenome (GOLD analysis project Ga0307515, IMG submission 194513) | Populus trichocarpa ectomycorrhiza microbial communities from riparian zone in the Pacific Northwest, United States - 17_EM | ecosystem: Host-associated > Plants > Roots > Unclassified | place... | reverse complement strand
TTGGAGAGAAAAGAGAGGAGCTTAAACCCTTTTTGTTTGGCGGGAGGGATTTGGGTGAGAAAATAGTGGCAAATGGATTGTAAGATGAGTAAATTAATATTTCAGTCCCTGAATTATTAACAGAATCGTAACTTAGTCTTTCGTTTCTTAAAACCTTTAAATTTTATTTGCTTGACTCTTGTTGACCTCTTTTTTATTAAAACATTATACATTTGTTACTTTTTTTTTATTAGTAGTGATTAAGGAAAAAAAAAATTCTTTTAGTCTAATTATAGTTTCAAAAAGTTTGGTTAATCAATACATATTATATATTTGCATCATTTCTCTGAAAACTTTCTCTCGACACTTTGGTTTAAAAAAAGCTACATTTGGGTTTCATTAAGAACTCTCTCTTAAAACTTTGGTTATGAAAAACTACAATTTATTACTTTTATTAAACTTATTTTTTTAAAATGCAATCATAAAAGCTACTATACTAGTAAACACACACCAAGTGGTGCATATCTCGAGCAATCATTTAAATAAGACCCTGACTCATTTACCTTTCATATAGTTGCATATTCATCATTAACATGATATATAAAGCATGTAGATTTTTTATCATAACTTTTTTTATTGCTCTCTATCTTATAATTCATTGTAAATTGTAATAGTGATTTTTTTGAAAAATCTCAATTTAGTCCTTAAACTTTTTTTTTTGCACAATTGAGCCATTTTGAACCCAATTTGGATCCCAATTACATGTTTTTTGGGAGGAGAGGGTTGAATTGAAAGAAATAGAGCTTAAGTGAAAAACACGGGTAACATAACTGGCGGCTCTGCCATTTGTTTAAAAAGTTCATTTTAGTCTCTTATTCTATAAAACTATTAGTTGATCGGTTTCTACAATTTTAAACATTACATTTTGTTATCATACTTTATTTATCTTTTTTTAGTCATTTTTCAATGGAGGAGAGAGAAGGAGTCATCGGATCTTAGTTAAAAGAGAGAAAGTTGTTGTTGGCAATGATTATGACCACTAAAACAATTGATTTTTATGTCAAATGGTCTCAAATAATGAGGAGAGTTAAGATTCAGTGTTTTCTTACCTTGAAAACACCTAAAAAAAGGTATGAGGTTTGGAAAAAATAATTATTTTCATGTTGATTTTGGGTTTTAAGGCAATTTTTTTGTATTTTTTTTTTAAGGAAACAAGGTTTCATTGGTGTTTCCTAAGTGTTTGTAATAAAAAAAAATGGGTTGAAATAGGTTTTTCGATTAAAAAACAAGAGCCTTGTTTTCTAGCCGCCACAGTGCCAGATTTTGAACAATTATAGATGACGGTTGTTTATTTTTTCTTGACAAAGTCATCTACCCCATTGACTTTAGAAAAAAAAAAATGAAGGCTTGCGTGTGGGTTCTTTTTTATGGGTTAGACATTAGGTCTGACTTCATTCTTTTTTATATATTTTTTTATTATTTTGCTTTTTTTTAATTACTATTTTTTATATGTATTTTTAAAAATAATATTTGCATTTATGTTTTATTTAATACCCCTTCTCTATGATTTTTTTAGCTTATTTAACATTTTTGAAATAAAAATTGTTTTTTAATTGTATTGAGTGTGTTTAATTTTTTAATGAGGTTAGTGTAATTCATCTATAATTTTTTTATATTTTATATAGATTAAACTTATTTTTAATTCTAAAAAAACTTTTTTTTAGAATATTTTTAATATGTGCAGCCCTACATGGAATTTTCTTTCTTTTTTTTATTCAATAAATTTAATGTGTGTGTCAATTTCTATCGTAGATTGATTTTTATAAATATATTAATTAAACACAATTGGACAAATGACTTATATTATGATATTAAATATCTTGATTTATATTTGTCACCCAAGTTTTTTTAATTTTATTTTTATTTATCATTGAAGACTTTTTTAATTTATTTACAAAATAATTTATAATTTATGTAATTAGATGCGTTCATAAGTTTTTTTATTTATATTTAAATTTTTTTATGTAAAAAAACATGTTGAAAAATTCTACATGTTCGATTTTTTTAATCATATACTGTGTTTTCAACTTGATCCTTATTCTTTTGATTTTTTTTTCTCGACCTCTTTATAAATTTTTTTTTTTAATTTCACAATTGAATCTAAATTGATTGTGTATTGCTTTTTTTATTATTATTTTGGTCCTTATATTTTTTTTGTTAATGTTTTTATTCTTTTCAAGTTAAGTATGAAATTAAAAATTTATTGTTGTCCTTTGATTTTTTTTTTTTATGATTTTAACCTTTATTATTTTAATTGCTGTTCTTTTAGATTTATTTATTTATTTTTCTCAAGTCATCCTTTAACCTTTTATTTTATCTTGTGATATCATTCTTCCAACTCAACAGTGGATCATATGTGAAAACACCAATACAACATGTTACTCAATAATAATATCACAAGAAATAAGCATAATTACGGCGCGCCACCATAATTTCTGGAGGGAGTGAAGACATGAGAGGATTTCTTATTGGGATTAAAATAATCCCAACAGGTCTAACAAACATTAGAAAACCACTAGCTTCTGTATTGCTCCGTCTTGAGCTGTGTTTTTATCAGTAAATTCCCATAAAAGACTATTATCTCCACTCAAATCTTGAGTTCTGCTGCTCTTGGATATGATTAATTAATTTATTGACTTCCGATGAAGAGTACAGCAAGAAATATTCACTTCTTTTTCTCCACCAGCTGGGAATGGAACATTTGTACATCTAGGACTCAGCTTAGTGGGGGAATCCAGGGTTCAGGCTTGATTTGGCAGGCTCTATATGAAATTTACACCTTCATTCTATGTTTGTTGTTCTTCAACTTGCTTCTCCTTAAGCTTAGTCCAGGGTATCCAGGCTGTGACTACGCTGTTGATTTTATTTTCATCCGAAAGACTTGTGGTGGGTGGCTCATTCTCGACTTTATGTATTGTTTTTAAAGTTTATTTATTCAATGTAGGATACATTTACTAACAATTTTCGCAGTTGTGCATCTATGAACACTGATTTGTTCTCTCTGTGGGCATTGTATCTCGTTAGGGCTTAATGTTGCATGTACAGATATAGGAAGCTCCCTGTGACCAAGTGGATAGAAATGACAGCTGAATCTGATTATAGGAACTGGTATGGAACATGAGCACAGTATCGAGAGTCAACTATTCTTTTTAAGTCATGTATTCTACTGGCAGGTGAAGGATTTTAGTGAAGGACAATATGATCATGTTCACTGGGAAAGGGGGAATTAATGTTCTTTAGGGAGGGCTTAATTAGGATGCTGGATTGGAATAACTATCATGTTTCTGAAGACTATAGCTAGATAATTGGATGAGAGGTAGAATTACAATTGAATTTTTCAGAAAAATCGTATTTCCATTGTGGTGAGCAACTGTCAGTTATAGGAGGGTAGAGATTCTTTCTTCCTTACATGCAAATATCATCAATTTCCTCCTTCATTACAGACATATTTCCTTCTTTTATGATCATATTTCACATTTTTTAAAATATCTTTCATCTATGCATTATGCTTATCTGCATACCATTTTTGTTTTCTTATTATTCTGCATTATCCGTTACTCATTGGAAAGAATCCTAATCTTCGTACCCCTTGATCTTTTAACTTTTAAAAATTATCTGCATAACAATATTTTTCACCTTCTCAACTAGTTTCTTGTTATCCTCCAACAGCAGACTTCAAGTCAAGGCCTTAAACCTGTCAGGATTCGGGGTTTTTGGTATCTTGAAAAATTCCATATTTCCCATCTCAAACATTTGGTCTTCTTGACCTCGGTAGAAACATTTTAGTGGACTAATCCCCTCCTACTTGGAAACTGTGGCCGACTTCTGTATCACAATGGCTTAGGAGCTTCAATATATATCTGCTTAATTACATTTCTAAATGTCATTCATAGTTCTTTAATTTCAGGTGATGTTCCCCCTAGGGTAAGCCTTGGCAATGTAAATTAAACACAAGCATGGCTGGTGATGAAAAGAAAGACAGCAACAAACAAGCTAAAACCAAAGGTAGTTCAAGGACACACTTGCAATTCCAATGAGGAAACGCTCTCAAGTTTTCGAACCACTAGAAATCATGAACGACCTTGTTTTTAATTCTTTCTTCTGATCGTTCTAGTTGAGTAAATATTTTGAGAGTCTTCAAATATTCTCATGAGAGAGTTTCATCCCCTTAGATGTCTCTCCAGTTTAACTCAACTCTTTGGTCTCTCAACTGTAGATATTATTATCAATGCTTAGTCTCAGGGATGGAGTTCTTAGCTTTTCATAGTATTCTACATGTGTTATACGCATCTTCCCTTCGCCTTGGCCCTTCCCTTCGTCCGTTGCAGCTGACACATTTACCTTCTCCTAGATTTGGAGAGTTAAATAGGTTAACTCACTTTTTAAAACTCTGATCACTTCTATGCAGTTTCTTATTAAAGGCTGTTGGGAAAGCACTAGTTTTATTTCTCAAGTTAAGGTGCTGGTTTTCCTCCGGATACTAAGAAGATAATCCATGGAGAATGGATGTTAATTAGTAGCCAACACAGTCAGGGGTGGAGCTGGAATTATATAATAGGAAGGGCCAAAACTCAAGATATAATTTATTATTACGAAACTTATTTATTTAAAATAAAAATATATTATATTATCTTATATTTAAACACTAAAAATATAAAAATAATCGAGGAGGTATGCTCCCAGCTTGTTTAGAAAACTTGCCATATCTACAACTATTGTCTAGAGTAAAATTAGAGCAGTTGACGACATTAGAGTTTATCAAGCTGCCAAACAACAATATTGGTGGGCAAATACCTCCCCCATGCACCCTCAGTTTCAAACTCTTCTACCTTGAGATATCCCTATATCCAAGTGGTAACAAGGAATCATGGGCGAGCTTGTAGTCTTTATGAAGGAAATAGAGTGCCCCAAATGATGCTGGTGCAGGTTTTTATGGCTGCTGGCAAGTGCATCATCCTATAGGCAGCAAAGCTCATTGTTGTGTACATGCTGAAATAGTAAGAATCCCAAATTGGAAATGGGACTCATCAGCAACAAATCTGGAGCAACCAACAGACCAGGAATGTCTATATTAACTAGAGAATCAGGCAAGCATTGAATATACAAAGGATGTAATAATAAGTTGTATTGGTAAATAATGTCTTCAAATTAGTTTTCAAATCAATCGAGATTAAATCCTCTTTTAAATTGATTTTAAGATGAATTAATAGATAACTCATTGGTGAATGAACTCAAAAGATGGAAGACCTAGAGCCTAGAGGTTGGTGTTGTGCAACAATCCACTTGTTTAACACGAGGTTAAAAGAAAGCATTGAATATACGAAGGGTATAATAATTTGCTAGGGTGCCTTTGTGTATACTTCATTGATGGAGAAATGTTGAAGTAACGTTGGCCCTAATGAGTCTTGAAAACAACATCATTTTTATATTGGTGACGTGCATGATTCTGGCTTAAAATAATAAGATGGCAGATGGCAAAAATCATAGTCACCTTATCTCCTCAACATGGCCCTTATTTAACTTTTCTTTTAAGCAAAGCTTCACATTCTCTCAAATATTCAAGTGTCAAAGTTGCACAAAACGACCAAAACGAACACCTTGGACCTCTTTCTTTACATCTGCTGCCATTAGTTTCCCCATAAAGAGCATTTGCCGCCCCACCTCATCTACACACATAAAGACATCAAAGTTTCATAGGAAACAGTAAAAAAACATTATAAATTCAGAAGAAAAACCATTACACAGACAGAGAATATAGCTCACAACTTCGGTACAAACCACTTCCCTTGTCATGTTTAGTTTGGTCTATGATCATTAGTTACCATGTTTCTGCTTTGCCAATGTTTTGTTCTAATCTCTCTTACCCTTTTCCAAGCTTCTTCACCAGCCTCATTACCTTCATCAGCAATCGACCTTCTCAAGTTCCAAGATAGTCTTCCGTTACTTTCTCAAAAGCTCTTGCCATGGAACCAATCAAGCTCATCTTCCTCTCCTTGCCAATGGCCTGGAGTTTCTTGCTATCCCAACAAAAGTTTTCAAGTCAAGGCCTTAAACCTGTCAGGATATGGTCTTTCTGGTGTCTTGAACAACTCCATTTCTTATCTCTGCCGCCATAAACATTTGGTCTTACTTGATCTTAGTGGAAACCATTTCACCGGTGTTATTCCTCACTTGCTTGTAAACTGTGGTCAACTAAATACCATTCTTCTCAATGACAATGGCTTGGAAGGTTCAATTCCTGCTGATGTTTTCAAATCAAAGAAGCTTGTACAGTTAGACTTCGGCTACAACTCTCTTTCTGGTAATATTCCTCCTGAGGTAAGCTTTTGCACCAACCTTGAATACCTAGGGTTGTATAACAATTATTTGAGTGGAGCGGTTCCAAGTGAAATATTTTCTCTGCCAAAGTTGAATTTTATGTATCTTAACACAAATAACCTAACAGGGTTGTTGCCAAATTTCTTACCTTCCTGCGCAATCTCTGATCTTTTGATTCATGAGAATGCATTTTCTGGATCTCTTCCTTCTACTCTCAGTAATTGCCAAAACCTTACCGTGTTTATCGCCTCTCAAAACAATTTTGAAGGAGTCATTGCACCAGAGATTTTCAAGGGTCTTTTGCAACTTGAAGTTCTTTATCTTGATGGAAACAAACTTGAAGGGGAAATTCCAGAAACTTTATGGGGTCTTGAAAATTTACAAGAGCTTGTTCTTTCAGGGAACAAGCTGAATGGCACAATATCTGAGAGGATTTCTCAATGCCCTCAGCTTATGACCATTGCTCTTTCTGGTAATAATCTTGTTGGTCATATTCCTAGATTAGTTGGAACTCTCCAATATTTGACCAATCTAATTCTCTTTGACAATAAGCTTGATGGCTCATTGCCTGCTGAGCTTGGAAATTGCAGTTCACTTGTTGAATTTAGGCTTCAGAATAACCTTATAGGAGGGAACATCCCTCCTGAAATATGTAATCTTGAGAATCTTGAGGTTCTTTTCTTGTCCAATAATTTTGTTGAAGGCCATATTCCAAGGCAGATAGGGAGATTGAGCAACCTTAAAATATTAGCTCTGTATAGCAATAATTTGAGTGGTATAATCCCATCTGAAATCACCAATTTTACAAAACTCACCTATCTTTCATTTGCTCATAATGATCTTACTGGTGAGGTACCATTTGATCTTGGGAAAAATTCTCCAGATCTTGATAGACTCGACCTAACCTCGAACCACCTTTACGGACCAATTCCTCCTAATGTATGCAATGGCAATAATCTGAGAGTTCTGACCCTTGGGGACAACAGGTTTAATGGGATCTTTCCGGTTGAGATTGGCAAGTGTTTGTCTCTAAGGAGGGTGATTCTTAGTAACAATCTTCTAGAGGGGAGTATACCAACCGATTTGGAGAGGAACTCTGGGATTTCTTACTTGGAAGTTAGAGGAAACTTGATTGAAGGAAAAATACCTGCAGTGTTTGGTTCTTGGAGCAATCTATCGATGATTGATTTTTCAGGGAACAAATTCTCTGGCTCTATACCTCCTGAGCTTGGAAAGCTTGCAAATCTTCAAGCCTTGAGACTTTCTTCTAATAATTTAACGGGAAGCATTCCCTCTGACCTCAGTCATTGCAGAAAGTTCATTAAAATAGACTTGAGTAAGAATCAGTTGTCAGGAAAAATTCCTTCAGAGATTACTTCATTGGAAAAATTAGAAAGCCTTCTCCTTCAAGAGAACAAACTTAGTGGAGCTATTCCTGACTCCTTCTCTCCTCTTCAAGGTCTCTTTGAATTGCAGCTTAGCAGTAACATGCTTGAAGGTCCTATTCCTTGCAGTTTGAGTAAGATCAACCATTTTAGTTCAGTTCTTAATCTGAGCTATAATAAGCTTTCTGGTAAAATCCCTGGGTGCCTTGGCAATCTAGACAAGTTACAGATTCTTGATCTCTCATGCAACAGCTTCTATGGTGAGATGCCGACAGAACTCAACAACATGATCTCCCTTTACTTTGTCAACATATCATTCAATCAACTCTCTGGCAAGCTTCCAACTTCATGGATTAGAATAATGGCTTCATATCCAGGGTCTTTTCTTGGAAATCCTGAACTTTGTTTGCCAGGTAATGATGCAAGAGACTGCAAGAATGTTAGAGAAGGCCATACAAGAAGGCTTGACCGGCATGCGTTGGCTGGTGTCATTATATGTGTTGTTATCTCTATGGCATTGCTTTGTTCTGTGGTTTACATAATAGTGGTTCGAGTCCTTCAACATAAATATCACCGTGATCAATCACTTCTTCGTGAATGTCGATCGCATACTGAAGATTTGCCAGAAGATTTACAGTTTGAAGATATAATGCGTGCTACAGAAGGCAGGAGTGAGGAATATGTAATTGGGAGAGGCAAGCATGGCACAGTTTACAGGACAGAATCCGCAAACTCCAGAAAGCATTGGGCTGTCAAGAAGGTGAGCTTGTCTGGGGATAACTTTAGCCTTGAAATGAGAACTTTGAGCGTAGTCAGGCATCGAAATATCGTGAGAATGGGGGGTTACTGCATTAAAGATGGTTACGGGTTCATTGTAACTGAATTCATGCCTGGAGGAACATTATTTGATGTCCTACACAGACATGAACCACGCATGGCTTTGGATTGGGACACCCGATATCGCATTGCTCTTGGTGTTGCACAAGGCCTTTCTTACCTTCATCATGATTGCGTGCCACAAATCATTCACAGAGATGTCAAATCAGATAACATTTTGATGGATTCTGAATTGGAACCCAAGGTTGGAGATTTTGGGATGTCAAAAATGCTTCTTGATTCTGATTCAAGCTCGACGAGGTCTAGAATTGTAGGAACTCTAGGTTACATGGCACCAGGTAAGTCGCTTTCTACCAAGCTAAACCGTTCTTTCGGTTCATTAATCATGAAAAATTTATGTCGAAGCTCAAATACTAATTCCTGTCTTGTGTTTCTCCTTTTTCCTTGTCCAAAATTTCAGAAAATGCATACTCAATCCGATTGACAGAGAAAGTCGATGTATACAGCTACGGAGTCATTTTGTTAGAGATTGTTTGCAGAAAGTTTCCAGTAGACCCCAGCTTTGAAGAAGGTCTGGATATCGTTTCCTGGACGAGGAAGAAGCTGCAAGAGAATGATGAATGTGTTTGCTTCCTTGATAGAGAAATCAGTTTCTGGGATAGAGATGAGCAACAAAAGGCTTTGAAACTGCTAGAATTGGCACTTGAGTGCACTGAATCAGTGGCTGATAAGAGACCATCCATGAGAGATGTAGTAGGTTCTCTTATAAAATTGCATGATAAGCATGAAAGAAGAGTAAATAACAGAAACAATTCGAACCAAAACATCTTATATCCTTCCTGAGTCCTGACCTGTTATAGAAAGTCAGGTTTTCATCAAGGCTCTCTTACACAGACCCTGTATTATTGCATGCTGAATATGCGTGAAATATGAAGAGCTAACTTTGAGCTTTGATGCTTTCCATGTGCCAAAAAAGATGATCAGGATTGATCATTAGCGCACAACAAGCAGCCTTTTTTTTTTGCTGTGTTCCTTCCAAATGCCTCTAATAACTGTCGTCGAGGTGAGGTGGGAGGCTTGTCCTGCCAGAGCACAGCAAATCAAACAATATAGAAGCACCAACTAGTTCCCAGATAAAATCATATCGATTCAGGACAATCCATGAATCAAAATGCGAGCAACACTCATCTGTGTAAGTTTCCCATTTATCTCTTCCTATTGAGATAGGAAGCACAAGTAATGATTTTATCGCAGCTTATCATCATCTCAAATGAAAACTTCTATAGTTGCATCTGCAAGAATGGTGTGCATTATTTACAGCAATTACAAGTGACAAAAATGTCCAGTTACTAAGACGAATCCACACTCACGGATTCACGCCTTCAGATGATATGGTACACCAAATAATAAGACTATCATTAGAAACTAACCAGCCGTTGCTAAAAAAAACCCAGCAACTTTTAAGACATGATGTATAAATACTTTTCCAACATCTTACATAATAATATCAACCACATATAAAATTTGAATACTCATACATTGCCAATCATCCAATAGAGATTGCAATCTTGCCTCTTCAGGAAGACTCTTTAAACTGATTGAGTATTACCATACAGAGTTAGGAGTCATGATTATTCTTTAACAAGGAGACAAAATCCATATAGAAACCAACAGCATTATCAGAAAAACATGTCTGAAGCCACAACATCAAACTACAGTAGAACATCTTGAATCTCCTATTCTGTTGCTTGCAGAGGCTGTGGAGCTTCACTTTGTTTCAATTTTTCCAATGCAGAGATCCGTCTATCAAGTGATTCATGAGCACTTTCCACCTGGAGAATGAAAGAGTAAATAATAGCATATGAGTAGCAAATTCACAAGTTCTCCAAACATGCACACAAAAAGAATCTTTCATGTCCTGTATTATAAACCCACTATCCTACAGCCTTGCACATTCAGAAAAACTTAAAGAAGGAAACCATGGTCCTTCCTTTGAGAATAATGCTGCAGGTAACGTCAATTGTAAAGCATGCATTTAATCCAGAAGAACAGAAAATCTTTAGGCTGGGGCTATTAACACTCCATCAGTTGTTAACGGCCCTTCACCTTTAAAGAGAGAAAAGTACTGTGCCATTAACACTTGATGGAGAGCTAATAACTCCACCCAAAAATTTATTTCAATGCAAAGCAAGAGCAATATTCCTACTGTTTCTTTTACAATATCTTATGAACAGATGATAACAGAATTAGCATTCTAACATTCTTCAGTCAGTTATGCCCTTTTCCATGTTGCAACAAGAGATTAAACACTTTGATGCAGCATTAAGGGGGGCAATGCTCGAAGAATGTTATATGAACCACGAAGATACAATCAAGAGATTAAAAATTGGATGTGCAATGGAATTTCAATTGGTGTCCTCTGATACCATTACCAGACTTGCAAATCATTCTCTACTATTTGTACGATTTCTCTAGACAAAAGTAAACCACAGTTACTTTTTTGACTTCAAATGCATGTTTTCCACAAAAATTGCATTAGTTGTGACAAATTATGATTTGATTTCTGTCTGAACAGGCGACATGGAATTCTCATCAAAGAATGCAAGTAAGTAAAGCATCCTGCGAAAAGAGCCCATATAACCTTAAATTAACACAACCAACACCTAGTAACAAGCACATAAAGACAGGGTAACACTGCAAAAGCGACCAACACCAGGAGCATAAAACACGTACAGTTACCATTAACAAATTAATCTTGTAAATCTACCTTCTCAACTTACAAGGATATACTTCTTCTACGTATTTCTCCCAAATATAACCTCTCTCCAACTAGCTTTACTGCTTCTATACCATTTTTATTGCCTCTTAGGATCCTCGAACTTCTTTAGTACTACTAAATTCCATATAAAAGAGCAATCAATACAGATGATCCACATTTTAATATCAATCTACTAAGTTCCCAGTAAGCATATATTCTTCCACAACAAACAAAAAATCAAGAGCAAAAACCAAAACAATAAAAATAGAGAGAGAAAAAAATTCAAAACCCATGATTAAAATTTCACAATAAGGACTAATTGAACCTCAAGTTTCTACCTTTTTTTCTCAAATGCCAACAGACAAATACCATTCCACAACATGCACAACTCAAGCGAAGAAACACAGTGAAAAAGAGACGATAAAAATGAAAACCCATGATTAATATGTTGCAATAAGGACCAATTGAGCCTCAAGTCGCTGCCTTTTTCACGGATGCTAAATGGAGTGAATATTGACTGCAAAATTCAGCTTAAAAAGAGCAGTTTTTTTTTATTTAGATTTTGATGATTACCTGTTGAGAGATGGCATCATGGGCAACCTTGAAATCTTGGTAAAGGAGATAGAGTCCTGCAAATGATGCTGTTGCTGCTCCTGCAAAGAATGAAGCCAATCTCACTCTCAATACGTAACCCATTCTTTCTCTTCTTTTCTCTCTTCAATTCTAAAATGGTGTCAAGCCCTTTGTCTTTGCTCGCTGGTGTTACTCCTTGTCTTGTACGACGACGTATTCTATTTTAATGGCGAAATACCAATCATAAATCGAAACTTGAAATCTCTTCTATTATATTTATATTCTATTATAAATATTTAGGGCGTAAAAAGCTTATTTTTTATTTATTGATTTTTTATTATTCATTGTATAAATATTATTTATTATTCAATATAAAATAAAAATTATATGTATTTAAGGCATATACATGAATATTAAATATCAAAATCAATAAATAAATAAATAAATTTTCAATTTAGATAATAAATAATAATGTGGCAAGAAAATCCACCTACTACCAAACCAAACCCCCAGCCTTCCTACTCTCCTTGTCCCTTCCAGACAAAAGGGATGCTTCCATAGCTGTAAAACTTTAATAGGGAAAAGATTTAGGTTAGAGGGATCAATTTTAAAAAAAAATAAAATTATTAAAATCATGTT